>Ga0307990_1003507_pt1 | contig 11953 bp, 7 predicted proteins | sample EllFjometagen129_FD_203168 | JGI IMG/M metagenome (GOLD analysis project Ga0307990, IMG submission 203168) | Marine microbial communities from Ellis Fjord, Antarctic Ocean - #129 | ecosystem: Environmental > Aquatic > Marine > Unclassified | place: Southern Ocean | collected 2014-10-08
AGGATTAAAATGGGCCGCATATTAGTATTCTCCATTGTGGTTACCGCGTTGATTACGGTATTGGCTTTGCCGGTTTTCGGTCAATACGGCTCTTCTTCGAGTTACAATCTCCAGTGGAAGGTGATCGAGTCCGGCGGCAACGAGGGCGACGATGTAACTTCGACGAGTTACCGGTTGTCGTCGTCTATCGGCCAATCGACGCCGGTTTCCGACGGCCCGATATCGAGCACGAACTTCGACCTGTATCCCGGACATCGCAAGATCGACCTCGATATGCGCTATCCGTTTAGCTGGTTCACTTTCGGCGTCGAATACGCTTCCGACACAACATTTCTTCTCACCTGGGCCGGAATCGACACGACTATCGAAGACGGCTGGGGTTGGGGCATTTGGAATTACGATGTCCAATATGCTATCGGTGCCGGCGCGTGGACGCCGTGGCTCGACGCCACAGCGGATACATTTGCGACATTCGGCCCGCTTTTGCCGGAGGATGTCATGCCGGGGGAGATGTATCATTTCCGGATTCGTGCGAGGGACCTCGCGCGGAATGTGGCACCGTGGGAAGATCAGGATTCCGTCTTGGTTAATTATGTTGTGGAATTCGCGGTATGGACTGCGCCTGGATTGCCGACGGATGCCTCAAATAATATAGTGCTTTCCTATGTGAACGATATAGGCGATACAATTGAGATAAATATTTGGGAGGGACACTCCGCACAGGTTTGGTGCGTTCCCGGAATGCAGGCGGAGGTTTCGAGGCTTTCATCCGATTCGGACGAAGAGCAGCGCTGGATGGTCAATAGTATCGACGATACAATATGGACTATCGACGGCACGGAAACGTCTTACGATATCCGTTATTGGCATCAGCTTCACCCGATTATTCATCTCGACGGCCCGGATGCCTCTCATACTGTTGCGACGATCAGCCACGAACAATTCGGCCCCGGACATCTGGAGACCGATCTTTACGGTATATGGCAAGAGTGGACCGATTACGGAAGCCTTCTCGAATTCGCCGATACCACGACCGGGTCTCCGACTTTGAGGGCGATCCTGTCGGATTCGACGCGCTTCCACGATATCGATGCATTTTTCACGGACACCATTCATTATATGGCGGCCGGCAATATTGTTGTCGTTCAGACATCGTTCGGCGGCGACAGCGTTCGCACCGACGGCACATGGCAGCCGAGTCCGTATTACACCGACTGGTTCGATATGTCGAGCCACGAGATTGCGGTTAAGGAAACGGTATGGATCTCCGGTTGCGAGATTTGGGTATTCGATTATTGGGAGGACGACCCGACGGCGCCGCGAATTCGTTCAGTTACGATTACCGGGGATACCGTTTATACAGCTGTATTCCATCACGAATTCCGTTTCGATCTCGCAAACCCGAGCGGTTATGGCGTTCCGGTTCCGGGCATCGGAAGTTATTGGCATAATGAGGGCGATACAATCGAGGGATCGATCACTCCACTGGTGGTCGGAGGCAACGTCTTGACCGGATATAACGGAACCGGTTCCGCGCTCGACGGCGGCGGGAACGAATTCTGGTTTGAGCTTTACGATTGCTCTTCCATCGAATGGGAATGGGCACCTTTGAGCGAGATGTGCACGCTTTGGGTGTTCAGTCCATATGGCCACCCGCATCCGGATGGAATGTGGTTGGTGCCTTGCGGATCGGAGATTACCTGCAGCATCGAGGATAGCGCATATGCCGATGGCGAATGGAAATATCTCACAGGCTGGCACGGAGACGGTTTGATCGTGCCGGCTCTCGGCGATTCCAATATTGTCTCTTTCCGCATTTTAGCGACAGGCTGGCTCGTTTGGGAATGGGGAGAAGATTTGATGCCGCTTGTTATTTCCTCCGTCCCGAGCTATCACGGTTTCCCAGAACCCGATACGGGGATGCACTGGCTGTCATACGGTTCCGATGTCGATGCATGTGTTACGAACCCCGACGACGAATGGTGGTGCACCGGATTCGATGCGTGGGGGTCGGTTGCCTCCGCCAGCGCGGACAGCGTCAACTTCGTTCTCGACTCTCCGACATTCATCGATTGGCAATGGGAATTTGATCCTGCGGAGCTTTGCACGCTATGGGTATTTAGCCATTATGGCGACCCGGTGCCGAGCGTTGGAATGCATATTTACCCGGCAGGTCATGTCGTAACCGTCTATGTTCCAACGCCGTCCGGCGTTCATGACTGCTCCGGTTGGACTGGGACCGGAAGCGTTCCAATCAGCGGCGTGGATAACCACGTCTCGTTCACGATTAGTGCTTTCAGCACGCTTACCTGGCAGTGGGGTGGTGTCGAGGTTCCGTTCGTTGTCCAGAATCCGGGCGACCACGACTCGCCGGTTCCGATGGCGGGGATTCACTACTATGCTCCCGGCACGGAGATCGATGCCTGGGTGACGAGTCCCGATGTAATGTGGTTCTGCGTTGGGTATAACGGCTTCGGTGACCTTCCGGTATTCGGTTATGAGGACAGCGTGCATTTCACGATCAACACTCCGACCGGTATTATATGGCTGTGGGATAACGACGTTGTTTGGCTCGATGTCGTTGCACCGGCATATTCCGATGCCGACCCGCCAGTAGGAAGGACATATCATCCACGCGGGCGGGATATATCCGCCTCGGTTATCGATACTGTTTATGAGGCAACGGATCATAGGCAAGTATGCACCGGTTGGTTAGGCGATGGCGTCGTGGTTCCGGCTACCGGTGATACCTTCGATGTAGATTTTACCATGACCGACAACGGATCGATAGACTGGACATATATCGACCAATTCGAGCTTACGCTCGCTCATTCCGGTCTGCCGGGAGGCGTCGATCCGGATACGCTTGGATTCGAGGGATGGTATACCGATGTAGATACGGCGGTCTTGGTCACCGACAGCGTGGTTTGGGACGGCGTAACGCCTTATGTGTTTAAGGAATGGGACGACGGCGACGATGGCGCGACTATCGGAAACACGCTCTCGAATAGAACGTGGGTGTTAATGGACGATGCATATTCGTTGACCGCGATATTCGAGCCCGGCATTCTCGTGGATATTATAAAATCTCCGGAACACGACATCCCCGGATGGATCGTGGTCGATGGAGATACATTCTTCACAGGTCATTATCACTCGATGTGGGCAGTAGGTTCACATCATATCATCGAGGTTAGCATGGTCGATTCGACCGATACGATTCGATACACCTTCGATGCGTGGCGCGATGCCCTGTTGGAAGGCGCCTCGAGAGATGTTGCTCCGATTTCGGATACCGTCTTCTATGCAGATTATTTCAGGGATTATCATTACATAGTCAAGAAATCCCCAGAGGCGGATACCATCGGTCGCCTTTTCGTGGACGCTATGGTTTTAACCGGCACCGAGTCGGTGAGGAAGGATGTTTGGTGGCGTGAGGGAACTTCGCACATGGTCGGCGTTACCGACAGGGACTCTAGCGAAACCGAGAAGTTCATTTTCCAGTATTGGGACGACGGCATCGATTCGGTCTTCAGGGGAATTGGGCCGGTTTTACATCACGATTCTATCTCGGCAATATACAATACGAAATATCTATGCACCGTCGAGAAGGATCCGCCGGAGCCATACGGCTCGATCTATATCGACGGCGTTCGCTTCGACGGTGTTGGCGTGCAGGATTTCTGGGCTGAAGAGGGCGAGATTATCAATATCGGGGTGAGCAAGATCGATACGATCACCGGTTCGCTCTATCGATTCATCGATTGGGAGGATGGCCCGACTGATACGCTTCGTCCAACACCGGCAATTACATGCCCCGATACGTTCATCGCGAATTACGATTCGATTTGCATTATGATTCGTGTCGAGATTGGACAACATAGCGTCTTCCCGACCGATACGGTTTTCTGGAACATTCGAGATTCGCTGATAATGCCATATACCGAAACAATGGGCGCGGAAGATTCGATCAAGCTATATAATTTCTCGAATGTGGCAATCGATTTCGGTTTGATGATCGGTGAAATATACGATACATCGGCCGGATATATCCCGGATACATTCTGGATACCGGGAGCTTCCTCCGACGAGAATAAATTCGTGCTTCGTGCCAGATTCAACGACTTCGCCGCACCTCCGACGACATGGTGGATGACGAGGGACTTCATCGTCGAGACCGTCTATTGGGCAAAGAATGAGGGCGGTTCCGTGCCGGCTATTTTCGGTGTCGGAGGCGAGAATATTGCGCCGTATGACGAATCCGATAACACCGAAAAGCTATGGTTGCAGTTTAAAACACCGCGTGACAGCAATCTTGCCAATCATACCAGAGCGATTACGCTTATACTGATGTATAAAGTGCATCTCGAATGACGGCGTTTGCCAGCACTTAAACGACAAAAGCCCTCGAAGCTTAGCTTTGGGGGCTTTTATTTAGGCATAATAAAACCGCCCCGGGAAGGGGCGGTTTTTCGTTGTGGATTATCGATCGTTGGTTATTGTATCTCCGAGGCTCCTTTTTCGATAGCCACGATATTCTGATCGATATATTTTTTGTTGTGGATAACCTCTTTCAAGGCGTCCTCGACGACATCCCTTTCCATGATCTTTGTTTTTTGAGTTATAGCGCCTATGGCGACCATGTTTGCAAAACGAAGATTGCCAAGTTCGTCGGCGATATCGGTAAATGGAATCCCGATAACCTCGATGTCGGTGCGTGTCGGTTTGCGGTCGATCATCGAGGTGTTATAGAAGATGATTCCACCGGGTTGCACATCCGATTCGAACTTGTCCAGCGAGGGCTTGTTCAAAGCGACGAGGATGGTCGGGAAATCGACCACCGGCGCTCCGATCTGTTTTTCGCTGATAGTGACCTGACAGTTCGCCGTGCCGCCGCGCATCTCCGGGCCGTAGCTCGGAATCCAACTTACGTGCCATCCGTGGCGCATTCCGGCCTCGGCGAGGGTTTGCCCGAGAAGCAGAACCCCCTGTCCGCCGAATCCGGCAATCTTGATCTTTGGATTTCGATACTTCTCTGGAACCTCCGACATGGAGCGGTTGCGGAATAGCTTCTCCTTCTTGAGACCTAGATTCTTCTTTATCTCGTCCTTCGTCAGATCGATCTTTTTCGGGAAATAGCCATCGCGCTCGGCGATTACGTCTTTTGTGACGCCGAGCGGGAAGTATGGGATCATCCGTTCTTCGATCCATTTATTAGCCGCCACCGGGCTTACCTTCCATCCGCTCGGACATCCAGAAAGCGCCTCCACGAGGCTGAATCCTTTGCCGTCGATCTGGCATTGGATTGCCTTTCGAACGGCCTTACGTGTCTTGGCGATGTTTTTTGGGTTGTTGAGCGCGGTCCGTTCGAGATATGCCGGTGATTCGAGGGTCGATAGGAGTTCCACCATTTTGATAGGGTATCCCTCGTTTTCGACCGTTCTTCCGTATGGCGTAGTCGTAGTTTTCTGGCCGATCAGCGTGGTCGGCGCCATCTGTCCGCCGGTCATTCCGTAGATCGCGTTGTTGACGAAGAAGACGGTGATATTCTCGCCACGGTTCGCGGCCTGAAGGATATTGTTTCCACCGATAGCGGCGAGATCGCCGTCGCCTTGATAGCTGATCACGATGCTGTCCGGGTTGGCGCGTTTAAGCCCCGTTGCAACTGCCGGTGCGCGACCGTGCGCGGCCTGAATATTCCCGGTATTGAAATAGTAATATACAAATACCGAGCATCCGACCGGCGAGATCATGATCGTCCGGTCGCCGATGCCGAAATCCTCGATAGCCTCGGCGATAAGTTTATGGAGAATTCCATGGCCGCAGCCCGGGCAATAATGTGTATTCGTTTTATCCAAGCCGGGTTTAAAAACGAATGTATCAATAAAGCCCGTGGGTTTTCTGAGAACGTCCTTAGCCATTTATATCACCTCGTCTTCGGAAATCTTTGTTATTTTTTCCACCAACTCCTCGACCGTCGGAACGACGCCGCCCATTCGACCATAGAAATGAACATTCGCCTTTTGTTTGCCAACCGCAAGGCGAACATCTTCGACCATCTGGCCGTTGCTTAGCTCGCAAACGAGTATATTGTCAACCCGTGCTGCGTATTTTTTGAACTCATCGATTGGAAATGGGAAGAGTGTAATGGGTCTTATAAGCCCCGCCTTGATTCCCTTCTCCCGCACGACATCGATAGCGCTTCTCAGGATGCGGCTGACGATCCCGTAGCCGCTGATGATAATCTCCGCGTCGTCGGCCATGTATTCATCGAAGCGAATTTCGTTCTCCATTATTTTCTTGTATTTATTCTGGAGCTTGACGTTGTGGTTTTCCATTTCCTCCGGTTCTAAATAGATGGAGTTGATGAGGTTATGTTTGGTTTCTGCGGTTCCCATGATAGCCCAATCGGATTTTGCGGTCGGGTCGATTTCGATAGATTCAGGAAATTCGACCGGCTCCATCATCTGTCCGATGAATCCATCGGTGAGGACATAGACCGGCGTGCGGTATTTATCGGCGAGATCGAAGGCGAGCATGGTAAGATCGCACATCTCCTGACCGCAATTCGGCGCGAGGACGATGCATTTATAATTGCCGTGGCCGCCGCCCTTGACGACCTGATTATAATCGCTTTGCTCCGGTGCGATATTGCCCAATCCGGGGCCGCCGCGCATCACATCGATAATGACGATCGGTAGTTCCGATCCTGCGGAGTAACTAACGCCTTCCTGTTTCAGACTGATTCCGGGGCCGCTCGATGCGGTCATCGTGCGGACGCCGGCACCTGCGGCACCGTAACACATCTGTATAGCGGCGACCTCGCTTTCGGCCTGTAAGAATGTTCTTCCGAGAGGCGGAAAATAGAAAGATGCAGCTTGAGCTATCTCACTCGCAGGGGTGATAGGATAACCGAAATAGCATTGCGCTCCGGCCAGAAGCGCGCCCTTAACGACGGCTTCGTTTCCCTTGATTAATTCCGTGGCCATTATTTCACCCCCTTGTCATTTTTATAAACGATTATAGCATCCGGTTCTGGGCAAGCGTAAAAGCATATCCCGCAGCCGGTGCAGCCTTCACCCTTGTATTTCGCAGGATGATAGCCAAGTTTATTGAGGACGTCTTTGTCTTCTTCGATACAATGCATTGGACATGCGTCGATACACAAACCGCACCCCTTGCAATGATCGGTTTGCACAATCATCTTTGGCATTGGTTAACCTCCATTATTTAATTAATTAAAGAGCCAAAATAACTTTCAATATAAATTACTCTCCCCTAAATAGCAAGCCGTTTTCCAAATAATAGTGTCCGGTAAGGGGGGGAGGGGAGGTCGGGAAATTCTTGCAAACCTCTCTTCGCAAGCTCCTATGGTGAAAAAAATATCGGTGGAAGTGGGCTTACGCCATTCATAGGCGATTATTTCATTCAGGACTCGGCAACCTCGTCGATTTTCTGAAAAAACGCCTCACTCCGGCAAGATCATGTGCGAGCGTTCATCGAAGTAGAGCTTGCAGATCAGAAGGGTCGATAGCAACGAGGATAGTGCGGTTGTTGCGATGAGGATATACATTATTACGAGTTGATAACGAACGGCTTCGCTCGGTTCGATGCCGCCTACGATCTGGCCCGTCATCATCCCCGGAAGGTGCACCAATCCAACGACCATCGTCGTGCTAATTATGTGCATCATTCCCGATTTGACCGCCGCACGCATCGCCGGGAGAGATGCGGAATAGGCATTCGATCCCAATGAAAGCGCCGCTTCGATCTCGCCAGCGCGGTTCTTCATCTCGGAAAAAAGGCGATTGACCGATAGCGCCGCCGAGGCCATCGCGTTGCCAATTATCATTCCGCCGATGGGAATGATATATTGCGGATCCCAGAACGGCGTCGGGCGAATTATCAATCCAATGCCGAGCAGGATCGATATGAAACTCGATAGACCGATCGCCAGAATGAACCTCTGCGTAAGACCCGGAATGCGCTTGCCCTGACGCCGCATAGCGTTATAGGCTGCAATTCCAATCATAAGAAGCAGCCACGCTGTTATCAGATACCAGCGATCGAGCTTGAAAATCCAGTCCAGGATCAAACCAACCGCCATAAGCTGCACAAAAGCGCGCAGCGTGCCGACGATCATGTCCTTTTCGAGGCGAAGGCGGAGAAGCAGGCTGACGATCGCTGCTATCGCGACCATGCCAGCGGCGGCGATAATCGTCCATATCGGCAGATGGATCATATCAGACATCATCTTCTCCGGCACTGCTATATGTTAGAAACCGTTTCGCGATTTCGGTCGGTGGGTTCTCGAAGAAATCCTCCGTCCCGGCCACAGAATCTATTCTGCCGTCCACGAGAAGAGCGACCCTATCGGAGCCGCAACGTGCCTGAGCGAGGTCGTGAAGGACAATCACCGCAGTAAGCTCCATCTCCTTCGCAAGCCCTGCGACAAGCCTTATTATCCGGTTCGCCGAATTCGAATCGAGAGCGGAGGTCGGTTCGTCCATAAGGAGTATATTCGGTTCCATCGAAAGCGAGCGGGCGATAGCCACCCGCTGCATCTGTCCGATGGAAAGCTCGTCGGATCGGGCATCGGCAAGGTCTGCGGAAAGCCCGACCTTTTTTAATATTTCAACGACACGGTCGTCTGAAAGCTCCTCGCCGAAGATGCGCGGGCCGTATCGGATATTTTCCGCGACGCTGCCGTCGAAAAGGGCCGGTGTTTGCTGAACGAATCCGATATTTCGTCGATATTCATGCGGATCGATTGTTTGCAGAGGTTCGCCCTCGAACAGGATTTCCCCATCGTCGATCGGTTCGAGGTCGGCTATAGATCGCAGAAGCGTGGTTTTACCCGATCCGGACGGGCCGATGAGGGCGAGCCTTTCCCCGGCGTAAATCGTCAGATCGATGCCACGGAGAATCCATTGGTAATCATCCTTTTTTGCGCGGCGTTTTTTGCGCCCGACACCTTTTAATTTGAATATCTCGATGTGGTGCATCGGACTCGAACCCTAAAAAAGGAGGGTGAACATTCTCGACGGCCTTATCTCGCTTGGGTGAAGGAAGCTTTTGAATATTCCAAGTATATTATCGATGATCGTCGGCGGTTTTCCGGGGTCCGGCGGTTTGATATCTATCGAATAATAGATCATCGTCGGCCTTCCCTTGACATTATCGAGCGGAACGGAACCCCAGAACCGCGAGTCGTAACTCTGGTCCCGGTTGTCCCCCATGCACATGATATGCTCTTCGGGAATGGTAACCATCTGGAAATTGTCCGATATGGAATAGTAAATCAGCTGTTGAATATTATAGTCGAGGGCGCTATCGATTATCGGTGTGATCTTCTCGCTGGAAAAGTCCTCGCCGAGATATTCCTGAAGACCCTTGAAAAGTGAGGTTCGAAAATATTCGCTCCAGGTGTTGGTTTTTGGACTTATATTTACAACAAGGGTTCGAAGGCTGTCGAATTGAATATCCATGCCTGCGTTACCGGCCTCGTATGCTGTAACGAAGGCGTAGTATGATTTCAGGATACCGGGCTTATGATTGACCGATTTCTGAACCTCGCCGAAAAGGTCGCGGGATTCCCATGCTTTCTGCCATTTTTCCTGTGGAATATCCAAAAAATTCGGCATAGGTGGAAGGGTGTTCACGAAATGGGCGTGGCTATCCGGTTGCGCGATTCCATTCACATAAGGCACCCTATCGCGTATCTCGAACGTCTGGCCGCCGATTGCGAGGCATCGCTTGACATAATCGACCTTCGGCTGAACAGGATATTTGAAGACCACGACATCGCCGATCTGCGGATCGCCGAATCGGTATGAAAGCTTTTCCGCGAGGAGGTATTCCCCCGGTATAATGGTCGGAATCATGCTTCCGGTCGGGACGGCATGTGCCTCGACCACGAATGCCCTAAGCAAAAGTACGATTGCCACGGTTTCGACGATGGTTCTGAACGTTCCGAGGATTTTCTTTCCCTTGCTGTCGGTTTTTCTAATCTCGCTTTTTTTCTTGATAAATTCCATAGTATGAAAAGTAACCACGAATTAACGGATTTGCAACACATTTCAACAAATTACGTTTGCACTTGACATGCCAATTTAACGATGTAAATTTACAAGAAGCAGTTTTCTTTATATGGAGGTATTATGAGAAGGATTACATTATTTGCGATTATCATTGCGATTCTGGTCGCGCCGGCATTTTCGAAGGACAAAGGCCATATATCGGTTACGGCCAAGGCGGAAATCTACAATCCGCCCGGGGACGATCTTATCGCTCCGATGTTCACGATCGAGGCGAGATATCGTTTTAATGCATATCTTGCAGCGGTCGGCAGTGGCTCGTGGACGCAATACGATCTCGGCGACGCCGATGTTACTTTTGTTCCGGTGGCTGTAGATGGCGAGGTCCATCCGTTCGGAACCGGGATTTTCGATCCGTTCGCCGGAGCCGGTCTCGCTTTCAATTATAAGCAATACGATTATTCCGACGACGGCAACGACGAAACGGATTTGACACTGGGAACCGAGTTTTTTGGAGGTGTATCGTATAAACCGCAGAACCAGTTCGGTTTTGAGCTAAACTTTAAATATCGCATCGAGGACGTTGTGAACGCTGGCGATTCCGGTTCATGGTCGCTCGGCGGCGGAGTAACCGGCAGCTGGGAAAAGGACCTCTAAAATCTTTCCCGGACATCGAATTTTTTAAAAAGCCGGCCCTGTTTGGCGGGTCGGCTTTTCCATTAAAATTAACGAGAAAAAGCATAGCATATCTTTCGCCTACTTCATTTTTTAGCCGATTCGTTCGAACGATGAAATATAAATCGATATTTGGGATTATATTTATTCTGGTCGTGGCCTTTGGCGTTTCCGCGCAAAGGTGCGATATCTATCTCGTGTCGAAATTCGGTTGCGTCGATACGGTTCGCATGAAGTGCAGCAATTTCGATTTAGACGATTTCCCCGAATACGATGCTGCGTTTTTGCATATTTATGATGATGAGGACGGTTATCGATATATTATTAAACCGCTGGCGAAGGGCGAATCGTCCGACGGGATCTTCTGCGCATATAGAAACGATTGGCGTGGAAACGTTTCCGGGGACTCGCTCAGGATCGTCATGGGGAGCACCGATTCTATCGGAATGCGGGTCATTGCGTCGAACGTTATTATGGCCGAGCCGGAGGATTCGAGCGGGATATACCGCTTCTTCAAACCGGATATGCTCACACTTCGCAATGAATCCGAGTATGTATATTTAAACAGCATAATTACTTTCCCTTTATTGACTTACAGCGATATACATTATCCCGTTATCACCTATTGGGGATTCCATGAGGATCCCGACGAGATTCGTCTCGAGCCGATGAAGATCGGTCTGGTCAGGGCATCACATAACTCGTTTCACTTGAAAACTTTTCGTGTGATCCGAAAAAGCCCGATCCGTCGCCGGTGGTGCGCAGACGAAGGTTGGGCCGTGGTTCCACTCCTTCTCGAAGACGGGATGAACGAGTTTTCCGTGCGGAAATTCGGTTTTTATGAGCAAAAAATCCACCTCTCCAACGGCGAGAAAGATTCCCTTAAGCTTAAGCCGTGGTTGTATTTCAATTTGCCCGCAACGTGGATATTCGACACCGGCACGATGGCCGGGCCGTGGCCGTCGGACCTCGTTTTCGGGGTCGATATTTCCGGTCTAATCCCCGGCCTTTATCAAATTGCCAACAAAATAGGCATCGATTACGAGATTATTCTCTCGCCATTCCCAACCGTCGAAAAGGCCGCTATATCATGGAGTTATGGAGATCTGTGGACCTCCGAAATCTACGGTCTCATCGCTTTCGACTCGAATCCGTTCCGTCAGGTTGCAAGCTGCTGGATCACCGAACACGAGCTTTCCGGCAAGGCTTTCCTCGGAAGAAATGTATGGAGATATTTCCCG
>Ga0307990_1003510_pt1 | contig 11948 bp, 7 predicted proteins | sample EllFjometagen129_FD_203168 | JGI IMG/M metagenome (GOLD analysis project Ga0307990, IMG submission 203168) | Marine microbial communities from Ellis Fjord, Antarctic Ocean - #129 | ecosystem: Environmental > Aquatic > Marine > Unclassified | place: Southern Ocean | collected 2014-10-08
TATTTACCAGGCTGAGGGCCGCGATTCAGCCGATATCAGCGTTGTTCAGGCTTTCAATCACTTTTATGTTGCTGATGGCATCTTCCAGTGGCGTGGGGACCGGCCTTTGTTCAAGGATGGCTTTGGAGAAGGCGTCACATTGAAGGCTGTATTGGTTGGCTGCGGGTAAGATAATCTCCTGGATCTTATTCGCCTGTTGAAGCCAGATTCTGCAGGGTGTTTCAGGGGCATTAAAGATGAAGGTAATTCTATTCATGGGTAGCCTTTTCAATTCGTTTGAGTTTTTGTTGTTTTAGAAAACGATAAACCGAGGCTGATATGAATGTGCCTATACTGGCAACGATCAAAATAATCCAGACCTTGACCCAATCTATTTCATAGTCAGATATCCAGCGGATAAAAAAATAGGTTTTATGAAGTCTTTCAAATCAGCCCCGGAATAAAACGATATGGCGTCTGCTTCATGTAGTCCTGATAGTCAGGAAAACGCCGGAGAAAACGTTCTTCTACAAGCGCACGGCAGATATAGATCGTAAACCACACAAAATAACAAATGGCCCAGGCTGGCGTAAAGGCGGCCCTAAAGCGAAAAAATGCCAATGCAAAAACAATCAGTTTGCAGGCCGTGGCTGGATGACGCACGATTCGGTAGGGTCCCTTGGTCTGAATCTTCTTATAGCACAGATTGGACGTGGAGAAGTTTAGGGCACTGCCGCTGATCACATACATGATCAGCGCAAGAAGCATGACCACTTCAATGCCTTTATTCACACCCGTGTGCGCAATAAGCAGGGGCGATATGGCCGGTAGTGAAGGAAAGGGCACAAAGTTTGTTGCGTATCCAATGAATGGCACGTAGCAGATCAGTACGACAAACCAGTGAATGGCATTGGGATCCACATCTCTGTAGCGGGTCTTGGTGAGACAGGATTCCCAAAAGTACCCCATTGCGCCATTATTTGAGTCTATCAGCCAACACAGAACAGTGATAATGCCTACCACCGTTAGCAGTGACCATTCATGATTAGGAGTCTGAGCAAAGAGGGTTGTTCGGGTGACGCCATAATAGATCTGCTCTACCATAATCGGGATATAGTGAATCCGAAGAATGGCCATGAGATAGGTCCGTCTATATCGTTGTCTTGTCAGCCTGTGTCCGGCTTGTTTGAATCGTTTTCTCCAGAGATCTCTCAAGAGTAATCGCATTTTGATATAGGGATCACTCACCACATTTTCAACGCAGTATCTTGTCTTTTCTACCAGTAGAAAGTAGGGCAGTCCCACTATCACGAAGAAGTGAAAGTAATGCCTAAAGAATACACGCGTGTTGGGTGTCATCTGACTGTACAGAGGATGGAGTTGGTAAAATTTCAACACGCCACCAATGACCAGGCCCCACATAAGGTACTTACACAGGGCTTTGGGCAGGACTTGTCTGATGGAACGTGCCCGGTAGACCTGTTTGTCTGTGAGCAGGGACAGGGTCGTGAAGTAAGCAATCAGAATGCCAAGCGGGGCGTAGAAGTGCGCTTGAGCGTCCAACTTCCCTGTCGCAAACAACCACATGGACACCGTGAATGACAAAAATATACCGATATAGCAATAAAAGGGTTGTATCATTGTGGCTTCCCATTCTTCAACTTTGTCACGATGGCCATACCTTATCAATTCTGGCAGAATCTGTAAAGCGCGATTGGGACATTCATACGAGGAAATCATTGAATTCACTTGACTGTAAACTTGGTTCTCATTAGGCTTTACCTCAAAGTGATGTGGTCTGTGTCCTAAGAAATGGAGATTTTGGGTACCCAATCATGATGGAGCATAAAATCTGTATAATGATATGTTTGGTGGTATTGTCGCAAGGATGTCGCGATCGGTCTACCCGTCTTGCCCAAGAGGACGTCCCTTCTCCTTCAAAGGCGATTCTAAGAGACGCCGTTACATTTCAGATTCCCCAGGCTGAAGAGGTTTGGGGGCTCGGTATTGTGGGCAACTTACCCGGTACAGGATCGCCTTTCTGTCCACCCAATGTACGAACGCAACTGCTGCGTATGATGTCCTCCTCATACACGCAAGACGTTAACATGGATGCCTTTATCCTGAGTCCTAATACTGCCGTTGTGTATTTGGAGGGGGAGATTCCAGGGTCAGCCATTAAGACCGATGTATTTGACATTCGGGTGAAGCCGTATGATAAACGTTGTTCTCTGGCAGGTGGCTGGCTCTATAGAACGGACTTGGCCTTGTCTCAAATGGTAGTAGGCGTCATGCTGAATACGGTGGCAACTGCTGAAGGGGCCATCTTCTCCCTTTCTCAGCCAGGGTTGAACAACACAGAGTACAGAGGTCTCATTCTGGGGGGGGGCAAGGTGGTGGCCGAAACGACCACGCATCTCATTCTAAATGAACCTGGATTTAAGCGGGCCAGTTTTATTCGCAATCTGGTGAACAATCGATTTGGGTTTGACACGGCCCAGGCCACATCTCCAAGCCAGGTTGATGTGCATGTGCCTCTTCAATACAGTAAAAACAGGTGGCGATTCTGGGCAACCGTGGAGGCATTGCCCATGGCCGGCGACCAGGAAACTCGGGACGACCGCATAAAAGCCTTGGTTCAGAAGTTGACCGCTCGGCAGGATTTGGATGAAACAGAAATTGCCCTGGAGGCCATGGGCAAGGCCTGCGTGCCGCTGCTTGGGCCACATCTCTTACATCCAGACCCCGGGGTGCGTCTGGCTGTAGCACGATGTCTAGGCAGTCAGGGTTCATCCCCCGGTCTGGGCGCACTGGCGCAGATAGCGGAAAATCCCCAGAGTCCATATCGTGTTCAGGCTATGCATGCATTGAACCCCATGACCAGTATTCCTCAGGTGTCTGAATTCGTTGGCAAACTTCTAGGGGATATTGATTTTCAATTTGCAATGGATGTGTATGAGAGTTTGTGTATGGAAGATGGGGTGGGTGTTGAACGCGAGACAGTGGCAGGCGTATTTACTTTGGATCTGATACCGCAAAACCCTACCAAAGCGGTGCTTGCGACGCGTCGTGGCGGGGCCCATCTGGCCTTATTTGGGGCCCCAATTCTGCTCAAACCAGGGCAGATCATAGAATTTCCACAGAAAAATATGACGCTTGACACCAAATATGACGGTCAGTCTGTGGTGATTTCCCGGCGATCCAGCCCTTCTGATCCGGCCATTGCTTCAGTTAACTGCTCGTTTCAATTGAGGGATGTTATTCTGGTTTTGTGCAAAAAACCGAGATTAGGAAGCTCTGAAGCAGGTTTCGGCATGGCCTACGACGAGATTCTCAGTCTCATTGAGCAATTGAGTGAGCAGGAGATGATTCCGGCAAAACTCTGGGCAGGGCCTTTGCCTAATCTGCCGTGATTTGTCAAGTTAATCAGGTTTTAAGGCCGATAACACTTTGTGTGTTGACTTCGCTCAGCCAATGAGTATGCTATGCCGTCTATATATATGGACATGAACAGGAGTCCTGATGCGACTAAAAAAGATAGTTCTCAATGGTTTTAAGAGTTTTGCTGATCGAACAGAATTTACCATTGATACGTCAATTACGGCAATTGTAGGACCGAATGGATGCGGCAAGAGCAATGTAGTGGATGCTGTTAAGTGGGTCCTTGGTGAGCAACGCGTTAAAAGTCTCCGAAGCGACCAGATGACAGATGTCATTTTCAGTGGCAGTGGCAGTCGAAAACCTCTGGGTGCAGCGGAAGTCTCTTTGGTATTTTCCAATCCTGAAGAGGGTGGTAATCGTGGGTTATCCGTTGAAACTGATGAAGTTCAGATCACGCGAAAGGTCTACAGGAGCGGAGACAGCGAATATCGAATCAATGGAAAAAAATGCCGTTTAAAAGACATCCGTAACATTCTGATGGACACAGGCGTGGGTACAAAAGCCTATTCCATTATTGAACAGGGCCAAATCGACAAGATTCTGGGGGCGAACAAAACAGACCGACGTGCTGTTTTTGAAGAAGCTGCCGGTATTAGCAAGTTTAAAGCTCACAAAAATGAGGCCCTTCGCAAGCTGGATCGCACAGAGCAAAATCTTCTTCGGCTGGCCGACATTCTGGATGAAGTGGCGAAGCGCCTTCGAAGTGTCAAGCTTCAAGCGGGTAAGGCCAGGAACTATCTCCAGTACACGCATCGTCTCAAAGAACTCCAAGTCAACTATTCCTTGGTGGAATTTGCACGCCAGCATGAACAGCTCCATGATGCCCGGGTTAAGCTGGAAACCTCTGGCGAAAAATTTGCCGAATTGGCAGCTGGTGTTTCAAAAACAGATGCCATCCTGAGTGAGATGGCCAGTGGTATTACAGAGAAGGAACACGCTCTGAGTGAGGCTGGCAACACACTGGTTTCTGTGCAGAGTAAAATCGAGCAGAAGCTTCAACAGGTTGAGTTTTTACGTCACCGCATTGAGGAACTGACGCAAAGACGGTCGCAGCAGAAAACCAATATTGAACGTTTTCATGAACAGACCAAGGATTTTGAAGCTGACCTGGCACGCTACACGCACGAACAGGCCAGATCTGAAGCATTGCACAAAGACAAATCAGTGCATATGGAAGAACTTCAGGAAGTTATGCAGCAGATCAATGGTGACCTGACCGTGTTTACTGCGGATCTGGATGACGAAAAGTCCGGCATCATTGACATTGTGCGACGAACCGCCCAATTACACAATGAAGTCCAGAGTATGTCAAATTACAGAGATAATCTGGCCGGCCAGAAAGATCGACTTGCCACGCGTGCAGATGCCGCACGGACTGAATTGGAAGGCGTTCTCACAGAGCGAGCACAGCAACTTGCCAGGCAAGAAGACATAGACAAGGTCATCGTTCAACTGGAAGGCAACCTCACCTCCAAGCGTGAACAGATTGATGCGTTGGAAGGCAATCTTTCTGAGATGCGTCAAACCCTGTCCCAGAACAAGGAAAAACGCAGCGGCCTGAGCAGTGAATTATCTGTGCTCACAGACATGGAACGCAGGAACGAAGGCGTGGCCAAGGCTGTGCGTCGGTTGCTCAAGGAAAACAATGAATCTCAATGCCCCCGGACCTATATAGAAGGCCTTCTGGCGGACAAATTTTGCACAGACATGGCCTTTGCTAAGGCCGCCGAAGCCGCTCTGGACGGCCTGGCTGAAGCTGTAGTGGTGAATGATATGCCATCCTTGCTGGCGGACGAAAATCTAAATGGGACACTGAGCGGTCGTGTTCGATTTGTAGACATCAAGGAAACCTGCCCTATTGAAACCCTGGCTGATTCGATTTTCTCAAAGGCCGGGGTGACCGGGCGTCTGGTGGACCACATTCAGTGCGAACCTCAATACAAATCTCTGGTTGACCGCATGCTCGGACGCACTGTGGTGGTGGACTCTCTGGATGTCGCCCATTCATTGATTTCTCAGGTTCAGGGTGTGTGTCAGTGTGTGACTTTGGATGGGCAGTGCCTCCAGTCCGATGGCATCGTTCAAATCGGACCCCTTGGCAAGACATCAGGCCTGATCTCCAGAAAAAGTCGCATGGTTGAGCTGCAAACAGAGCTGGATACCCTCAACGCAGCGGTGGCGGAGCTGGAAGTTCGCATTCAACAAGATCAGCAGTCCAGAGAACACCTCTCCAAGCTGTACAAGGATTTGCGTACTTCGATTTACGAAGCCAATACTGAAAAGACGCAGGTTCAGTCCAAGTTGGCCATGTTCGAGCAAACAATCACCCGTCTCACAAACGAACAGCCATTGATTTCGGGTGAAATGGATCAACTCCAGTCGCAGATCCAGGGTTCCGTCCAAAAAGAATATGAGTCAAAGCAAAAACTGGAAGAGCTTGAGATTGTCAATAACGAACGCAGTGCCCGAATTACGGAACTTGGATCTCAGATTGAAATATTGAATGAGCGCCGCCAAATCCAGATGTCCGAACTGACAGAAATCAAGGTCGAACTCGGCCAGATCCTGGAGCAAAACAAGGCGGCCAAACAAATTATCGCCAGTATTCATAACCAGGTGGATTCAGCGTTGCGTGGGGCCAAGCAGGCAGATGAGGAAATCAGCACCAGTACACAGCAAATCCAGCAGGCCGAACAGGATATTCTAAGTAGTGAAACGCAGATTTCAGATCTGTACGTACAGAAAGAAACGGCGCAGACGAGCAACCGGCAGCTGAAAGAAGACATTGCCGAACTCAGAGAGACCTATACCGAAGCCGAGAAATCCATTCGTTGCCAGCGTGAAGGAAAAACACTGGTTGAGCAGGAAATTAATGATTTGCGTGTCATTCTGGGCCAATTGGAAGTCAAGCAACAGGACCTCGTGGAACGCGTTAAAGACGAACTCCAAATTGATCTTGAAGAAGCCCATGAAACCTACACCAAACAGGACATGGACTGGGATGCGGTACGCCAGGAAATCAATGATTTGCGAGGCAAGATAGAACGTCTGGGTAATGTCAACGTGGACGCCATTGAAGAACAGGAAACCCTCGAAGAACGTCACGAGTTCTTGAGCAAGCAGGTGGAAGATCTCGACCAAAGTAAAGTCCAATTACAGACGCTCATCACCAAGCTCAACAAAACAAGTCGAGAGAAATTTGCCGAAGCGTTCGAGGAAATCAGAGGCAATTTCCAGTTGATCTTCAGGAAACTCTTTGGCGGGGGGAAAGCAGACATTGTCCTTGAAGAAGCGGACGATATCCTCGATGCAGGTATTGAAGTGATTGCCCGTCCTCCGGGGAAAGAAACACGGACCATATCTCTTCTGAGTGGTGGCGAGAAATCCATGACCGCATTGGCGTTGCAATTTGCTGTATTTCGCACAAAGCCCTCGCCATTCTGCTTCCTGGACGAAGTGGATGCTGCTCTGGACGAAGCCAATAATGAGCGCTTCAATCTTTTGATCAAAGAATTTAACCTGGATACGCAGTTCATTGTCATCACCCATGCCAAACGCACCATGAGCATTGCAGATGTTCTTTTTGGTGTCACCATGCAAACCCAGGGTGTGAGCAAAAAAATCAGTGTTCGCTTTGACGATTACGATGCAGAAGAAGAAGATGAAGCCGCCTGAAGAGAATGATGTGGCATCTGATGTGGATTCACCGCCCTATGCAGCATTGCCTCGCTTGACCAAGGACCAGATAAATGCCTTTCCCATAGGGAGATACCAGGGCCCTGTCCATGTCATTAAGAACGCCACGCAGATTGATAAGGCCATCAGGGTACTAGAGGGCGAAACCGTCCTGGGATTTGACACCGAAACACGGCCCTCATTTCGGGCAGGCCAACACCATCTACCTGCTGTGCTGCAATTGGCCGGAGAACAAGCCGCTTACATTTTTCAATTGAGACACTGCCGGTTTCCCAAGGGATTGCGTCGACTTTTGAGCAACCCAAGGATCATCAAGGCTGGCGTGGCACTCGACTTTGACTTGCGAGAATTGAACAGGTTGACCCCGTTTGAACCCGCCGGTTTTGCCGATGTGGGAGATTTGGCAAAAAAAGCCGGGTGTATGAATCATGGTCTTCGTGGGCTGGCTGCTCTATTATTAGAATTTCGCGTGTCCAAGAAATCTCAGACTTCAAACTGGAGCCAGAGGGTATTGACCCCGGCACAAATCCGCTATGCAGCCACCGATGCCTGGGTAGGGCGAGAGTTGTACTTCAGGCTCGAACCACTCCAATCTTGATCACTGGATATGCGTCTGTTGCTTATTTCCGTTGGATTTGGTTCCTTGTTGATTTGGATGCAGCGATCCGTTATTTTGGTGGCAGTTGTTTACCTCAAAGCTGTTTGAATCTACAAGATGGGAAACACGATGAAAAAAAACGCATGGCAAACAGCCGTGATTCAATGTGTTTTGCTACTTCAGATGCCGCTGGCTTGCTCGGCAGTGACATCTTCAATATCCATGGTTGAGGCGGATTGGGCATGGCAGTTCACGCATCGAGAACCGGCTTTTCAGGCCATGGATAGTATGAGAACCTCCAGTGCCATTCTCCCTGCGGCAGATGCTGCGGGGGGATGTGACGGGATCAAGACAGGGCAGTTTGGATTTCACACGACATTTGAAGACAGCCCCTGGTGGCAGGTGGATCTCCAGAAGACCTGCGATCTGGGAAAAATAATTATCACCAATCGGGGCGATGGATTTGCTGAGAGGGTATCTCGCCTGGTGATCTCTGTGGCCACAGTTGATGGGCAGCTTTCCAAAGTTTACCAGCATGACGGTACCGTGTTTACGGGACATGGCAAGGGAGCACCTCTGGTGGTCGACTTGAAGGGCACCCGCGCTCGATGGCTCCGGATACATGTACCGGGTCCCAAGTATCTTCACCTCGATGAAGTTGAAGTCTATGACGCCAAGAAAGTGGTGTTTGCCTGGGCAAGATATCTGCCGGACAGCTATGTGCGTTGCGGAGGCGATCAGTACAGGCCCGTGCCTGTGTTTACCCTGCATGTCATGGGGCCTTCCGGCCAGGACATGCAGGCCATTTCGGCCTTTGAGACCTTTGAATACACCCCAGCTGTGGCCAATGACGGATGTATTCTTTACTGTCGCTGGGACTATATCGATCGGTTTAATGGTCACTTCTTTAGTCTCTGGTCCACGCATCCGGATGGTACGCACGGCAATCTGGTCTATGGCAATTATACGGCAAGTCCTCAGGCCACGATGGAGCCACGCCCCATTCCGGGTTCGGACAAGATCGTGTTTACGGCGTCTGCGCATCACTCGATTACAGGCGGCTCTCTCGTGTTACTTGATCGAACCCGGGACACAGAAGGCACAGCACCCATAACGCGACTGACGCCGGAAGTCCCGTTCCCCGAGGCGGAAAAAAACATTCACATGTTTATTCCAATCCCTCTGTCTATGACCCCACAGAAAGGTCAATTTCGTCTGAAGAAAAGGACACCGATTTTCTACAAAGGCAACCAGGCAGCGGATGTGGCCCGATATCTGGCAGACTTTTTGCAAACTGCAACGGGATACCGACTGGCGGTCAAACCTTTGAATCCTTCCAAAAAAGTGACTGGAATTCTTCTGAGAGTGGTGGCAACGGAATCAGACTTGGGTCGGGAGGGCTACCGATTAAATGTGACGCGTAAGTCGGTGATCATTTCGGCATCTGCGCCAGCCGGGCTGTTTTATGGTGCCCAGACTCTGAGGCAACTTCTACCGCCATCAATTGAGTCTCCCCAAAAAACGCGTCAGGCCTGGATCGTGCCCTGTGTAGAAATCTCGGTATCCCTGGCGAGGCATGATGTTGGATGTGTCTCGGCATTATTTCCCCAAGTCGTTTGTCAAGGATTACATTGATTCGGTTCCTGGGAGTGTCAAGTCATGAAATCGTACAAGGTTTTACTCAGTTTGGTCGTGGTTGTATTGAGTGTCACTGTGAGTCAGGCGGAGGATTACTTGCAGCAGACGTACGGTCATTTACTTCCGGCAAGCACAGGGCAGGTTCGGCTCTGGTGGGCATCCTCTGGTTGGAAAATTGCGATAGACAAAACGATACCTGATGCTCGTGGCGATGTGGTTCTAATCCGGGCGGCCCGCCATGAAGCAGAGGCCGCGCAAATCGTGATTTCCTCGATTGAGGATCTGTCCCAAGTCACCCTTCAAGTGACAGATTTGCAAGGGCCTGAAGGTGCGCTGATTCCTGCCAGTCAAATTGACTTATTGCGTGTTGAGTATGTGAATGTGACGCGCCCCACAGATGACAGTAGTGTGACAGGATACTGGCCGGACCCCTTGCCGCCTCTGAAGCAAAAATGTCTGATCAGGGCAAACCGGAATCAGCCTGTGTGGGTACGGGTGACCGTACCTCGGAAGGCATTATCCGGGATCTATAACGGTACGATTCAGATCCATGCGACTGGGTATGAAGCTGAGATTCCAATCCAGGTGGATGTGTACGGGTTTGAATTGCCGGACGAAATGACCTGCATCACGGCGTTCGGTTTTTCACCTTCCAATGTGTTTCGCTATCAAAAGCTCAATACCATGAAACAAAAGCGAGCCGTATTGGACAAGTATTGGGCGAACTTCAGTGCGCACCATATCTCTCCCTATGATCCTGCACCCCTGGATCCCATCCCGGTCGCATGGCCCCAGATCAAACCGCTGCCTTCGCCCTGGGAAGACTGGGAGAATATGCGTATTGTCAGCAATGAGAGTCATGCAGGCAAGAGTGCTATGTTGGTCTACGATGAGGATACGCAAAGTAATGTCACGGTATCCTATAAACCATTCATTCCTATCCCTGAGGCAGGTTTACGCGTTAAATTCTGGTATCGAACCGCCATTCCAAATCATCAGTTTAATGTGGCCATGAATCACTATGATAAAGACGGCCAATGGTTGTCCGGGAAAAATAATGACATGACATTCGCGGGCAGTGGTTACTGGCAAGAGTTTGACGTGGCTGTTACAGAGTTTCCAGCAGAGGCCCGTTTCATACGCCTCTTGGCACGGGCCACATCGTGGAGGGAATCAGGAGAGGATGTGGGGCTGGTTTGGTTTGATGATGTTTCTATCAGCCATCCTGAGACTGAAGAAGAGTATCTGCCTCGCGGCGATTTCGAGGTTGAGCCTCGCATAGAACCACTTTTGCCTGTTGAAAAGCTCCAACCCAAGCTGGATTTCCGCGTGTGGGATCAGACCATGAGTCGGGCCCTCAATGACTATCATTTTAACTCATTTCGCCTGGGCATCCCCGGTATTGGCGGCGGCACGTTTCACTCGCGATCGATTCCCAGTCTGTTGGGTTTTACCGAGGAGACACCGGAATATTCGATTCTGTTCAACGCCTATTGCAAACAAATACAAGAACATCTCGCAGAAAAGGGATGGCTGAAAGAGGCCTTTGTCTACTGGTTTGATGAACCGCTCTCCAAAGACTATGACTACGTGATGAACGGATTTGAGAAACTAAAAAAAGCCGCACCAGATATCACACGCATGCTAACCGTGATGAAGGGTGTGGAAGAGCCCCTGTACGGAGGGCCGGAGGTATGGTGTGCGATTTCGAGCAAGTATGACCATGAGATTGCGGAACAGCGTCGCATCCAGGGTGAGACATTCTGGTGGTATATCTGTACGGGGCCAAAAGCACCGTATTGCACCCTGTTTATTGACCATCCGGGTACGGAACTGCGTGTCTGGTTGTGGCAAACCTGGCAGCGAAACATTGAAGGCATCCTGGTGTGGCAAACCAACTATTGGACCAGTAACACAGCCTATCCGGATCAACCTCAAAATCCCTACCAAGATCCCATGGGATGGTGCACAGGCTATGGCATACCCAAGGGGGAGAAGCGGCCTTGGGGTAATGGGGATGGCCGGTTTATCTATCCGCCCGAGGCTGCTGCTTGTGCAAATCCGGACACGGCCGTTCTCGAGGGACCCGTGGACAGTATACGCTGGGAAATGCTGCGTGATGGTATTGAGGACTACGAGTACCTCGCCATGCTCAAGCGGTTGATCCAGTGTCGCAAAGATTCGCTCACTGCGGATCAGGTCCGGCAGTATTCGGCCTTGCTTGACGTTCCGGAAACGGTGACCCAGGATATGACACACTTCACCGATAATCCGTCTGCCATAGAAAGGCAACGTCATTTGATTGCAGGAGCCATTGAAACGCTCATGCTCGATTAGTGCTTTGTCACACAAGAAATTTGGGATTGATGCAAAGCATTAACTGAGGGCAGCTGACGCAGGTTTTTGTTTCGGTCTTCATGGGCGTCTCACATTCAAAAGTCTCGATTTTCTGCTATTAATCCCTTAACAGGCCATTGTAGCATGGTTAGATGATCACGAAAAAAGTATCGCTACGCTGCCGCTGGCAGCACGAGATAATTTGGAAAAGCACTGCGAACCGTCTTTAAAACGAGTTCTGGACCTGTTTTAGTCGTAT
>Ga0307990_1003512_pt1 | contig 11946 bp, 9 predicted proteins | sample EllFjometagen129_FD_203168 | JGI IMG/M metagenome (GOLD analysis project Ga0307990, IMG submission 203168) | Marine microbial communities from Ellis Fjord, Antarctic Ocean - #129 | ecosystem: Environmental > Aquatic > Marine > Unclassified | place: Southern Ocean | collected 2014-10-08
CTGACGACAGAAGGCGTCATATGTATTTAGTTGGAAAAACTGGTATGGGTAAATCTTGCATGATTGAAAATATGGTCATTCAAGATATTATTAATGGTCATGGCGTAGCCTTGGCTGATCCCCATGGTGATTTAGTAGAAAAAGTTTTAAATTTTATACCACCGGAAAGAATCAACGATGTTATTTATTTTAATCCAGCTGATTATGAACATCCAATAGCCTTTAACGTCTTAGAAAATGTAGATCCTGAAAAAAGACATTTAATAGCATCTGGTTTGTTAGGAATTTTTAAGAAAATATGGGCTGATTCTTGGGGACCTAGATTAGAGTATGTTTTAAACAATACTATCATGGCTTTATTAGAATATCCAGACTCTACCTTACTGGGTATTATGAGAATGCTAGTTGACAAAGAGTATCGAGGAAAAGTCGTTAGAAATCTTACCGATCCAGTAGTACGATCCTTTTGGATAGATGAATATGATAAATATCCGCAAAAATTTCAAGCTGAAGTTATTGCCCCGATTCAAAATAAAGTTGGTCGTTTTTTATCTACCCCTTTAACTAGAAATATTGTTGGTCAAGTAAAATCATCATTAAATCTAAGAGATATTGTGGATAATAAAAAAATATTATTAATGAACCTTTCTAAAGGTAGAATTGGCGAAGATAATTCAGCTTTATTAGGAGCTATGATTATCACTAAAATTCAATTAGCTATTATGAGTAGAGTCGATATGCCTGAAGAAGATCGAGCTGATTTTTATCTTTATGTTGATGAGTTTCAAAATTTTGCTACTGAATCATTTACCAATATTTTGTCTGAAGCCCGAAAATATAGATTAAATTTAGTAGTTGCTCATCAATATATAGAACAATTAGAAGAATCAGTAGCAGCAGCTATTTTTGGTAATGTGGGAACTTTAATAATTTTTAGAATCGGAGCAGCAGATGCTGAATTTTTAGAAAAAGAATTTGCTCCTACTATTACCCCAGAAGATTTAGTTAATTTAGCAAAATATAAAATATATACTAAACTGATGATTGATGGTATAGCTTCAAGTCCTTTTCAAGCTTTAACCTTAGAACCAACTCCTGTGCCAGAAAATGGATCTGAAATAACTAAAAAAGTTATCAGAGTTTCTCGAGAAAAATATACTGCTCAAAGAGAAGTCGTGGAAAGAAAAATTTTAAAATGGAGCGGAGGGGTAGAAGAAGAAATTATTTCTCAGGAAAAAGATGCTCAATCACCAAAGGAAGGTATTACTTCTAACGTTTCTCAAAAAAAAGATAAACCAATCAATAAAATAGATTATAAATTGAAAGACAAAGAAGGTTTACATAAAACAAAGTGTGATGAATGTGGTAAAGAAATATCTGTCCCTTTTGAACCAGACGGTATTAGACCAGTTTATTGCAACGATTGTTTTACTAAAATTAAAAAAGATAAAGAGCTGGAAAGAGGTACTAAAAAAATGACTTTGGAAGATGCTTTTAAAACTGGCAAAGAAGAAGCTCAAAATTTAAAAGAAGATGAAGAAAAGGACCATGAGTCATTACATAAAGAACGTTAATTAAATACTAGTAGTATGAATAAAATTCAAAAAATTATTATTAATATAAAAAATCTTAAGATTCAAGGAGCAACAGATGTTTGTTTGGCAACTTTAGAAATTCTAAAACTAACAGCTGAACAAAATCAAAGATTAGCTTTGAATCAATTTCTTCGAAGGACAAAAAAAATCGCTGAGCAAACTAGTCTAATTAGAGCTACTGAACCAATGGCCCAAAATGCTATTAAATATGTATTTTATAAATTAGGAAATCACGAACTTAATAATACTCTAGAAGCAATTAAATTGATTTATAAATATTCAGATGAATTTGCTAGGTTATTAAAAAATAATAAAAAACAATTATTTAAAAATGGAGTTGTTGTAATTAAAAAAGGGGATAAAATTTTTACCCATTGTCATTCTTCGGCAGTAGAAAACATTTTAATTAATTCTAAAAACAAAAAAATTAAGGTTTTCAATACTGAAACCCGTCCTTTATTTCAAGGAAGAATTACTGCTCAGAAATTAACTGAAGCTGGCATAGATACTACCATGTTAGTTGATTCAGCAGCAGATTTTTTTATTTCTAAACATTCTGGAGAAAAATTAATGATGGATAAAGTCGTTATTGGCTGTGATTCTATTTCCTGGGACGGTTCTGTTATTAATAAGATTGGTTCCTACGGTATTGGCTTAGCTTCTAAATATAATAAAATACCCTTTTATATTGCTGGAAATCTATTTAAAGTTGATTCTGATAATATAGTAAATATTGAAATTCGAGAGGATTCAGAAGTTTGGAAGAAAAAAGATAAAAAACATTTTGATATTATTAATTTTGCTTTTGATTATGTACCAGCTGAATTTATTACTGGTATTATTTGTGAGTTTGGAATAATAAGACCCCAGGATGTTAAAAAAATAGTTTTAAAAAATTATCCATGGTTAATAAAAAAATAAAAATATGCACAAAAAATCATTCGTTAATCTAAAATACAAACCATACAAAGACGACATCATTGCTACTTATCGAATTGAATCTAAATTAGGTTTAAAAAAAGCTGCCATTGAGGTTGCTAAAGAATCTTCTATTGGTACTTGGACAACATTATCCACTCTAGAACAAAAAACATTTGATAAATTAGCCCCGCAAATATTTTATATTAATCATAAAAATAAAACAGTTAAAATTGCTTATCCTATTGAAAATTTTGAATTAGGAAGTATTCCTCAATTATTATCAGCTTTAGCAGGTAATGTTTTTTCTATGCGTTGTGTAAGTAAGTTAAGATTAGAGGATTTAAGTTTATCAACTAAATATATTAATTCTTTTCAGGGTCCTAAATTAGGCATTAATGGAGTTAGAAGGTTAATAGGTATTCAAAATAGACCTTTAATTGGTTCAATTATTAAACCTAAAGTTGGTCTAAGCGCTAAACAGCATGCTCGATTAGCTTATAATATTTGGACTAATGGTATTGATGTGGTTAAAGATGATGAGAATTTAACCAGTATGATTTTTAATAAATTTGAAAACAGAGTTAAAGAAGTAATGAAGTTAAAAAAGAAAGCTGAAAAAGAAACTGGTTGTAAAAAAATACATGTTTTTAACATTACCGCACCAATGGATATAATGCTTCATAGGGCTAAATTAGTTAAAAAATATGGCGGAAAATGCGTCATGGTTGACCTAGTGTCAGTTGGTTTAGATAATGTCCAAGTTTTAAGAAAATTAGATTTAGGAATGATTATTCATGGTCATCGAGCTGGCCATTCTATGTTCTCTAGAGATCCTCATCACGGCATGACTATGTTAGTTTTAGCTAAATTAGCAAGATTAGCAGGAATTGATCAATTACATACTGGAACGGTTGTTGGTAAAATGGACGGTACTAAAGAAGAGGTTATAAATATAAATTTAAGTCTTAAAGAAGATGCTGGAATTAATAGAGTTCTAAGAGAAGATTGGGGTAAAATTAAGCCAACTTTAGCAGTTGCTTCCGGAGGACTTCATCCTGGATTAATAGAGAAAATGATTAAGATTTTAGGTGAAGATTTAATTATAAACTTTGGTGGAGGACTACATGGTCATCCAAATGGTTCAGTAGCCGGTGCTCGAGCTTGTTGGCAAGCAGTAGAACTTGCTATTGATAAAGATGCCAAAGAAAGACCAAAAGAATATTTCCAAGATTATCGTGATGCTGTGAAATATTGGAAAAAATAAAATATATTATACATAAAAATTCCGTCGAGCTCAGCTCGACGGAATTTTTTATTTAATGGGATTGACAAAAAATTTTAAATACTATAATCTAGAAATACCTGAAAAATCCCATATGAGAACCTTTGTTTGCCTGATAGAGCGTAATTATGGCACTCTGGTATCGCCAAGGCAAAATCAATCACTGCATCTAATTATCGCTAGATTGATTAATTACGCGCAAACAAAGTTTCTCTGGGATGAATTAATTGGAGGAAAATTAAATCCGCGAGTAGCTGAAGGACTAAAGTCCCTAGTCGCGAGTAATAGTATTATTGGCAGAATAAAAAAAGGAGGTTAGATTTTTCTAGCTGATACCTTGTTTATCTCTAACTTGCAACCAGTAATACTAATACACTGGTTAACGCCCCTTTTAAAATGAGGGAAAATGCGTTGCCAGCATCAAAGCAACGAGTGATGGAGACACACATTCATGTTGAATGCCGTCAAAATCATTCGTTGCCCTAATCTTAAAAATTTTATCCTAGCTATACTCTGGTATTTGTATACCCCGTTACCAGATAATTAAACATAGCCAGAAAAACACGGCTAGGAATTCATTTTCTCTTATATTTTATTGGGTTAAGAAATCTGTTTTTCTACCTAATGCTTTAATAATTAAGACTCTGCATAATCCAATGCAGATCTTTTTTTTATTAAATAATTGTAGATAAAAAGGCTTGCCTCTTTTCTAAAAATCATATATTCTATAAGTAGAAACAGGAGGAATCTTGAAAGATAAAAAAGTTGGAAAGCAAGCTTTCCAAAGAAATAGATAAGACTGAGTCAAATCGTAAGGGAAAGCAAATTTTTTGTAACAAATAGTTACAAACACCCCCGATTAATATAAAAAACTTTCTCTTACAAGCCTCAAACAAAAACTCCTAATTAAACATTAGCACCTTCGTATTTAATCTCGAAGATTCACACCGTTTAGTTGGGAGTATTTTTTTACTTAAAATTTATTTAGATAATTCTTTTGATCTTACTTCAGCTTTTTTAGTGACCTTTTGCCAAGTATTATAAAATTCTTTTAAATTTAATTCTTTCAAAGCAACTTCAGTTATACCTTTTTTAGAACTAACTTTAGTAATTAATTTCTCTAATTCTAAATTTTGATTCTGATAATAATTAAAAGATCCACTAATAGTTCCATCAACAATTAATTTAGCCTCCTCTCTGGAAAAACCTAATTTTATTGCTGATTTAATTAAAGCATTGATAAAAGCAAAAACATAAGCTGGACCACAACCAGTAATAGCAGTTATAGAATGAATATCAGATTCTTTTTTTAGTAAAACTAATTCTCCAAAAAAGGACAATAATTCTTGAATAAAATTTATCTCTTTTTTAGTAAAAATGTTCTTTTGATAATACCAAGCTAAGATTCCTTCTCCAATCTGCAGAGGCAAATTAGGCATAGTCCGAATCACTTTAGCCCCTTTAAATTTTTGATTAATTTCTTTCAAGGTAATTCCAGCCATAATAGAAATAATTGTCTTATTTTTTGCTTCCAGGGGCTCTAATTCTCTAAAATTTTGCGGTTTAACGCAGATAAATAGTAAATCTGAACTCCTTATCAACTCTACTAAATTGTTGCTCCATTTAGCTCTAAACAACTTCATTTTCCGTAGGTCCTGGGCCCGTTGAAAAATAGAATCATTAATAAAAAATTTATAGTTTTTTTGTTCTTTTAATAAATCGAATATGGCTTGACCCATATTTCCAAAACCAAATATTCCAATTGAGTTCAGCTCGAGACCAATATTTTTCATATTTATCCTGTTAAATTTTTAAATTTTATATATCCTGCAAATATAGTCTTAAAAAAGAATTTAAAACCATTTAACAAGAAGTTTATTTAATATTAATACAATAATAATACCTGTAATAGTACTTTTAAACAATGAAAAAAAGCGGAGGAGTATTCCACCGCTTTTTAATATTTTTAGAAACTATCCTCCTTGAGTTCCTCTTGACAAAGAAAGATCCAGTCCTTCCAAAACTTTTTTTATTAATCCTGGATTTTTTAAAGCATATTCTTCACAAATATTAAGACTTAATTCAATCTTTAGAAGTTGATTGCTTTTATTTAGTTCAGATATCTCTTTTTTAATTTTTTCTTTTTCTTCAAATAAGGGGTCTTTTTTTGCTTCTAGACCAGTTATATTATCTGCGTAGAAAAGTTCTAACTTAGCATTTCCCAATAAGAAATCAATACCTTTTTTAGCACAGGTTGCAACAATGAAAATATTTTCATCATTAATTTTTATGCCATTCTTTTTTAAGATTTCTTTAGCCGCTTTGATTCCTTTAGTCTTGTCTTTGCCATTGATGTCTACCGGATTTTTATCGGTTGGATTTTTTCCTAATTTCTTTTGAGCCAACTGAATAATTTTTGAATCTGGATCTCCTGGTGTTTTACCATAATAGCCTAAAACCATTAAAGCATAACGTTCACTAAGTTGTTTCCATGGACCAAATTGAACATTCAATAAAGCTTGTTCAAAATAGATTTGAGATACCGGAGTAACTGAAGTTCCAAATCCACCCTTTTGAATTACATGAGCCATTTCTGCTATTACTTCTGGTAATTTATCAAGAATACCATTCTCCCTCATCATCATTGAATTAGCAGTATAAGCTCCTCCAGGCATTGGCGCTCTCAATATTGATGGATTAATAGCTTTTGCTTCCGGGGGTAAAAGGTATTTTTTCAGAGATTCTCTTAAAGCATTTTCAGCAATAATGAATTTCTCTATATCAATTCCTTCTAAATAATAATTGCTTCCCTTTAACATTTCATTGAGAATCACAACACTAGGTTGTCCAGTTCCACTCGACATTGGTTCTGAACTAAGATCAATTCTATCAACTCCAGCTTCAATTGCTTTCAGATATTGCTGACAAGCTAATCCAGCTGTGTCATGAGTATGAAAAGTGATTTCCATTTCTTTCATGTTTTTTTCTTTCAGAAGCCTTTTGGCTCCTAAAATAGTTTCGAAAACTACATGAGGCGAAGAGGTTCCAGAAGCATCTTTGAAACAAATAGAATCAAAAGGGATCTTTTTGTTTATAATGTTTTTTAAAACATCTACATAGTATTTAGCTGTATGGATATATTCTTCATTACATCCCGGTGGTAATTGCATCATAGTTACTGTAACTTCGTGTTTTGCTCCGGCTTTGGTAATACATTTTCCACTGTATTCCAAATTTCTTATATCATTCAGAGCATCAAAATTTCTAATAACATCAACTCTATGCTTTTTCTTAAAAAGCTTTGCGTGTAGATTAATAATATCTCTTGATTGTGATACTAAACCAACAACATTAGCTCCTCGGGCCAAACTTTGAATTGTTATATCAGAACCCAATTTTTTTCGGACAGTATCCATTGATTCAAAAGCATTCTCATTACAATAAAAGAAAAGACTTTGAAATCTAGCACCGCCCCATAATTCAAAATGTTTTATACCAGCTTCAACAAATAATGGTATAACATTAATAAAATCTTCTAACAACACTCTTCCACCATAAACAGATTGAAATCCATCTCTGAAGGTCGTTAGCTGAACCTTGATTGCTTTTTTCATATATTCCTCCTATATTTTTTGTATTAAATATTTATAACACTTTTGTTTTAAAATTGCAATTCTATTTAGCCCTGAATTAAATATAATGTTATAATTATTCTGTAAATTAATAACTAAAATTTAAATATATGATCAAAGCATCTTTTCATGGAGCCTGCAGAGAAGTTACTGGTTCTTGTACTTTAATAGAAACAGATAATTTTAAATTTCTAGTAGATTGTGGAATGTTTCAGGGACAAACTGATTCTAAAAATAAAAATATTGAAAAATTTGAATTTGATCCCAAAACAATTGATTTTGTTTTGTTAACTCATGCTCACGTTGATCATTGTGGTCGTTTACCAAAACTTTTCAAAGAAGGATTTAAAGGAAAAATTTATGCTACCAGGGCTACTCAAGATTTGACTGAAATAATTCTTTTGGATTCTATCAAGATTCAACGCTATGAAGAGAAAAATCCACTATATGAAGAAAAAGATATTGAAAAAATAGTTAAAAGCTTTAAAGCCTTCTCTTACTATCAAAAAATTGAAATAAATCCTCATATGAGCATTAGAATGCAAGATGCGGGCCATATTCTAGGTTCTAGTATTTTTGAAATCTGGTTAAACGATGAGGGCGTAGAGAAAAAGATTATTTTTTCTGGAGATTTAGGTAATCCACCAGCTCCGATTATTAAAGATCCTGACTTTGTAAAACAAGGTGATATTTTATTTATTGAATCTACCTATGGTGGTCGTTTTCATGAATCAAAAAAAGAAGGAGCTAGAATATTCAAAAAAATAATTCTAGATAACATTAATAGAAAAGCTACTTTAATTATACCGGTTTTTGCTATGGAGAGATCTCAGGAAACTTTGTATCAGCTTAACGAACTTATTGAAAACAAATTAGTTCCTAAAATTCCAATATTTTTTGATTCTCCCTTGGCCATAGCTGCTACAGAAATTTATGATAAACATAGAAATCTATATGATCAAGAAGCTGAATCTTTAATTAAATCTGGTGATGATATTTTTGATTTTCCTAATCTGAAGTTTACCAGAAGTCGTGACGAATCAATGGAAATTAATAATGTTCATGGTCCTAAAATAATTTTAGCTAGTAGTGGTATGTGTACTGGCGGCAGAATACCTCACCATCTTAAACGAAATCTTGATAATCCTAATAATCATGTTCTATTTATGTCTTACCAGGCTAAAGGAACTCTGGGACGAGAATTAATTGAAGGTGCTCAAAATGTTATCATTCATGATAAAATGGTAAATGTTAATTGTCAGATAACTAAAACCGGCTCTTTTTCTAGTCACTCTGATCATAATCAATTAATAAACTGGTTAAATAAAATTAAAGATCTAAAAAAAGTTTTTATTATACACGGTGAAGATTTAGAAAATAAAAAATTGGCTGATGCTATAGATCAAAATATTAAAACAACTATTCCTGAATACGGGGAAACATACGAATTTTAACTTGACAAGAAAGGCTTATTAATATATTATGTTCTATTAGTGGAATAAGGAATTCAGTAAAAATATACAAAAATTTCAAGGGCATTAATTGCGAAAAAATTTTTGTAGCTGAGTTCTTTATTTTCCACAGAGCAATGAGCATAATCGCTCATTTTTATTTTGTCTTTTTACTTTTCTAGGTAAATAAAGTAAAATTGAAAGGTATAAAATTAAAAAATTAAATTATTAAATTATATGAGTTATTTTTTGAAAGCTAAAAAATTAGATATCACTTCTGGTGAAAGTTTAATATGTCTCATTAATGATAAAGATGCAGAAGAATTCGGAATTGGTTTAAATAGAGGAGACCGTGTAGAGTTAAAAATTGATAATGTTGAAAAACCAATTATCGTAGTTATTGATACAACTGATAATTTTGTAGAAGAAGGACAAATCGGAATCTATGAAGATATTTGGCAAAAATATGGTATTGAAGATGGCGCTGTAGCTGAAATGAAACTTTTCAATAAATCAGGAGCCATTAAAGCTATTCGTAAAAAGTTATCAGGTCAAGAATTAAATTATGAAGAATTTTATGTCATCATGAAAGACATTGCTAGTGGACACTTATCTGACACCTTTAAAACTTTATTTATTTCTAGTGGTTATAGTCCGGGATTTAATGATCAAGAGATAAAATACATGACTAAGGCCCTAGCTATGACTGGAAAAGTTCTAAAGTTTAGTGGTATAACTGCTGACAAACATTCTATTGGTGGTGTGGCTGGTAAAGGAATTACTCCAATTGTTATTCCAATTATAGCTGCTAATGGAATCATTGTTCCTAACACTTCTACCCGAGCAGTTACTAGTGCTAGTGCTACCACTGATATGTTAGAAGTTATCATGCCCATGTCATTTAAAAAAGAACAGTTAGAGGAAATGATTGAGAAATCTGGTGCTTTTATGGTTTGGGGTGGTGGTTTAGATTTAGCTCCAGCTGATGATGAAATTATTAAAATTCAAAAAAATATTGGTATTGAATCAATTGATAAATTTGTTTCTAGTATTCTGGCTAAGAAAATAGCTCAGGGAGTTAATACTGTTATTTTTGATGTACCAGTAGGCATTGGAGCTAAAATTAAAGATGATGAATTTGTTGAAGTAAAAACTAAATTTGAAAATTTAGGTAAAGAATTTGATATTAAAGTTATTATTTATAAGAGAGAAGTTAATGATATTGATGGTAATGCAGTTGGCCCTATATTAGAATGCAAAGAATTTTTGATGATTTATGAACAAGATAAAAATAGATCTCTTCAACTAGAAGAAGATGCTTTAAAAATGGCCGGTGTATTATTAGAAGGGGTTGAAAAAGCTAAGTCTGGAAAAGGATATGATTTAGCTAAAGAAACTCTTTTGAGTGGTAAGGCTTATGCTAAATTTAAAGAAATTGTTAAAAATCAAGGCGGAAATGAAAATGTAAAATCCCAAGATTTAATTCCTGGAAAGAAAACTTATGATTATCGAGCACCTCAATCTGGAACCATTCTAAGGACTAATAACAAAAGAGTTTTTGAATTAGCTCGAGCCCTAGGAAATCCGAGAATTAAAGAAGCTGGTTTATATTTCCATGTCGAAGCTGGACAGAAAGTTGAAACTGGCGATCTTCTAGTTACTTTATATGCTAATTCTGACTCTCGTTTAGACTTAGGTCAAAAAGTTATTCTAAAACACGAAATGTTTGAATATGTCTAATAAAAGAGAAACAATTGCTTTAGGATTAAGTGGCGGAGTGGATTCCTCGGTCGCTGCTTTTTTATTGCAAAAACAAGGATACAATGTTATTGGATATTATATGCGCAACTGGTCTAGTGATCTAGGTAAATTTAAATGTCCCTGGAAAGAAGATAGGGATTATGCTCTCCGGGTTGCTAATCATTTAAAAATTCCTTTTTATACTTTAAATTTTGAAAAAGAATACAAAAAGAAAGTGGTTGATTATTTATTTGAAGGCTATCAAAAAGGTATCACACCTAATCCAGATATTATGTGTAATAAAGAAATTAAATTCAAAATATTTCTAGAAAAAGCTCTAAAACTTGGAGCTGATAAAATAGCTACCGGACATTATGCTCAGGTTAAAAAAGACTCACCTCACATTCGCTCCGGCGAAGCGGGTAAAAATGGTTTCCATTTATTAAAAGGTAGAGATAAAAACAAAGATCAGTCTTATTTTTTGTACACTCTTAATCAAAAACAACTTTCTAAGACTTTATTTCCCATTGGCACCTATACTAAACCTCAGATTAGGAAAATAGCTAAACAAGCTAAATTACCAACTGCTGATAAACCTGATTCTCAGGGAATTTGTTTTATTGGTGAAGTAAATATCACTGAATTATTAAAAACTGAAATAAAACCTCGAAAAGGCGATATTATTACTACTGAAGGTGAAAAAATAGGTGAGCATGATGGTGTTTGGTATTATACTATTGGACAAAGAAAAGGTATTAAAATAGGTGGCGGAATACCTTATTTTGTGGTAGAAAAGGACCTTAAAAATAATAAATTAATAGTAGCTAAAGGTTCTTGGTCAGAAGAATTATTTAGCAATACTTGTATAATTGATGATATTCATTGGATTAATAAAAAAGCTAAATTACCTTTAAAATGCTCAGCAAAAACTAGATATCGCCAAGCTGATCAAATAGGTATTTTAGACAAATATAAAAATTCTTATCAAATCACATTTAAAGAAAAACAACGTGCTATTACTTCTGGGCAATCAGCTGTTTTATATCAAAAAGAGGAGTGTTTAGGCGGTGGAATCATTATTTAGCAAATTCTCTATAAAACTTAGTTATTTCCTAAAAACCGGCATGTGTCGGTTGACTTTTTCTATATAAAGTTTTAAACTATAGTGTTATTATAAATAGATAAAAGACTGTTTTGTTCTTTAAAAATAGGTAAATAATAAATTAGAAAAAATTTAAAAAAATAACCGAAAAAAAGGTTCTGAGGAGGAGTCATGAAAAAAGGTTTATTTTTAATAATAGTAATCATTATGATTACTGGTCTAA
>Ga0307990_1003513_pt1 | contig 11945 bp, 6 predicted proteins | sample EllFjometagen129_FD_203168 | JGI IMG/M metagenome (GOLD analysis project Ga0307990, IMG submission 203168) | Marine microbial communities from Ellis Fjord, Antarctic Ocean - #129 | ecosystem: Environmental > Aquatic > Marine > Unclassified | place: Southern Ocean | collected 2014-10-08
TTTGTGGCTTGTGTGAAAGGGTCTGTCGTGAAGTGGTTGGCGCCAACGCCATCACCTTTGCCCAGCGCGGGGTTGATCGGGTGGTCGTGCCGCCTTTTGGTGAAGAGGCTGATCAGTGTATCGGTTGCGGCGCCTGCGTCTATGTCTGTCCGACCGGAGCCATCAGTATCCAGGAAGATGGCGATCAGAAGATTATCGACCGCTGGTCCCGGGTCTTAGATCTCAAATACTGCACCGCTTGCGGGGTTGAAATCGCACCTGTTTTCCAATGTGAATATTTCCGCAAAAAGGCCGACCTTCCCGAAGATTTTTTTGATCTCTGTCGTGACTGTCGGGTGGCGCAACGCTAGCAGGTCTGGTATCACTCTTTTTGGACAATAAAAAATGATTACAACGAGAAAGGGGCCGTGAAAACGGCCCCTTTCTCGTTGTAATCATTACTGATACCGTGGGTTATTTTTTAGGTGGTTTTTGCATATTAAAAGTTGCTTTCAAACAAGGTTTGTGCTTAATGGGGTGTTGCAATGAAACTTAAGTTCTTTAAATGGAGATGTTGAAGTTGGCAGTGGACATCTTTTACTGATATTACTCTTTAATGAATGATATCCGGTTGTAAATTAGGTGGAACACCATATATTTATTTATCAAGCATATCGGTTTTAAGTAGATATCAGGAAACCATATAATAACTTGTTCCTGGCGGCTTCGCCGCCAGGAATCGCGGTGCTGACTACGTCCAGCCCCTTGCCCCGTCGCTTCGCGCCGGAACAAGGAACTGGACCTGACACCGTGAACATCACAATCAAGCTACGCTTGCTTGCGCTGTCCTCGGCGCAGGTCAGCACCGCGATTATAAATCTCAATATCCAGTTTAACCCCCAGCAGAAGAGAGATTCAACTGCTGGGGGCTAGGGCTTTAACGGGCCCGGAGTCGAGAACGTTAACCTTGGCTCAAGGGAAATATTTTATTAAGGCCTATCTTTGTTTGTTTTGGCCCTGGATACCCGCCGTAGCGGCCCTGGATACCCGAAATAGACTTTCTTAGTCAACCTTAACGAGATATTTTCCGTCTCTGGTAAAGAAGGTACCGTCTTTACCGGAAGAGTGCCTTGGACCAGGCACTATAATCTTCTCAGGTTAATAACCTGGGGGCCCCTGGGTTTATCCATAATGGAGTTAATTATGGTTAAATACCAGATAGCCATTAAGATTAAGATCGATATCGCCAAAATCCTTGAGATTGCGGTAATAACGTTCTATATCTTTTGGCTTTAAAAACCGGTAGGTGGTGGGTATTAACGTACCCACCACCTGCCAACCTTACCCTTTACAGAAAACCGATTTATAACAAATCAATAAACTGGACACTTCCCAGCAGCCGACATTTTTGAATTTAACTTGAATTTTGATTTATGGCACCCCACCTTTTTGTCATGGTGCCAGTTATCTCAGTCGTTGAACATGCCAGAAATGAACCTCAAGACATTAATAATGGAATGAAAAAAAGGCTGTGAAAATGGATAAATCAACATCAAGGAGATTTTCCATAGCGCTTTCTTTCCCCGGAGATAGGCGCAGTTTTGTGAGCAAGGTGGCCGAAAACCTCGCTGAAACAGTTCCGAAAATAAGAATTCTTTATGACAAATTTTGTGAAGCAGAATTTGCTCAGCTGGATCTTGATACCTACCTTCCTAAGCTCTATCGTACTCAAACCGAATTGATCGTTATCTTTCTATGTGAGGAATATAAAACTAAAAGGTGGTGTGAGCTGGAATGGCGGCAAATCAAACAACTTATAGCAACCCCGGACCAAGGAAGGATTATGTTGCTGAGTTTCGACGAAAATGTCGACTTTTCTGATCTCGGCATTTTCTCAGGTGACGGTTATGCCAGCATCCGCTCAAGAAAACCAGAGGAAATCGCAGAACTAATTCTCCAACGTTATAATATCCAGACATCTCAAGACGTCACGGGATCTGATGTATTGCAGGGCGGCAATATTGAGAATTCGCATGACAACTTGAGACAAGGAGCAAGCCGCTTTTATGGCGAACAACGCAAAAATCATTTCAATTTCTTTTTGTCAGAGTGGCTCAAAAACGGTCCTTCGGTCGCAATATTACAGGGTGTGCCAGGGTGCGGAAAAACCCAATTAGCGCGGGATGTAGCACAAAATTCTGATCTCAGACCAATCTTTGTTTTACCACAGGCTGAATCACCTGACCCTGTTACTGAATTATTAACCGAGTTGGCGGAAGCTCTCAGTGATCACGGCATACTTGATATTAAACAGGGTATGGACAGGGGGCCAGACGCCGACCTTTTCAACCTACTATTTAAAGTCCTTAGTCGTGAGAAGATATTAGTTGTAGTTGATGAGTTCCAGCGGTTTTTCCCTACGACCAAAACATACCCACCCCACAAATGGCAGATTCTTATAGAGAGGCTCAACAACAGCCCGAATACTAATGGAAGGATGTTGATCCTAAGCAATCGCGCAGTAATGACAGCCCGTTGGAATGAAAGTTGCGCTTTGCGAAAACTTGGAGGGCTTACAGACACCGAAGCAGCAACCTTTCTTCTGGAGATTCTTGATTCAGCGGATTTGTCCGAGAAGATTCCATCAGAACGATTGGAAGAGGTTGGTCACCGTTTGGGCGGAAATCCGCGGGCACTTAAAACACTCGTTGGTAGCCTCAAATATGATTCACTCGACAATCTAATTTCTTTAGCTCCAGAACTTTTTATGCCGGGGGATGTGAACCTCGACCCTGATTTGGTCGAAGACTTTGAACGTGCATTGCTCGAACGAGCCCTACCTGAAATGGATAGTGACTTGTTGACGTTCATGCGCTTTATGGCGGTCCATCGTCGTCCATTCACAAAAGAGGCTTTTGCAGAGTTTAATAAAAGCACTATTCCCCCAAAAGATTTACGAAGACAGCTAATCGATAGATTTCTATGGGAGCATTCTTTCGGCAATGACTCCATTCATCCACTCGTAAGAGAAATCTGCGTTTCCCGACTCCGTGCTGAAAAGGAAGAGTGGATAGAAGCCCACGGTCTTGCTGCTAACTACCATTTTCATTTTTTTAAGGCCTCTCGCCAAGGCGGTGCACGGAGAATGACTGCTTCTTATGCAGAGTTGCGGCATCATCTTTTCGAAGCAAATCGTATTTCTGAGCTGCATCTCGTAAGTGAGAAACTTACAAGATTTGCTCTGTCTCAAATTACTAAGCCCATTCAATCCAAAGTTCCTGAGAATGTCGAAATACTTGAAGAGCGCATAGCACTTATTTCAGCACTTCCAGACAAAGATAGGCCGAAAGGGCTGGAATACCACCTCGCCTTATGCTTAAAACATCGCAATATCAGCGATGATTACAGGAACGCCTTGGGCCATGTTCGTAATGCCGTAGGCCCGAAAGCCTACTATGCTGTCTGGCTGCTTCTTATAGAGCTTGAATATGATATCAATGGCATTGAGGCCATGCTGAACGTTCAGAAAAAGGCGCTCAAATTTCTTGGGGGAGGGAGCAATTCTTTTTCGGTCTATCTTCGTTGCGCACAACTCCTTGTAAAAGATAGCAGACTGCAAGATGCGATTGAGGTCCTGGAGGATGGAATTAATACACCCGGCGTCACCTGTCTTTCATCACTTATTAGTAGGTGTTCACAATATATGGAAGAAGCAGGGCAATTTGACGATGCCATAAGGATCTTGAAAAAGGGTATTGATACTCCTGATATACCAGAGTTGGGGACATTGTATCTTCGTTGTGCAGACCTACTGGCAAAAAATAGTCGTTCCAGCGATGCGATTGAATTACTTAAAAGCGGCATAAAAATAGACAATATTACAAAGCGTTACTCTTTCTACCTTAACTTAGCTGATTTTCTAGTAAAAGCTGGAAAAGACGAGGAGGCTGTATATTGGCTTAAAGAAGGAATAGCCGATACACGAGTAATAGATCCAAAGAATATTTATCGTACTTGTGCAGAACTGTTGGTGAAAAACCAAAGGTTCGATGAAGCCGTGGAGATTTTAGAAAAGGGGTCCACTTCAAAAGCTGTTGGCGATTCAGTGCCGATATATCATTCATTTGCAAAAATCATGGAGGAGTCCAATAAGTCAGACGAGGCTGTAAAATTACTAAAAAGGGCCTTGTCCACCACGCGAATGTCGATCGAACCTTCGATTTATCTTTCATGTGCAAAACTCCTATTCCATGCCAGAAATATTGATGACGCCATTGAAGTATTAATTCAAGGCGTGTCAATTCCGAAAATGAAGGACAAGAATCATTTATATCAGATGCTTGCCGATTTAACAGCGAGACAAGGCCGTTTGGATGACGCTATTAAGGTTCTGGAAAAAGGTATTGGTGATAAAGATCAGTATACACAGTTCTCACTCTATAAATTATGTTCAGAGTTGATGGTCAAGGCCGGACGCCTTGAAGACGCTATTGCCTTAATGAAGAGAGGAATTAACTCTCCGGCCCAATCCAATAAAGCTGTTCTTTACCAATCTTGCGCAAAGTTGCTAGCCAAAGCAGGCCGTACAGATGAGGGGATAAAGTTGCTTGAGAACGCTATGCGCATACCTGGGCTGCCTGGCATGGTCCACCTTTACCAAACATGCGCACAACTAATGTCAAAAACAGGGCGACGTCAAGACGCGATTAGGTTGCTCAAGAAAGCGATTAATGGCCCAAAGATTGGGAATCTTGTTTCACTCTATCAGCAATGTGCAGAGCTGTTAATGGCTGCAAATCTCAAGGAAGAGGCGGTTTCTCTCCTCAAAAAAGGATTGAAAGATTACCCAAGAGACAAGAACCTGAAGGCTGTTTTTAATAAGGCCATCAAGAAGAGCTGATTTTGCTCAACCAGGCGGTTCACTTGACGCCGAGAACGTACGCGGCGCTGACGCGGCAAGGTTTGGGTGGCGGCGCAAGTGACCGGAGTTATTTGGGGTCAGAGTAAAATTAAGCTGAATAAGTTAAGATCTTCCCGTACAGTTTCTCGTTTTTTATTTGAACATCACGGCCCTGCAAGTGACCCTGGTCGTTAGCTTTTATATAGGGCATTTTTAAAGCATTGAATAATTCGTATACTAAAATATGAGAGGATATTTTGAGATAGGTATTTACCAAGGTAAAAATTGTCAAAATTTAGGCACCTTGTGGAGATCTGCATATCAAATGGGGGCTTCTGGAATATTTACTATTGGGACCTGAAGATATAGGCTTGCCTGATACAGTTTTAAATCAGTGTAAAAATATAATCAGTTTAGATGCTGTAAACAATGATAGCTATAATGTTGCAATTGCGGGTTCTGTCGTCATGTACCATCGTCAGTATATTAAAACTATTAATGTGTAATATTATCTATTTGATTCACGCTTTGACAGGAAGATGGCGAGCAGAAGATCATCGACCGTTGGTCAAGGGTTTTAGATCTCAAATACTGCAGCGCTTGAGGTGTCGAAGTTGCGCCCGTTTTCCAATGTGACTATTTCCGGAAAAAGGCCGATCTGCCCGAAGACTTCTTCGAACTCTGCCGTGACTGCCGGGTAGCACAACGCTAGCAGGGCTGGTATCGCCTTTTTGGACAATAAAAAATGATTATTAAAAGAAAGGGGCCGTGAAAACGGCCCTTTTCTCGTTGTAGTCATTACTGACACAGCAGGTTTTTTTAGGGGTTTTTGCCGAATAAAAGTTGCTTTAAAACAAGGTTTGTGCTTATTCAAGGTTGAATAGTTTGACTGAGGAGGCGCGAAGTGCGCTTGTGAACGAATTTAAAGCATATTTGTGGAGGAGGATAAACATGGGTTCAAATTGGTCACGAGTTATTATTACAGTTTTTCTTGCCATCTCTTTGTTGACGCCAGGTGCAGTCTTTGCTGGGGCGGATGATCTGGCCAAGCAGGCAAATAAGATCATTCGAAATGCCGAACGCAAAATGCACAGCGGCAAAAATGAAGAAGCAGCCTCCATGTTACAGGAAGCCACTGCGCTCTTGGAGCAAGGCAAATCCGAAGACCCGGCTAACACAAAAATCTCGCAGAGCGAAAAGAAGCTTGTCCGCATCCAAAAGAGTGTCGACAAGAAGCTTGGCAAGACAGCAGCGAAGATGTCATCTTCAGGAGAAAAACTCCCCAAAAAGCCTCAACCGAAATCAATGTCGTCGAGATCTTCAACACCCGCTACGACAACCAAAACGATCGCTAGCACCAAGCTTCCCTCCAATGTTAAATCAAACCTTACTAAAATTACCATGCATCTCGATCAAGCCGAATCTATCCTCGCTGGCAAGCGTGAAATGAAGAAAGGTGGAAAAACCTATGGCCAAGATAAGCGAGGGAAACAGTCTAAACGCCAGATTGAGGAAGCAGCAGAAATTTTTGCATTAATCGACAAACGTTACACTGGTAAATTTGATCCGAATCATCCAGACTTTGTTGTTGTAAAAAACCGCTATAACAAACTTGCCGGTAAGGCCGAGGCACAAGGTAACGCCGATGCCAAAGCAAAAGCCGACGCCGCGAGCGCCAAAGCTGGTGCAGAAAAAAAATCTGCTGAGTGGACTGTGAAGTTTCGTGAATACCTCTCCTATCCAGGAAACGAAGGTCACAACCCCGACAAATTGGTGTTTGTGCCAGGAACATCTGAGCCTGAAAAATTTGCAGATGCACAAAAGCGCTACGAGGCTTTTAAAAAATTCTACGAGGAATACAAACAAACAGATTTCCCTGCCGGAAAGACTTGGCAGTTAGAAGATCTTGCAGACAATCAAGCCCCTCTTCGGTTAAAGGATTTTGAAGAGCAGTTTGCAGATCGCATGGGCTCTGTGGCGCAGCGCGCCGAAAGCGAGATCAGTTCGGCAATGGCCCAACTTGAAAAGGACAACGGCTGGAAATCAGACAAATCGATCAAACCAAACCTCGTTGATCACAAGTGGATGACTTCCATTGGTGAAGCTACAGATCAAGCAGTTACCGCCCTGGGTGATGCCCCTGAGGCCAAACAACTACAGGCTAAGTTTGATGCCCTGAAGGCCAAAGATAATGAAAACCGTCAGATCCGCAAAGAACGCACCTTTATGACGCCGGATGTCTACACAGGAAACGATATCAAAGCCCTCAAGAAAAAAGCTGAATCCCTTGTAAAAAGCAATAACAAAGAGGGAGGTAAACCTTTGCGGACTACTGTTATTGCAGAAAATTGGCGGGAAGAAACTGTGCATGAGTGGACAGATACCTCCAGAACCGTAAGGCGCTGGCGTACAACAAGACATCAAACAGCACAGGTTGCGGCAAAAACTCCAGACGGCGTAAGGCTTATTACAGTTGCGCTGGCCCAGAACAAACAAAGTGATAGCGAGTGGGGTCCGTTGTACGGGAATCTGCATCAATACTCCGATCCAATGCTTGAATCCAACGTCAATAAAAACGGACAATAAGATTTCACTACCTATCCAAGACACAAGAGCGGGTCAGCTAATGCCGGCCAGCTTTTGTGCTGGTAAAAAATCATAAAAAACACTGGAAATCTTAGGGTTTGAATTAAATCAGGTCAATTAAAAGCTCGTTTTATCTGGAGGTTTTTGTCATGAGGAAAATCATAATTCATTTGTTAATTGTTTTTTTTATGAGTTCAGGCGTCTGTTGGGCCGCTGGCGCGTACCTGGAATTGGGAGCGGTTAAAAAATATACTAAAACCATTATCGTCGCTCCGGTCGGGTCAACCAGCGAAAACGGAACCCTGCTTTTGAACAGCCTCAACGGTATTGCAGGCAATAGTAATGAAAATCCCTTTTTGCTTAAGCTTGAACCGGGAATTTACGACATTGGGAGCTCACCTCTTGAAATGAAAGAGTTTGTGCATATCGAAGGAGCCGGAGAGGGTGCATCCATTATCGTGGGTAATGTCAATGCGACGGACAGCGGCGTAATCATCGCGGCTAATGACACAGAGTTACGTTTTGTCAGCATCCAGAATCTGGGAGACGACGTAGGCAGCTTGACCCATTCCATCGGCATCTACTGCAACGAAACCTCACCCCGGATTACCCATGTAACCGTGTGGGCGAAAAATGGCGATAGACACTGTTACGCTGTAAATGTTTTAGGGGGGGCGGCCCCTCTGCTTACAAACGTTTCGCTCAATGCTATCGACGCCGGTGATACAAATATCGGGTTATATGTACAAAGTGCCGACAGCGCACCGACGATCCGCAATTCAGAAATTTTTGTAAGCGGCGGCAGTGAAAATCGCGGTGTTTATGTGGAAACTTATGCCAGTGCATATCTGGATGATGTAGAAATCACAGCAGTTGGCACCAGTGCACACGGAGTGTTTTTCAAAACTGTTGGGGACGTTGAAGTTCTAAATTGTCGAATTGACGCAGCTTACGCTGTGCTTGTCAGTGGCACTGCGGGGACGGGCGGAACCTTGAAAATTGATTCATCCATCATCATAGGAACGAGCAACGGCGTTCGAAACGATAACGGCGCCAACACGACTTTCTATGTCGGTGCAAGCCGGATTGAAGGTGCAAACTCAACCAGTAATATTACTTGCGTAGGGACCTATGATGGAAGCTATGCACCGCTTAATGGTACATGTCAACCACCACCACCATGATCCTCTTAAAATTATCGCACCGGTAATCATCCAATTTTTAAGAAGGGCAGGTTTAATTGTTTAATCAGAAACAACGGGAGTAGCATTTTTATCAAATGGATTAGTTCTTACTGCAATCGAGAAAAGGTATGGATATTCTTCTTTGAGATGTCTCATATAAACAACCCACTCCACCATTAACTTTTTGTAAGCCCGGTTTATGTCAGTCGTAAGATGATTGATATCGGAGTTTGGTAAGGTACTCAGTTCGTTGCGATTGCTTAGCTCATCCAATAAATGGAAGACACTGAGGAGAGCATCACTAAAACCATCATGTTCAATGATTACAGGATTTTCAAGTAGACCGAGGAGAAGGTCTCTTTTACCGCTCAGGAAAGACTTCAGCTCTTCTAAATCTAATTCTGAGACATCTATGATGGCTTTATACTCATTGATTACTTTTAGGGCATTTGTAAAATTGCTTTCAGGCCAGTTGTAATTGACAAGAAGATTCTTTCTTACTTTATTTATTGAATGATCATGGTTTGAGAAAATATCTAATAGTTTACGGCCTACCTCTATAAAGAAAACTCCGAGGACCATGTTGACTTTTCTGGCTCTGTTTTGTGATTCTCGCCTGAGTATTAATAGTTCTGAGGCATTTGCTATAACGCCAATAAAAGTCGCCCCTCCCATTACGATTAATAAAACGGCAAAGAGTTGACTGGCTTGATTTGTCGGATGGATGTCGCCGTAGCCGACTGTCGACATGGTGACTATGTTATAGTAGAAAGCATCTGTAAACGGGAGCTTTTCTAAAATCATGAAACCGACTGTGCCAACCACAGTTACCAGTATAAATAAGGTTAAAAATATTTTCAGTCTTCCGCGTACTTCCTGCATTATGATATCCGTGAGTTTTAGTTTTGTGAATAAAGTTGATTCTGCGTCACTTAAACGACCAGTTTTATAATAAAATTGGTCGTTTAAGATTTTTATAGTGTGATTTTGGGTAGTTGCAAATAATGCAAGGTTTTTCAGGCTTTTCGTCAATTGTCGAACCGCAGATTTCACATACAAAATAATTAGGATTCAATTTCTCAATTTTTTTTGCAAGTACTCTGAAAAAAAAGCCAGAATATTTTTTTATATCAGTTATCATCTTTTCGTGTTGTTGATGTGATTTCCAGGAGTACATGCAATTTAATACTGCATGATCATGAGATTCAGAGGATAATTTTTTGAAAATTTGAGGGTAAAAGATGTTTATTTTTTCTAACTCTCTAAGCGCCGCAGTATTGAGGTTCTTCTTGGTTTCTGCAAGTGAAACACAGAGCTCTTTTGTTTCTATCTTTGCGCCCAAAGAAAAGATTAATTTCTGGTAGTTATCGGCATGAATTTTCTCTGAAATCGATAATGTAGAAAAAAGATATGCAATGTTTGGAAAATTTTCGGAGAGAGCTTTCTGACAATATTCATTATAATGTTTGTTGGCGATCATCTCGGCCCAATAAGCTTCTTTCAGTATCTCAATGGTCAACGGGTAGAGGTTCTCTTTTTTCCAGTTATTTGCCAGGGCTAATGATTTCAGGGTGGCAAGTGGGTAACAGCAAAGAGCCAAGGCCGAGAAATATAACAGTTGTCTTCTTGAGATCACGTTTAAATCTCCTCGTCATTGATGTTTTAGTAAGCATAATAGTTTATGTAGATGGTGTCAAATTTTCAGTTATTTAAAATGGCGAAGATGGTCTATTAATGTCGGCCAGTCGTCAAAGGTCTGCGCTATTTCCATGTACCAGATCAATGATAGTTATCTCAGGTGGTGCAAAAATTCGAATGGGTGGCCCCCAGGTGGCTGTTCCTCGGCTCACATACAAAGATCCCCTGGCGAGTTTTGTGAGCTCTCCGGCCGGGTAGGGGTATAAAAACCAAGTTATTAAGTTGAAGGGAAAGATTTGGCCCTTGTGGGTATGGCCGGAAAGTTGCAAGTCGAAGAGGCCGATACTGGCCGGGTTGATTGTCGGGCGGTGTTTGAGAAGCAGAGTGAATTTATTGTCCGGCAAGGCTGCAAGAAGTTCTGCTTCATTTAAGCTGGGCAGTTTATGAAACGATGACACCGCCGAATCATCAATGCCGACGACATTAAGATGGGCAAAGGTTTTGGCTCGCTGTTGTAAAATGGTAAAGCCCGCCGCTGTAGTAAATTTAAGGGAATGTTCCAGGCCGGCATAAAACTCATGGTTGCCGGTGACTGCTATCTTCCCCAGTGGCGGTTTAAATGAGGCCAACAGCTCTGTCTCCTGGCGGAGATCATTGGGCTGTCCGTCTATCAGGTCACCGGTTGAAACCATGAGGTCCGGTTTTGCTTTTGTGATCAGGTTGAGAATCTTTAGCAACTGTTGTTTTCGGATAAAGAGTCCCAGATGGACATCAGATATTTGGGCAATACGAATCTTTCCGATTGCTGCCGGGATCTTTGGGCTCTCAATCACGATATGTTCCTGTTTGAGGTTTGTGGCCTCAAACAGGCCGTAACCATAGAGCGTTAAAGTTAGTCCCAGAGAAAGGTAGAAAAAAATTGGCCCAGCAAGCCTTCTCCGGGAAGATCTTTTTTTGCATAATTTTAAGAAAACAAAAGAGAAAAGCCTTGCCAAGTCGATGACTGCTGAGACGGAAACAAAAATAAAGAGAAGTCCCATCCAACTGAAAGCAATATAGGCCAATTCGGATAATCCGGTGCTTAGCCCAGCCCTTTCAGCCACTCGGGCAAGTATCGGCGCCAGGATCATCATCAGCATGATCAAACCCAAGAGCCGGGTTGTCTTCTTGCTCATGTTCAGAGAAACTGTGGCCTTGCGCAGGGCATATAAATGCAGGATTCCGTAAATAGAAAAATAGAGGACTAGAAAGAGAGGCATAAAAATTAAACCGGTAAATTTTAATAAAAAACGGGTGCCTATTTGCAGTCTGCGTGAATCCTAATAGGTTCGGCGATCGTCATTCATAATATTTATTTAAAGATACCAAGTGAATCCTTGAATAGTTCTCCTGTTGCTTTTTTAAACCTTTGAAAAAATATACGTTTTAATTCAGAAAAAAATTAAGAGTATAAAGCTTTACTAGAATCCAAAACCTCCCGAATAGCTTCCGCTAATTCATGCATTGTTACAGGTTTTGTCAAGAACTTGTTGATGCCAAGAGCATCAGTTTTTTTCTTATTAATTAACTCGCTGAAACCAGAGCATAGAATGACTGGAATATCAGACCTGAAAGTCTTTGCGGTTTGAGCCAGTTCTGTTCCTGTCATCCCCGGCTGT
>Ga0307990_1003515_pt1 | contig 11944 bp, 11 predicted proteins | sample EllFjometagen129_FD_203168 | JGI IMG/M metagenome (GOLD analysis project Ga0307990, IMG submission 203168) | Marine microbial communities from Ellis Fjord, Antarctic Ocean - #129 | ecosystem: Environmental > Aquatic > Marine > Unclassified | place: Southern Ocean | collected 2014-10-08
CGGAATCGATCGGCACATTGAACGCCGTCTGGATGGCCGGCCGCTCGGAGGCGACGACCACAAACTCGTCATCCTGATAGAAGAAGCCGGGACGGATGCCGCAGGCGTCGCGCATCACGAACATGTCACCGTTGCCGATCATGCCAGCCATGGTGTAGCCGCCATCAAAGTTTTTGACCGACCGCTTCAGCACAGTGAGCAGATCGAGATTTTCGGCAATTTTTTTAGAAATTTCGGCGCGGGAAAGCCCCTCCTTGCGGAAGCGGCGGAAGAGGCGGTCGTTTTCCTCGTCGAGGAAGTGGCCGATCTTTTCGAGCACCATCACGGTGTCTTTCTCGCTGCGCGGCTGCTGGCCGAGTTCAACGAGCGTATCGAACAGCTGGTCGTTGTTGGTCAGGTTGAAGTTACCGGCCAGCACCAGATTGCGGCTGAGCCAGTTGCTCTGGCGCAGGAAGGGGTGGCAGTAGGAAACGCCGCCCTGCCCGCGCGTGCCGTAGCGCAGATGGCCCAGCAGCAACTCGCCGGCAAACTTGGCATGCCGTTTAATCCAAACAGGATCATTCGCCTTTTCGGGATGCTCGTCAAACGCCTCGGCGAGCGAGCCGAGCATATGCTGATGCACCCGTGAGATCGGATCTTTGTCCGCCGAAAGCGAACGGAAGATAAAGGGTCTGCCCGGCTCGACATCAGTTTTAATGACGACCGCGCCCGCGCCGTCCTGCCCCCGGTTATGCTGCTTTTCCATCAGCAAATAGAGGCGGTTGATTGCAAAATACGGCGATCCGTATTTTTCGACGTAATATTCAAACGGCTTTAACAGCCGGATGGCGGCAATGCCGCATTCATGACCAATCCAATCACTCATATCCCATACACTCCTTGGTTCCGGATAAAGTTGAGCAAAAAGGGTCGCATCCACCTCCGTTTCGGTCAACCGGATTCAGCCAACTTCCTGAACCATTCTGTCGATCGCCCCGCGGCGGGTTTCGACGAGCTGAGCGGCGGAAGCGCCGAGCTGTTCGCGTGCAGACGGATCGTCCAGCAGGTCGCTGAGCGTTTTTTCCAATGCCTGGCTTGCCTGCCGAAGCCCTTCGGGCGTAGGAGGGAAGCTATCGACCTGCCGCAGAGCATTGGCGGAGAGAAAGTCGTCCATCACAGACGGAAAATTTTCCATATTGGGACCGACGACAATCGGTTTGCCGAACAGCGCCGGTTCGATCGGGTTCTGCCCGCCGTGCTCGCACAGGCTCTTGCCAACAAAGACGACATCGGCGGCGGCGTAGAAGCTCATCAGCTCGCCGGTGGTGTCGATCACCAGCACATCGGCGGACGATGCACCCTGGGAGCGAAGCGAACAGGTCAGCCCCTGCCCTTCGATCGCGCTTACCACTTCATCGCGCCGCTCGGCGTGGCGCGGCACCAGCACCAGAAACAGTTCCGGATGCTTTTCGCGCAGGGTTTTGTAGATTGTACACAGCGCCTCTTCTTCACCGGGCCAGGTGGAGCCGCCGAGCAGGATGAGCGCATCACTGGGAACCCCGGCCTGTTGAAGCACCGCGCGGGCGGGCGCATCCGCATCGACGGCAGGCAATGGCAGATCATACTTGGCGGTGCCGAGCGTCTTGACGGTTTCGGGCCGCGCGCCCATGGCTAACATCCGTTCGGCATCCTGCCGCCCCTGCACACAGATCGGGTCGATCATCGGAAGCAAACAGCGGATAAATGCGCGGAGCTTGCTGTAGCCACGAAAGGAAGAATCGGAAATGCGACCGTTGATCAGCGCCACCGGAATGCCGCGACGGTTCGCCTCGCGAATGAGGTTCGGCCAGATTTCGCACTCGACCAAAATCAGCTTGAGCGGATGAATAGCGTTGAATGCCTTTTTCATGATAAACGGCATGTCGAGCGGGAAATAGATCAGCACATCGCAGGCGGCGAGTTTTTCTTTGCCAATGGCATGTGCCGTCGAGGTGTTGGTGCTGAGCACAAACAGAGCGTCGGGGTTCTTTTCGCGATACGCATCGATGAAGCCCAGCGCGATATTGATTTCGCCGACACTCACCGCATGAATCCAGATGTGCGCGCCGTCAGCCAGCCGCGCCGCCGTTCCGTGGCCGTAAACACCGAACCGCTGTTCGAAGTGTTTCTTATAGCCGCCGCGCCGCGCCATGCGCGACAGAAACTTCGGCAGCAACAACAGGAAGGCAATCGGGAAAAGCAGGTTGTATAAAATCCAGATCATTCAGGGTTCAGGGTTCAGGGTTCAGGGTTCAGGGTTCAGGGGTTGGAGTGTCCCCGTTCAGGTTTCGAGTTTCAATATGAATTTTAGTTTTCCGCCTCCGGTGGATCCGCCAGAGGCGGACAAATTTCATCTTTTATCCTTCATCTTTCGGGCTATGCCCTCGGGTGGGCTTCTTCGTAAACCCGCTTGAGTTTTTCGATGGAAACGTGCGTGTAGATCTGGGTAGTGGAAAGGCTGGCGTGGCCAAGCAGCTCCTGCACGCTGCGCAAATCCGCGCCGTTGTCGAGCAGGTGGGTGGCAAAGCTGTGACGCAGCGCATGCGGAGAGATGGTCGGTTTGAGGCCGCAGTACGCCACATATTTTTTGACCATCCGCTCAATCGAGCGCGCGGTGAGCGGTCCTCCGTTTTTATTGAGGAAAATCACGCGGCGCGAATCCCCCTTCTGCCCCAGCTCGTTCCAAACCTCGGAACGCATCGAAAGCGCATTCTGCAACGCGATCTCGGCCGGACGGCCCAGTGGGCAGAGCCTTTCTTTTTTTCCCTTCCCGAGCACATTGACAATGCCGGAGAGAATATCGATCTGGCGCTCCTCCATGCCGACCAGCTCGCCAACACGCATGCCGGTGCTGTAGAGCACTTCTAAAATCGCGGTGTCGCGCACCGGAACATACTCATCGAACAGCTTTTTCTTTTGCACTCCCTGCGCCATGGCATGCGGCGCGGCCAGCAGCCGCTCGACCTCGCTCATCGACAGCACGGCGGGAAGATAGCTCCCCTTTTTCGGGAGCGGCAGGCCAACAAACGGATTGAGCGGCACATATTCCTCGCGCACCAAAAATTTATAGAACGAACGCAGAGCGGAGAGCTTGCGGCCAGTGGTCGCAGGCGCCATCTCCAGCTTCTGGAAAAAAACGAGAAATTTACGGGCGGCGAGGCGGTCGACCTCTTTCCAGCGGTACGGCGGCTTCGCCTCGTCGCCCCACGTCAGCCCGACGAACTGCTTAATATCCATCAGGTAGTTGGCAATCGTGTGTGCGGAGGCGTTGCGCTCCCCCTCCAGATACTTCACAAAATGTTCAACACATGGATCCCGGTCGATTTTCATCTGAAAATCTTTCGAATGCTCAACTCACAACTCTCAATACTCAATGTCATTTTGTTGGACACTGTATGTTGAGCATTGCACATTGATTATTTCTTTGTTTTGGGTTCGGGCAGGCCGAGGTCTTCGCGAATGGCTTCGTAGGTCGGGATCTGAGCGGCGTAGCGGCCGATCATTTTCTTGAGCGCGGCGACCTGACGCTCAGAGAGCGTGCCTTTGCCGTCAAACTGAGTGGAAAGCGATTCGTAGAAGTCGGCATCATTGAATTCGCGCTTGCCGCGTTTAACGGGCGGGTTCCACGTTTCGACTGTTTTGCACAATTCGATCAGTTTGGAAATTTCGCCGGCGGCTTCGGAGTTGTCCTTCACTTTGAGGCCGAGGTCTTCTTTGACCTGATCAAAGTCTGGGATCTGCTTGGAATATTTGACCAGCAGTGTATCGAGCGCGCCGACCTGCCGGTCGGAGAGGCGCTTGCCGCCCTGCACTTGCTGCTTGAGCGATTCGATAAATTTGCCGTCATCGTAGGTGCGTTTGCCGACTTTGCGAGGCTCGTCGAAATCGAGAACTTCGAGTAAAGCGATTTTTTTGCCGGTTTCGGTACGCGGGGCTTCCGGTTTCTCAAGTTTGAGCTCGGTGACGGTTTCCTGCGATATCTGTTCGATGTATTTGCAGGCCATCTGGAAGATCATTTGCTGCTGACGAGCAGTGATTTTGCCGTCTTCTTTAAATTTTTCGCCAACCGAGGCGACGATTTCTTTGTCGTCATAAGTGCGGCGGCCGCGTTTGACAGGCTCGGCCCACTCACTGACTTGTTCGAGTGCTTTAAGCACGCTTTCGGTTTCTTCCGGCTCGGCCATATCTTTGGCGCCTTCGAGCCATTCGAGGAACTGGGCGTAGAAGGTGGCCATCATGTCGGTCCACTCAACAGAGCCCTCTTCCACCTTGTCGAGCTTCTCCTCCATTTCGGCGGTAAACTTGACGTTGAAGAGCGGGTCGAGAGACTTAACGAGGAAGGCATTTACGCGCAAGCCGGCTTCAGTCGGAACCAGCTGGCGTTTTTCTTTGTTCACATATTCGCGCTTTTCGATAGTGGAGAGAGTCTGCGCGTAGGTGGACGGGCGGCCGACACCGTTTTCTTCGAGCGCTTTAATGAGCGACGGCTCAGAGTAGCGCGCCGGCGGCTTGGTAAATTTCTGTTCACCGGTCCATTCGAGGCAGTCGAGTTTTTCGCCTTCGCTCAGCGCCGGCAGCTTGGCTTCGTCCTCTTCTTCGCCCTCTTTCTTTTTATCGGCGGCAGCTTCGATGCCGCTGGCGCGCATGTAACCGGGGAAGACCACTTCGGAGGCGGTGGCGCGGAACATGTAGGTGTTCTCGCCGTCGGTTTCCACCTCGGCGGTGCGGCGGGCGATTTTTGCCGGAACCATCTGGCTGGCGACAAAGCGTTCCCAGATCAATTTGTAGAGCTTGGCTTCGTCTTTTTCTAAACCGCTGACTGACTGCGGGGGTTTTGCAACTTCGGTCGGACGAATGGCTTCATGCGCTTCCTGCGCACTGCTTTTGCTTTTGTAGAAGTTGGGGGTTTCGGGCAGGTATTCTGAGCCGTATTCGGCGGTGACGAAGGCGTGGCATTCTTCCTGCGCGCTTTTGGCGATATTGAACGAGTCCGTACGCATGTAGGTGATCAGCCCGTTTTCGTAAAGGCCCTGGGCGATGCGCATCGTGCGCGATGGAGAAAATCCGCAGGCGCTAGAGGCCGACTGCTGAATGGTGGACGTGATGAATGGTGCGCGCGCTTTGCGTTGCACGGTTTTTTCAATAACCCGTGCGACGTGCAGCTTGCTCGCGTCGAGCTCCGCATTGATTTTTTCGGCCTGCTCGCCGCCCTTGACCTCGGCTTTTTCGCCGTTGATTTTTGCCAGTTTGACGGTAAAGGGATCGAGCGGCTCCACCTGCTTACGAACGTTGGCACCGAGTACCCAGTATTCTTCCGGGTTGAAATCCTGAATCTCTTTTTCGCGCTCACAGACAAGACGAAGAGCAACCGATTGCACGCGACCTGCACTGACGCCGCCTTTGACCTGCTTCCACAGCAGCGGGCTGACTTTAAAGCCGACCAGTCGGTCAAGCACGCGGCGCGCCTGCTGCGAGTTGACGCGATTCATGTCCATCTCACCCGGATTGGCAAACGCCTCTGTAATGGCGGATTTTGTAATTTCGTTGTAGGTGACGCGGCTAAAATTCTCTTCCGGAATGATTCCTTTGAGAAGCTCCTGCAGATGCCAGGCGATGGCCTCCCCTTCGCGGTCGGGGTCGGGGGCGAGGAAAACGTGATCACATTTTTTGGCGGCGGCCTTGAGTTCGGTGATTACCTTAGCGCGGCCGGTGGTGTTCACGTAGTCGGGAGCGAAGTTGTTGTCTACATCCACCCCGAGCTTCTTCGGCGGCAGATCGCGCACATGGCCCATGGAGGCTTTAACGATATAATCGTCGCCCAGATATTTATTAATCGTCTTCGCTTTTGCGGGGGACTCTACAATCACCAATTTCATATCATTTCCTTAAAATTCAACCGCTCGCGGCGGTTTTATCCTCTTAAATCATCGGCCAGTTCGACAATGCGACCCGGCAGCATTTTTATTACGCGCTTCATTTCCAGCCCGAGTAAGCGTCCGCTAATTTCAGCGCTCGTCATCCCGGCTTCACGAGCCAGACTATCGATATCCTGCGCCCCCGGCCAAAGGGCTTCAACCAATTTTTTTTCCTCATCCGAAAGCGGGATTTCAGGCCGCGCCGAAGACCGTTTTTCAGACTCTTCCATTGCCCCCGGAGGAATTAAAAGCTCGAACTCTTCTAATATATCGCCGACGTTGTCCACCAATTTCGCCCCGTTTTTTATCAAACAGTTGGTTCCCTTGGCCGCCGGATGGTCAATCCGGCCCGGAACGGCGAAGACGCTTCGGCCCTGCTCCAGCGCGGAATCAGCGGTATGCAGCGACCCGCTTTTGAAGCCTGCCTCGACCACGAGAACGCCCATCGAAAGCCCGCTGATAATTCGGTTACGGTACGGAAAAGTCTGGCGGTCGGCCTGACGCCCGAGCGGATATTCGCTGATGAGCGCGCCGCGCTGCGCAATGGCGTCGGCCAGCTCGGCGTTTTCCGGCGGATAGAGCTGATCAATCGCCGAGCCAAGCACAGCGACGGTGCGACCCTTTGCCTTCAGCGCCCCCTGGTGGGCCGCGGTGTCGATCCCGCGCGCCAGGCCGCTGACAACGGTGAAGCCGGTTTGCGCCAACTGATACGCCAGCCGGTCCGCGACATTCAGCCCGTAATGGGTTGCCTTGCGCGAGCCGACGATGCCCAGTGCGTGATTGTCGGCAGGCAAAAACGAGCCGCGTACATACAGCGCAAGCGGCGGATCGTGAATCGCTTTGAGCGCATCAGGATATTCCACATCGAGCGGTGTAAGAATCCGAATGCCCTGTTCTGCGGCCTGCCCGATTTCTTCCTCTGGATCCACCTCCGTGCGCTGCTCCAGAATTGAAGTCCGCAGTTTTTCACCGATACCGCGCACGCGCTGCAGCTCATGGCCGTCCACCTCGAACACCGCCTGCGGCGACTCTAGGAAGTCAATGAGGGCCCGGACCTTAATCGGCCCGAGCCCCTCCATCATGTTCAAGGCTATATACGCTTCGCGATCAGTCATTATCCACGTTCCTTTTTGGCAAAATCATTAATGGGTAAAATCATTCAGTGCCAACTCGAATGGTTTTTAACCGAATACGGTTTTGGTCAAAATTTATCCACTGCATCACATCAATCTCCATATGAGCGAGTTGTCTACGCAAGTGCGTCTCATATTCCACAAGTCGCTGAGACAAGGCGGATAAATGGAGTGCCGTTCGGTTATCAAGCAAACAGGCCATTTTACTTCCGACAACCTGTTGGCCACAAAGAACATTTACATCTCTCACAACATGATCTTCGCCACCAAGAAAATGGACCACTGCATCTCGATACAAATCAATTGAGAGAAATGAACCCCAATCCTTTAGCAACGCCGAAACGAGCGACTCTACGAATTCACTGCGCTCACAAACCGGATCCCATGAGGAATAATCCATTTGAAATACATGCCGTTTTTCATGAGTCAACCCGGTGGACACAAACCGACTCTCAACAGAAAACGGCCTGAAATTTATCAGCTTTCCGTGCTGAGTCCCTGTCAGAAGCAAGTAGTTTATCAGCTGCCCATCGTGCTGGCTGACCAGGCCGGACACACACTTCAGCTCGCAAACGGAACCGCTCGAAAAAAGAAGATCCAAATGAAAGTCCTTGCGGAATGTTTCGTGAATTACAGAAACCATTACTTCCCGCTGAACAGATAGACCGACTTGACAACAACGCCGAGCCAATTCGGCTTGATAAATATTCTCGTCAAAAAGGCGCCCCATTTCATTATGGATAGCAAACGCATGCTTCATCACCTCTTTGTCCAATACGTAAAATTCATCTTGAGCAACTAAACGTAAGGGCACTGAGCATTCAATCGGCACGATTTCTCTTTCTGAAAATGATTTTACCCATTAATGATTTTGCCGCTTCTTCATGCTGCTGGCAAAGAGGTCCAGCTGAGCCTCTTTGAGAAGGCCGTAGGTTTTAAGGATTCGCAAAATCTGGAGTAGATCCGATTTTTCGTAATTTTTGGCCGTATCGAGATGCTCCACCAGCTCGAGCAGCATCGTGCGAAACGAAAGCACGCCATCGACTCCGTTCTCGCGCATCATCATCAGCGTTTCGTCTTGCAGGTCCGCAGAGGCGGTCAGGTCTGACACGCACAGAATTTTGGTGACGGAGCCCGGGCCGAGAATTTTGCGCGCCTCTTTGATGACCGGCAGTTCGGTAAAACGAAAAATTTCCGGGTTCTTTTTGAGCGTTGCGGGACTGAAGCGATCCGTATGCCATCCGCGCACGCTGACCACCGCGCGCTGCACCTTAGCCAGATTGTCGACATTCCAGACCACTTCTTTCGGTGGTTTAAAAACGCCCGCCTGGCCGGGACGGGTGATGAGCAGATCGATTTCCTCCACATCGTGTTTGTGGCGCGCAACCACCTGATGCTTGTTGGGTTGAATTACAAAAAATCCGAGCGTTTCAAAATATTCCCGGACGATCCACTCATTGACCGATGCCATTCCAGACCTCCTCCATCAACTCTTCAGGAACTTCGCATCCGAAATCGACATGCCCGATCCGGTCGGTCAGCACAAACTTCGGTAGCCCGCCGACCGTCTTTTTGTCAACCGCCATCGCCGCACGCAGATCGCTCCACGCCAGTCCCGGCGCGGCGACCGGCAGCTTCAGCGCAACCAGCAGTTTTTCGATGCGTTCGGATTCTTCAACCGAAAGTCCTTTAAGAGCCGTCGAGAGGCGCGCGGCATAGACCATGCCAATCGCGACCGCCTCGCCGTGGAGAAATTGTCCGTAGCCCGCCACATTTTCGATGGCGTGGCCCAAGGTGTGTCCAAAATTCAAAATTCCGCGCAGGCCGCCCTCACGTTCGTCCTGACGGACGACCTCGGCTTTGATCTCGCAGCACTTGGAGATTGTTTTCCCAAGACAGGCTGAGCCTGCACCCTGATTGTTTTCCAATTCCAGGAAGAGGTGCTCATCCCAGATGACGCCGTATTTAGCGACTTCGCTCATGCCGGCGGTGAGCTCGCGTTCCGGCAACGTTTTAAGCGTGTCGAGGTCCACCATCACCAGTTCCGGCTGATGGAATGCGCCGACAAGATTTTTGCCCGCCGGAATGTTGATGCCGGTTTTGCCGCCGACGGAGCTGTCGACCATCGCCAGCAGCGAGGTCGGCACCTGCACAAACTGGATGCCGCGCAGCCAGCTGGCGGCGGCGAAGCCGGTGAGGTCGCCGATGACGCCGCCGCCAAGCGCGACCATAAAGCATTTACGATCGAGCCGGTTTTTGGCTGCCTTGGCGTAGAGGTTCATCAGCTGCGTCTGGCACTTGGTCGGCTCGCCCGCCGGGAGCACTTCAAGAACGGGATCGAATCCGGCGTTCTCCAAGGATTGGAAAACTTTTTCCGCGTAGAGCGGCGCAACGTTTTCGTCGGAGACAATCAGGCATTTCCCGCTGAGGCCAGCGGCTTTACAGGCCTCACCAAGGGTGTCGAGAATTCCCGATCCGATGCGGATGGGATAGGAACGGTCGCCAAGGTCTACTGTTACGTCGTGAGTCATAGACTTCGGACGCTACTCAAAGGCTCGAAAGGGTTCAACCTTTCTTTTTCAGGGCAGGATCGTCTGCATGCGATAGAACACCATATTTTCGGTGTTGGTGACGACGAGGGTCGTGTTGCTTCCCGCACCCCAGATTGCAGAACCGTGTGCTGTCCAGATCAGATTCGTAACGGCCAGACTATTGGTGGTATAGAACAGTTGATACTGCCGGGCGGTACTTCCTTCAAAAGTAAATGTCTGATCCGCCGAAGTAATGGTTCCCTCCACCTGCCAGAACGAGGTGCTATCTGTCGGATCGGTGTCAGAAAAATATTCCTCTTCGCCAATGAACCCGTCACCATCCTGGTCGATTGAAGCCAAAATATTTGTTCCGAACTGCTCCTCCCACCAGTTGGGAATACCGTCGCTATCTGCATCACCAGTCACCGAGTCGATCATTTGCGTGGCCCACGTCTCGTAAGCAGGCACCGAAACAGCGAACGTACCTGTAAAGCCTAATGTTCCGGAGTAGCGAGTTGTATTGATCCCCGCCAGCTTCCAAACTCCGCCATCCTCAACAAATGTTCCGCCGCCGGAGTCGTAAGTTCCCACACCTGCTTCATAAGTAGTATTGCTCAGTGTAAAAAGCATCTGCATGCCGTCGTTATAGGTCATGCCTGTCGTGCCGCCCCCATCATAATCAGCGGTGGCTGTACCGTCGATTTTTTGAGTTCCCCAGCGTTTCACCCCGTTACCGGAAACGGCTTCAGTGTAGTAGGTGCTGTATACCGTTCCAACCCGTCCATACCCAACCATCACCGCATCAAGCTTTTTTGACGGTTGAGTTGGGAAACTTCCGGTATAGAGCGAATAATATCCCGGAAGCGCTTTGTCGTAGCGCACCAGTGCGAGATCGGCCTTACTTGCGTGCTGAGGGTCGTCAACCGCCGCATGAAAGATCGCCTGTTGCTGATAATAGCTGACCCCGTCAATTACAATTGTAGATAACGCCCCGTCATCGCCCACGTGTGCAGCGGTCAACAGCCAGTGCGAACCAATAGCAACAGAAGAACTGTTCTTGTATTTATAAACGTAATCCCAATCCAAATCCCAGTCGCCAGTCGGTGCATTGGTCGCTACGCCATAGTCCGCTACAACGATAGCGGATGCTGGCAGGCAGAAGCCAACCAGAGCCAAAAGAAGAAATCCAAACTGAAAAGAAATTCTCACAATCGAAAATTGTATCAGAGCCGGTCGTTTTTCTCAAGCATATTTCGGTTCGATAAAAACGGGGGGATGCATGTAGAGCGGCTCGAGCGGCTCGGGTTCGGTCTGCATTTCGGCCAACTCGGCGACCTCTTTAGCGTGCGGGAAGCGCGGGGTTCCTATGGTTGGAAAAAATTCGGTGAGCCGCTCGGCTTCGGGGCTAACGACCAGGGTTCCTTCAGGAATGGAAACCTCTTCATACGGCACCAATTTCCAACCGCCTGCGGCGGGGCACAGCGCTTCGCGTTCCGAATACGATACCATTCCAATGTTTGGAAGTTTTTCGGATACATTTTCCAAAGTCTGGAACATCCCGATCCAAACCTGACCGCGCCGAGCGTCGCCAACGACAGCAATCTCTTTTGCGCCCTCACGGGCGACCGCGAGCGCCAATGCCGCGCCGCTGCTAACGGCTCGCACTTCGGCTTTTGACGGCAGCGCGAGTGCCTGCGCGACCGCGAAGCTCATCCGCATACCGGAGAACGACCCCGGCCCACGCCCGACCGCGTAGAACGATATATCACTATATGATATATTTACTTTTTCGATCAGGTTTCCCAGGGTTTGGAAAATGGTGTTGTGGCGAACACGTTCTGCGATCCAGCTTTTTTCCGCCAGCAGTTCGCCCTCTTTGATTAGCGCCAAAGAGCCCTGCCGCGATGAACATTCTATACCTAGAGTAATCATTTTTTTATTATTTCGATGGTGCGTACCTGCTCATCCTCGCCTCGCATAAGGCGAATGTGAATGGCATCGGGCGGAATGAGCTCAGCGGCGCGCTCAGCCCATTCAATGATGGTGATGCCATCGGTTTCAAGATATTCGTCGAGGCCGAGGTCGTACGCCTCTTCAGGGCCGCCGAGGCGGTAGAGGTCGATATGATGAAACGGAACGGTTCCCAGATATTCGCTGATAAGGGTGTAGGTCGGGCTACAGACCGGTTCTTTGACGCCGGCGGCCTGCGCGAGCCCCTGCGTGAAGCAGGTTTTGCCCGCGCCGAGGTTGCCGTGCAAAGCAATCACGGCCGGAAGTTCCAAGGTTTGGAAAAATTCGGCCGCAATTTTCCAAGTATTGGAAGGGCTATTCGAAATCCATTTCATAA
>Ga0307990_1003517_pt1 | contig 11943 bp, 10 predicted proteins | sample EllFjometagen129_FD_203168 | JGI IMG/M metagenome (GOLD analysis project Ga0307990, IMG submission 203168) | Marine microbial communities from Ellis Fjord, Antarctic Ocean - #129 | ecosystem: Environmental > Aquatic > Marine > Unclassified | place: Southern Ocean | collected 2014-10-08
CCGCACTGTACATTAGCACCTTTTTGGTGTGGGCATATAAAAGCACCTTTTGGTGCTTCTTCTTTTGTTCCGAAGTTGATTACCCCATAATGGAGACTGTCAATAACGGCTATATTATTAAGTGCTTTAAGTGCAGAGAAGTCGAATTCCTTTAGGCGTTTGGTGTACACGTAAAATTGTAATGAAGGGTTTGCTTTTACGACATCTACCCACTTTTTTATATATTTTTGGTTGTAAAATTCACCTGCTGATCCATGTATACGGAAATACTTGGGGGTATTCCGTAATCTAGAGATCTCTCCATTTACAACTTGCACAAAATCGTCCCGTTTACTGGCTTCTAAGCGTAGTTCTTGTGCTGGGAGTACGTTAGGGTATATCTTATAGAATTTATGAGCATAACAATTTTTGCATACACGCCCGCATACTTCCATTGATGCTGGGATATTGAACATCACAGTGTTCTTACTTAACTTTGAATTACTTTTTTGTATTAGTCTCATTCTAAAGGTTCTCCACTGGTACCGCAGTCTCTGAAACATAGGCCAACTGGTTTAAGTGGGATTAAATCTTTACTGTACGTCTCAAATTCAACCTTCAACCATGACCCTAGATTATTAGAAGCGTTTTGTGCATCTAGTGTGCGTTCCTCGTTTGTACCCTTACGTTTTACCTTGAAGGATTTACCTTTAGGTGTGTGACAGTGATAAACTGCATGGTTATTATTATCAAGATCAAACGCGTACACCAGAAACTCTGCATCAATAGTCTTCTTGTATTTATAGACACTAGATGACCGCTCGTTAAAACGGTACTCTGCATCTTTATTGTAAATAACGGTACCTTCGTATCCTTCAGACATCGCTTTGTTGTAGTGAGCCTCTAGTTCTGCTTTATTTTTTACCGGTACCAATTTTACAGGTTCTACGTTCTTATCTTGGTAGTATACCAGTGCCTTAGGACCTATAACCCTAACCCTATCACTGTCGTAATTACTAGAGTCTAGGATTTGGAGCCAACTAGCTAGGTACTTAAAAGACTTAGCTGTGTACGGATCCATTACATATTTCTTACACATTCTGTAGTCAGGGACTGCGAAAAATCTAAACGTGAGCTGTTTAGAGAGGTCTTTCGGCTTTTTAACCGCAGATGTGATGTCTTGGAGATGCTGACCGTGGATATACAACTCACCGTTTATCGACGTCACTTCCAATAAAGACATTAAATACCGAATAGACTTTTCTAGATGAGGAATCGGTGGGTATTTGTTACCTCCACGACTTGTCAGTTTCAAAGTACCATCAGCCTGTAGCCAATACGTGGCGTTTACTCCATTATACTTATAGGTAGAATACGCAGGAAACGTTATCTTGTTTTCATTACCTACGTAGGTTTTTACCTTTTGTGGTAATTGTACAGATACTGGTGCAGTTTGGTCAGTGGTGTAGCCTGCTTTAACTTTCTTTTCCCACTTAGCTTGAGCTTCTAGGATAGCCTGCTCACAAGGTGTAGTACTGTTACTTCTACCACCATTCTTGCATAAACAGGTAGTTGTTTTTGTTTGTAGCTTACCATCCAATTGCCCAAATGTGACAGTAAATGTACCGACACTAGTTGCTATATCACAAATCTGGATTGCTTTAGTTTTGGTAGTTTTAAATAAACGAGGTAGCTTCATAAATTAGATTCTTTCTGTACCAATATCCTGCGCTGTACAAGTAATTGTTTACATTTCTCACAGGTAACCTGCGTAGGGTCACGTGTAGTCTTAAGTCTGGTCGGTGGTTGTCCGTTACCACATAACGCACATGGTGTGCAACAGTAGTTTTCATGCCGTACGCTGCGCTCTTCCGCTGTTTCATAATAGTGGATCATAATTGCCTCCTAAAAAATGAAACCCCCATGCTACGCCCTTTCGCCACTAGGTAGACTATAGTCATCGTAATACATAAAAACCTCTTCCAGTTGTGTTAGATCGGTAATACTATGTTCCCACCAACCAGAACCAGGTTCTTCAATATTATCGTCGTCCTTATTTACTTCCCAAGAATCCACATTAATATAGAATGTTTTAGGGGTAAAAGGTAGTCGTACATACTGACACGAACTCGCACCTCTAAAAAATCCTGTAAAACAAGAACCATCCTTTTCTCGAAAAACAACAGCATTTAGGTAGTAGGGTCTACCCTCTTCGCCGTCTTTAAACAGCCCTGCCAGGCGAGTGTTTTGATACATGTTCTCACCTACTTCAGCCCATTCATCTTCAGAACATGTGATAGGTGTAAGAGGCTTGAAACCTACCAGTTTAGTAAAGATATCGATTACATAAAGTGCTGAAGATCCGCTGTGCCCTTCTTCCGCAAAAACCTCTAGTAGGGCTAGGACATGTTTGCAGGCAGCTTCCTGCATCTCGTCATTAAACTTACCATTTTCATCTAACCAGCCAGCTGCACGAAACTCTCGTTCAGCGTATGTTTTATAGTTGCTCATATGTTTTAATGCCTTTAAAAGTTATTCCGCACTTTTTGAATTTGTGTAATAGACGCGTTATGCGGAAGTGTGTACAAATCACTCCAATCTTTTCCCAATTCGAGGTCTGCACTATTATGCACGATCTGCTCTTCCATAAAATCTTGCTCCATAACAGGTACAATACGATCATTGACCCATTTAATTATTTCAGGGGTATCTCTAATTTCTAGGTAAATACTATCATATATGGTAGAGGTGATTATCACATCCTTCTCCAGACCTGCGTCGTCAATTAACTGGTGTAGTTTATTAATAGCCAATGCTGTTAGAATGGACCAGAATTGGCAAGTACTATTATTCAACGTGCGTATATCCCGTTCAGGGTCATCACTATTTATATAAAAACCAAGCCCTAAATGAACTCGGCCATGTTCTTTCGCAGTAACTAGCACGTAGTTTTCTCTGTAACTAGTGATTCCAGGGTACATATCTTGGTGGTACGCGTTAAAAATAGCCTCTGCTTGTTCCAGAGGTATTTTTATAGTGTTTGCTACCTTTTTGGGATACGCACCATAGGCTAAGCCGAACGAAATCGGTTTTGCGTCCTGTCGAATCTGTTTTGCTTCTTTGTTACCCTCATCCACTAGCTTCTTTAGTTCGATAGACGCCAGTTTATTATCAGTGAATGGCCCTATGATAGCGGCTACACGATCTGGGTAGTAGTATGTTGCGGATAATGAATGACCATCCAAGTCTTCTAGGAATAACCCCAGTTTGTTTGTATCCTTGGAGAGATTAGCCATTACCCGATCTTCGAGGGCTGCGTAGTCTATTGCTCCAATCACAAAACCTTCTGGTGCTGTAAAGCATCTCTTAATAGGTTTTGCAAATCGGGATTTGGTTGAAGGACAATTCAACATGTTGGGATTAGAAGACGTAAATCTTCCTGATTTTGCGCCTAGTGTCTTATACTGACCATACAACCTACCTTCAACAGTGTAGGTGTAGAATGCTTCAATAAAGTTGTTCTTTACAATAGCTGCGAATGAGTGATCTATAAAACACTGAGTAAATTGTTTAATATCTTCATCAGCAGTCTCGTTATTAACGCGTTCTACTGAGTCTCTGTCCCACGAAGGTTGCCCAGTGTCTTTAGAGGTTTTATCTGATTCAATACCCAACATCTCAAACAGTTCTTGTTTTTGTAGTGGAGATGCTGGGTTAAACACTGGGTAGCTAACATTAGGGGTTTTTACCTGCGCGAGGTACTTTTCGTTGTACATTTTGGCTTTGTCTTTAGCCAAGCGCTTCATTGCTACGTCTATAACAGGAGTACTTTCAGGCAAGTTACCTGCTAGCATTAACTGTAATAGCCTATTCTGTTTTGCATATTTTTTAACTAGGTTGGCTGGCCATTTTCCTACCCCTGTAGGTAATTTATCAGATGGGCTGCTCCATCCACGTGTTTTTGCATACTCGTCCATGAAATAGCTACGGTGGTTCATATCTTTATACTTGAAAGGCCCTAGATAATCAGCTATCTTGCGCATTTTACTTTTACGGTCTTTGATATACTCTTTGATTTGGTTTGCATGGCGTTTTTCTAGATAAGTTTTTATCAGCACGTTGTTTGCCAGCTCTTGTGTTACCTCACCCAGTTGCTCTGCTAGGATGCCCTCTAGCGCGATAACCTTTTCTAGATCAACATTTAACCCATTATCCATTAAACGTACGGCGTCTTTTATGATGTATTTTGCTGTATGTTCGTAGAAGTAGCCGAAAGGGTAGTCTACTGTTTTAGGTTCTGGCATAGGCAATTGGTCCCACGGACTGTACCCTTCCACACCTTTTAAGAATTTCACACTACTTTCTCCTTCTCTTTGAACTCTTTACAATCTTCGTCGATACAAGTGTTTAAGTACTGAAAAAGTTTCCATGTGGCACATGCATCAATCGCAGCGTATTTAAGGACGTACTCCTTATACTGTTGAGACACATCAAAACTGTCGGAAGAGATACCCCAGTCCCCGTACCATGCCCCTGCCAAGTCTTTCAGACCTGTCTTTGCTTTAAACACTTCCACATGGTTTATAATAGTTTTGGCCATGATTTGTGTATCTTCTATGTCCGGCGCGTCTCCGTCAACGTAGTACCTTATAAAACGTCCGTCATACCCATAGTTGTGCCAAACCTGTTTTCGTAAAGTAGTAATTAGGAATTGCAAAACAGTATCTGCGATTGGTTGGGCATCCATAATAAAAACAAATGCATCTTTTTCACTCCACGCAATACTGCAGTGTGTGATAGTGCAATGGTATGGGTGACCTAGTGCAGACGCTTTCGCTATTGCCTGTTGTTTAATACGTTCAAGTTTTGCGATTTCTTGAAGCAATGACAACTCTTTTGCCTTTGCTTGTTCTTCTTTGGTATACCGAACACTTGTTTCAAAATCACACGCTATCAAGTCCGGCAAATTATCAAGCCACCCTTGTGCAGTCTTAGCGTCGTTTGTGTATTCGTATTGTACTTCTATAATGCGTTCAACTTGCACGATGTGGCCCCTTTCAGGTGTTTGTTACATTAGAAACTTCGCGTTGCATAATCGTACACTGCATCTTGTTATACCGACGTAATACAAATTAAGGGTTTCCTTATCGCTAGTATCAAGATCTAGGCGTAATGCTGTACGTTCTTCATCCGACGTACACTCATCAAAACGTTCCATTATAACTTCTAAAGACTTATTCATGTCAGGGGCTAAGATGACTTCATCGAATTCCAAACCCTTGCCGGAGTGTGCTGTAAACAACATGAAATCTTGTTTTTTGCCTTCATGGTTTTTTGCTTCGGCATACGTATCGAAAACAGCTGATTTACCTATACGAGACACGAGGTTAAGGGATTGCACTAGTTGTAAATCATCCTCGTACTTGTCTCGTAGGAAAGCGTTCATTGTTTTATGCTGCTGCTTAACTCCGTCAAGATTTTCAAACCAACCATCAACGTCAGCTTGGATATGTTTATACGCAGTATCATAAATCTTACCTTGATACTTTAAGCCGGCCACCATTAAAGGTACTTTAAAGATGTCCTGTGCTCTTCGAACTAGGCCGTAAGGTATCCGTTCTTGGTTTAGTTCAATGATTTTACCGATCAGTCCTGCATTCGTGCGTGAAACGTACCCGATCGTTTTGATCTTAGTGTCAGTAACTGGTACCCCTTTAAAAATCATGTCAGGATCCAAGTACTTTCGGCAAAACTGTTCGACACGCTGTGCTACATTTTCAGGTACACGAAACGACTGTGTAAGATTAAAGGTGATACCTTCGCTTTTTAAACATTCAAAACAGTTAATAGTATAGTTGAACGTAAATATGTTTTGATGGGCATCTCCCACAGCCACTTTACATTTACCATTAAGCAACTTAAAAATTTCTAGGGTGACTTCGTTTAGGTCACCAGCTTCATCAAGAAGCACTAGATCATATTCAACCTGCTCAATCTTGTCTTCTGCTAAATACATATGAAACAGCTTTAAGTAAAAGTCATGAGTACACTCGATCTTACCTGTAGACATAAGGGTAAGGTACTTGTTAGCTAGTGTGGCGTCATTAAGTTCGTGCTTTTTTGCAAAGTCGTCGTAACTAAGGTAGTTAGACAGGCAGAATTCTTTAATATTTTCAACTAGTTGCGCTTTTTCGGAGTAAGGCATGCGATCTTCGACCTGCCTAGCCCCAAAGAACCCCACCTTCAGTTTAAGGGTAGGTACCATTGCCTTATATGCTAATGAATGCGTTGTACGGCAATCGATATGGTTAGGGAATTTTTTGCTTGCGTTGGTAGCTAGTGCTTTGTTGTATGCTAAATAGAGCCCATTGCCGGAAGTAACGTCAGCAATTGCTCTGAGCAGTGTAGTATTGTGAGTAACAATAAAATTATCTGTCAAGTAGAGGTGATCTGTATTGTCTATCATAATACATAATTGCTCTTCTTGTTCATCTAGTAGTTCAATACCTGTAACGTATCTGGAAGGTGGGTTCTTCTTTGAAGGTTTCCAACCATCTGCCTTACGCTGCAGTGAAAATGGGTTTAAAGGCATCTTCACATTTATAGTGTAGCAATCTGCACATTTACGAGAATCGGCACCGTACCTGATAGCAATCCCTCCAAGACTCTGTACTAAGACTACTACTGCGTCTAATAAAGATCTATTCGTATTACTAAAAGTAACTCGGTTTCTTGACACACAACCGTCTGTATCCATTAAACCCCTCAGCAAGTCTAGCCGTTGGCTTATTGACCCGCGTAGGTACTCTTCTGGCACATGTTTATTGTTTTTAAAGTTTTTTAGTAGTTGCTGTGTTTTGTTTAGTGATACTTGTTTACCATTTGATGATGTACTACGAGGAGAGCTGGTTTGTGGAATCTTATGTTCGTGCTCTATAATACTTTTTACTTTGGTATAAATATACTCATCTTGTGAATGAAAAGATAACGCAGGGGTATTGCTAGTAAAAGTACCATCTCCAAGAAACGCTCCTAATACATATGGATGTACAGGGAGATTTTTTTCTGTATACGCTATAGGTTCTGTTAAAGGTATTTTAAATTTATGCATTCCACAAGGTTTACAAATACCATCCTCTAGCAGTTCTTTTGTAGTACGTACTTTAGGCTTGCTATTACTTCTATAAGTTAACCAGTTATGGTTTAATCCGGCTCTGGTAGTAGTACCATCCCTGAACGTAAATTTATAGACATCTTTTTTTCCTTGTGGAAAGATGCCTGTCACTGTTGTAAGTTTACCGTCTGCACCGTATATATGGTCGCCAATGGTAATATCTTTCAACTGCCTGTCTCCGGATGGGGTTTTTACGACGCAGGTAATAGGCTGTTCTTTTCCTGATCCAGCGATGGAATTCACTAGCACTATTTTAGGGTTTACGGGGTTAAGCTGTATGTAATCAACAATTTCTTGTTGTTGGTCTGTAAGTGTCATTATAAGATAGTCCTAGTTATAAAAGTAGTTCAGGGGCGTATTCTAAGGCCTGTGCGGTTAAGTAACGAGTGACCTCACAACTATGGTCTTTAGCAAATTCCGCGTAAAGAAAGTAGTTTAGTGGGTGCGTACATAGCGTACCTTTGTAGTAGTCATGTACAAAAGTGTCATTATCTACATAATCTCGTATACACTGGGTTATAACAGAATCTCGTTGTAGTTTGCTTAGGTGGTATTTTTGACAATACTTCTTAAGCCTAGAAAACGACTGTACTGAAGGGGCAAGAATCTTTAAAGGGTCTTTGGCTTCTGGCCGTTGTATGCAGGTACCGTCAGGAAGAATCCCTTGCCTGCAAACGTTAATATCCAGCTTATCGAAAATTTCATCAGGTGTACCAAACCGTACCTGTACATATTGTACTGCGAAACCTGAAATAATGCCATAAGCCGAATTACTACAGCATGTATCTAGCAAGTTTCTGCCTGCCAAAACAGTTCTTTCAACTGCTTCATCAAAATACTTCTTTGTCTTAAAAAATATATCAATATCGTTATAAAAATCTACGTCAGGATTGGCATAACTCCCTGAAATAAACCACCCCTCCGCACCCAGGTATGGGTAGAGCGCTTCTAGTGTTTCCTTAATATGTCTACCCATACCTATTTACACCTCCTTATAGTATTATTTTAATACCTGAGTGATGTTGTGGTACCTCCTGATTCGTCGTACAGGGTGGTGGTGCCTTTCAGCACCTCCCCCTGGCTAACAAAGTTTCCTGTATCTAAAGACAGGAGTCCGGTCTTACGTAGTCGTATGATTCGATCAACAACTCGACCACGTCGTATACCGTAGTCTGGCCTTAAGGTTTTAAGTGCACCCATGATTACCTGTATATTGAAATCATGTCGCGAGCATAGCTCTGCGAATTGTGCATCATCAATTTTTATACACACTAAAAACTTTCTCAGACGTTAAGATTTACCGAACATAGGGCGTTTTGCTGTAGTCTTTGCCGCAGGAGCAGCGGCTGCACCTTTACCACCACCAGAACGTGATTTAATCCACTCCTGTACAGCGTCAGCAGTCAAGCCATCTTTGTATGTGACGTTGGATGCATACTTTTCTGCATCTTTTGTCAAGCGGCTACCAATATCTGTGCCAGATTCTGCTTCAGCTGCGGTAGCGCCATCTTCACGGTAGAACGCCTTAACAGCCTTACGTTCTTGAATTGCATCATTCCATACAGAGTATTCCATCTGCACACGCATTTTTAGTGCAACATCCACCAGTTCTGGAATAATCTCCATCTCCATCGGCTTTTGTGCCTTACCTACAAGCTTTTCAACGGTCTCGGTTTCAATCTCTTGCCCATCTTCCATACCAGCAATAATGCACAGGCGGTTTAGCAGGTTATGGGTAATTTCATTAATCTTTTTATCTTTGCCTAGTAGGATAGGGCCGTAAATAGTCTGGTCCATCCCTTGGTGGTTGATGTTGAAATTGATCTGGCATGCACCATTCTTTGTCTCAGCCAGCTGTACATAATTTAGTACGATATCGTAGATACCTGACTGGTTGATAAATGCGCCTCCGTTGGAGTCTTTCATGTCTTCGGCTTTTTTAGATACTGATAATTTCATAGTTGTTTCCTTAAATTTTTAGTAGTTATAGGGCAAAAGTGCCCACTTGTGATTGTACGTTAGTTAAGAGATCCATATGGCCTCGAAGGGTATAATATGTTTCACCTGCTTTGAGCTTTTTACTGTCATTCGGATGTACAAAGTCCTCAATCCACATAACGTCAGGCAGTTCTGACAATGTGGTTCTAGCTAGTTTATCAGCACCACGCATGTATACTCTGCGCTGGTTTTTTGATAATTCGATAGTAATAGACTCATTTGTAATACTAAAAAACGCTTTTCTCTCCAAGAACTTACCAGACCCGAACGGCAGATACCGTCCAGTTGCTTTTCCTTCTTCTTTTTCTGGGATAATATGGTTTAAGAGAATTATATTAATACCGCTCATCTCAAGAGATTCATGGATAAACTGCGTAAGAAGTCCCATTTCTTTGGTTACTTCAGCCCCTTGACTCCCATACACGTTAAGTTTTTGTGCAGCAGTGTTGATTACGTCCATAAAAATTTGTGATACTGAATCAAAAGCAACTGTTGTTGGGTAGGCCCCATACATATCGTAATACTTTTGGATCTTTTGTGTAACCCCTTCTAGAGGTTCTCCTTGCGCGTTTTTACCTCCGTAGAGGAAAATACTCATGTTCACCCATTCTTCCGCCAGAAAGTGTGGAAGTGGTAATCCAAATTTTTTACCGTCTCGTGAGACTACGAAAGTGTCTGTACCCATTGAGCGTAATAGCTCAGTTTTTCCTACACCCGCCTCTGAATTCACGAGTAGTTTAATTGCGTTGTTCATTTTACTCCTTGTTTATAAATTTAGGTATTTTATGTGTTTTAAGCCTCAAATCTTGGCTTAGGAGATGGTGTAGTTCTGGTTTAGTATTCCACGCTTGTACAGATTCAGCAATTAGTTGTAAACAGGATCCAATCAGTGCTAAAGATTCTGCTGTTACTTCCTCAGTCACAGCAGAAATCTGTGAAGGGTAGTCTTTTAAAGGCTTCCCAGTTTTTTCGCTAATTCGTCCTGTCACACTTCGCGTAATGTACACCAGCTGAATTTTACTTACTGTAATACCTAGCTGCTTTAACACCCACGCGTACACCATCTGTTGAAACCAGTAGTTCCGTGAAAACTTGTTTGGTGGTGATAATGCACTGCTTGTTTTCCAGTCCCTAATAGTCACTTCCCCTATGTAGGTAATTGTACCATCTGCTGATACTACATGATCCCCACACAAAGCATCAATAGACCCGCCTGCCCCAATCCCTGGAAGGATTTCGTGGTAGATAAACTTCTCAACCTCTGCAGTCGGATTATTCTCCATAAAAGGTAATAAGTTATCTACCATTAGCGGGTATTGCGCCCGAATCAGCTCTGTGTCGAACGCTGTTGGGTTAAGGCTATCAATGTATGTTTCTACAGTTTTATATGATACACACCCCAGTTCTGTGTACATAGCCGCAGCCGCGTGAACACAGTTCCCTAATTCAGAGGCTGTGTTGCCTGTAAATCCATCTTCCCCTAGTAAATGCTCGCGGTACCACTGCGAGGTTTTAGAAAAAAAGTCAGACACTTTTGATGCTGATATTCTAAAGTGGTTTTTTGGCATTACGCCATCACCGTTATTATATGCAAAATATTTTTTAACCATTATTGAACAATCCTTGTATATAAGTAGAAGGGTCTACAGTTATAATTTCTCTAGTGCCTGTACGCTTCAGTGCAGAAGGTCCCTTATAAGAAAATTGCCTAAAATTGCGTAAGATTTGTTTTTCCATCTTCCAAGCACAAGCCCCATCTTTAAAAGATAGTTGCAGTATTATTGTATAAGACGTATTTTCACCGCTATACCGTTTTTTTACGTTTCTAGAGGTAATGCCCACTTTATACAAAGAATTACCTAGAGCTAGTACATACAGTATGGTAGGTCTGTTTCTATACCGTTCAGCACTCCACCCTTGGCAATTCTTACCGCAATCTGGGCAGCCTGCGCCTCTTACATGATTATGCGGTATCTGTTTAAAAGTGCTTTTACAGGCGTTACAGAATATTCTTACACTGCTTGTCGCTGTTTTGTATTCTACTTGAGAGTAGTCATACTTATGACCATGTACTGTAAGCGCTTTTTGTAAAAACCTTTTTCCTTCGCTGCTTTTTCTCTTGTTTTCTCTTTCTTCCTTAAGACATTTCGAACAGTACGTTTTTCTTTGTCTTATGTGATTTACGCTTCTGTATTCCGTATTTTTGTGTTTGCTACAGTAGATCGGTATTAAGCTTTTTCCGTTTGTATAGCTAGAAAAGTCAAATACGTATGCTAAGTGTTTAGTTAATACCTTTAAGGATTCGATGGTGCGTTTCGTACCTTTACACTTTGGACACCCCTGACCTGAGAGGTGGTTATTTGGTTGTTGTAAAAATATAGTATTACACTTGCTGCAAACTATTTTTATTTTTTCAGTAGCTTTTTTGTACACAACGTAATCATAAGAATATAAATTGTCGTGAACTTTTAGAGCTTTGCTGATAAAGTCTTTGGTATTAGATGCAGGTTTCATAGTCATTTCTCCATAAAACCTTACTGTACCATACTTTGTCTATCAAGGGTACCACTGACTTGTGGTATCAAAGAAATTACTTACCTGAGAGGCACCTATGCGGAAATTACCCTCTGCTGCGGTACCTTTACCGTCGTCGTATCCGAAGTATTTTTCTACTAATTCCATATGTATCCTTTCTTTCTTTCTTTCTGTTAAGTTAGTAAGCGTTAAAGTAGGTACTCAGGCCACTCTTCCATTAAATCATTTAAAGACACATACACACCCACTAGTTTCTC
>Ga0307990_1003518_pt1 | contig 11943 bp, 11 predicted proteins | sample EllFjometagen129_FD_203168 | JGI IMG/M metagenome (GOLD analysis project Ga0307990, IMG submission 203168) | Marine microbial communities from Ellis Fjord, Antarctic Ocean - #129 | ecosystem: Environmental > Aquatic > Marine > Unclassified | place: Southern Ocean | collected 2014-10-08
TTTTCTTTTTCATAATAAATCTTCTTTTAAATTATTCATGAGTCCAGTCTAAAAACTATTTTTTAGATAATCGCAAGATAATATATAAATTTAACAATCGAACAAAAAATATCTATTATTTCAAAATAAAAGCTATAATCATTTGTTTTACAATACTATATGTAGTATATTAGTGGTCTAAATAAGATACTTATGTTTAAAGTTAATAACCAACCTGATTTATTTTCATTTGAGAATCAACTACTTGATAACGAACAACAAAAGCTATTAGAAAAAACGCCTGAGAAAACATTCTATAATTTAATTTTTTCTAATATAAATGAGGATGACTATAAGATCCTGTTTTCTAAAAATGGAAGTCGCCCAAATGCAGCAGTAAATATTTTAATTTCTGCCTTAATATTAAAAGAAAGAAAATCTTGGAGCTACGATGAACTTATTGCAAGCATTATGTTTGACTTGCGAACAAAAGTAGCATTAGGCTTGTCAGACATTAATAATAAGCCATTTAGTAGAGCTACAATTTTCAATTTTCAAAACAGACTATCTGAATATGAGAGTCTAACAGAAATAAATTTATTGGAAAAAACATTTGACAATTTAACTGCATTACAATTAAAGAAGCTTAAAATTAAGACTAATATTCAAAGGAGCGATTCAGGATTAATATCCTCAAATATAAAAAAATACAGTCGAGTTCATTTGCTTATAGAAGTATTGCTACGTTTGTCAAGGTTGTTTGATGATTCTGACAAAGATATATTATCTACCAAAATAAAACTTTACAGTAAACTTGGTAGTCAGAAATATGTTTACGGATTAAAGTCTTCAGATTTAACTCATGAACTTAAAAAACTTGGAGAACTCTATCACGAAGTATATCAACATATTGCAATAAAATACTCTGATAGCCATGAATTTAGAGTATTTCAGCGAGCATACAATGAACATTTTACCGTAATTGAAGGAAAAGCCCAGGCAAAGGACAACAAAGAATTAAACAGTAGCATGTTACAGTCGCCAGATGACGAAGATGCCACATACAGAAAAAAGCGAAACCAAGAAAGTAAAGGATTTACAATAAATGCAACAGAAACGGCAAATCCTGAAAATGATATTCAATTAGTAACTGATATAGCTGTAAATAAGAATAATATAGACGACAGTAAAATTCTAGAAGACCGGGCAGATAAGCTTATTGAAAAAACACCTGATTTAGAAGAGCTACACACTGATGGTGGCTACGGCAGTGAAGGAGTTGATAAAAAAATGGAGGATAATAATATCACACTCATAACAACAGCAGTAAGAGGAAGAGAAAGTGAGGTTGAAAAAATAATAACACAAAACCCTGAGAATGAGCAACAATATAATATAAAATGTCCGTATCAAGAGGCAAATTCAATACCTACAAAGAAACGAAATAAAGCTATTTTTGACACAAATAGATGTAATAGCTGCCCACTAAAAGAAGAATGTAGTATCTTCAAACTCAATGGAATATTCTACTTCACACATTCAGATTATTTAAAAAACACAAGAAATAATAACATATACAAAATCCCAAAAGAAAGGCGAAAAATAAGACCAAATGTAGAAGCCACCATAAAAGAGTTTAAAGGAAAAACTCAAGCAGGTAAATTAAAAGTAAGAGGCATATTTAAAGCAAGTCTCTTTGCTTTTGCGATGGGCATAAGTATTAATTTTGGGCGGATTTACAGGCTACTTATGTCCAAAGATGAAAATTTTGCTGATATTTTAACTAAATTCAGCTCTGTTATTTTACAAATAGTGGTTTTTCTAAATTTAACTCAAATTACAGCTCGTGTATGTAAAAAATCAAATTGGAGCACCAAATATTTGACGTATATGAGTTAAGCTTTATTAGGGTTTTTAGTCTGGACTCATTCATTAACTATGTTTGTATTAAAATCCGAAAAACACCTTGATTTTCTTCTTCTAATAATATTTTCTTATTTCGTTTTTCAAACCAAGCAATAATATCAATCTTCGTATTATCCCCTGTACATAATAGCTCAGCAACCCCTTTTAATTCTTTATTCGAGAATAACTTTTTTAATCTCATAACAGGAAATGGACAAGATAATCCGATACAATCTAAAGTTTCTTTAATTTCCATATCATGGCTTTTTTTAAGTTTTGGTAAAACAAAGATTGTTAAATAATTAACACCTAATTAGATAATGTCTATGCACTATTTCACCCTTTTATGGCATGTACAACAAGGAATTATATGATTTATATCATGTAATTTATTTCTCGCAATCATAAATAAAATTGAAAGTGATCAAGTTCTCTCTAATACCAACACGACTATTTGTTGACTATCAACCACTTACTACACTTCTGCAAAACCCATAATGAAATTATTTTTATTATTATTAAAACTAATTCTAATTTAGAAGTTAAATAATAATAGATTTATGACGTCATTTTTTAAAGTTTTACTAATTTTAAAAAAAATAATTAGAAATGGAAAGAGAACGAAGAGTTCCAAACAGCTGTACATTATGTTATGAAGTCGAAAATTGTTTCAACAAATTAACGGATGAAGAATTATTGCTTCTTGAAAACAATCGAGTGGAAGTTTCGTACAAAAAGGGCGAAACACTATGTAAGCAAGGCACATATGCATCTCACATAATGTATATTTGCACAGGTCTTGTGAAAGTATATATGGAAAACGAAAGCAGCAGTCTAACCTTAAAGATATTGCCCTCTGGGAATATAATAGGACTTACATCATTACTCGATGGAGAAAATATTTTTCAATATTCTGCATATGCATATTTAGACTCAAAAATAAGATTAATTGATTTGAACATTTTTAAAGAACTGATATTAAAAAATTCAGCTTTTGCAAATGAAGTAATTAATCTATTATGCGAAAATTCAATACAAACTTATACCAGATTCTTTGCCTTCACAAACAAACAGTCTTACGGCAGAGTTGCCGACACTTTACTTTGTCTTGCATGTAATATATTCAAAAATGAAGCGTTCGATTTACAATTAACTAGAAAAGAACTAGGAGAATTAACTGGCATGACTCCGGAAAGTGTTATCAGAATACTTTCGAAATTTAATCAAGATAAAATTATAGAAATTGATAAAAAAATGATTAGAATAATCAACCTCAAAAAACTTCAACAAATAAGTGACCATGGGTAATAATATTTTATTATTTTGATTCTAATTTCTTTAAAGTGCCAAATAAATATTTAAAGGAGATAAACCCTACAATTACATTGGCAATTAATCCAGCCCAAAACACACCGTTAATACCAAATATTTTGGAGCCAATCCAAGCCAGTGGAACATATAAAACGAGCATTCGAATGATGGAAAATATGGCTGAAGGATAAGGCTTATTTATCCCGTTAAAACTTGCCGTGCTTAACATTACTAAGCCTTGGAATCCATAGCTCGCACCCATTATGTAAAAGTATTTTGTTGTAATTTCAATAACTACTAAATCATTAGTAAATATGGAAGCAATTGCTTGTCCGAAAAATAAAAGAAGAAGAAATACCAAAACGCCCCAAAGCAACGAGAATTTCCAAGCATAATTTAATGATTTAAAAATACGATTGAATTTTTGTTTACTACTATTTTGACCAATAAAGATGATTAATACCGAACCCAATGACCCTATAACCATAAGAACAAACATCTCTATCCTTGAAGCAACGCCAAAAGAAGCAACTGCCTCTTGTCCAAAACCCGCAATTATTTTAGTAATCAAACCTATTGAAATAGGTGTAATAAGCATTCCTAGCGATGCCGGTCCGGCAATATATATTACGTCTTTCCAAGTTGCAAGAATATCTTTTAAACGTCCAAAATAAATGGTTAAAAGTTTTTCTCTTTTTATTAAAACTATTAGAATGAAAACCAAGCTTGTACCTCTTGCAATTACAGTTGCAAGAGCAGCTCCTTTTATTCCCATCTCAGGGAAAGGGCCATATCCAAAAATCAGCAAAGGGTCAAGAATAACATTTACTATTCCTGACGAAACCATTAACATTCCAGGGGTGAAAGTATCACCAGTAGCTCTAATAATATTATTTCCTATCATAGGAATAACAACAAAAGGGACTCCTAAATACCAAATACTCATGTAATCAAAAATATACTCTAAAATATCCTTGTTTGCACCTAATGCTGTAAATGTAGGTCGGATGGTTAGTACACCAACAATTACAAAAATAACCACCACAATTATTCCCAATAAAATAGCGCGGCTAGCCATCAATCTAACGTTCTTTCGGCTTGTAGCAATAATGTTTCGTGAAATTAGGGAGCTTGTTCCAATTCCAATACCTTGCGATAAGCTATTAATAACCATAATGATAGGAAAACTAAAACTCATGGCAGCAAGTTGTTGCACACCCAGTCGGCCAACAAAATAGGTATCAACAAGATTAAAAATAACGATACCCATCATACCCAATAGCATAGGCCACGTCAAATTGAAAAGTTGCTTTTTTATGTTCCCTTCAGTCAGGTTTTTATTTCTTTTCTTCATTTACCTTGAGCTCATTTATTTTAGATTGTGCATTGTCTTGCATTTTATTAAGTAATATAAAAATGTCTGTTTTTTCTTTTTCACTGAAGTTGTTTAGTAATATCTCAGTCCACGATGAGAATACATTCATCAATGAATCAAATATTTCTTTTGTTTGATCAGTGATATGAATAGTTCGAATTCTTGCATCTTTAGATGAAATTGTTCTGTTTATATATCCATTCTTCTCAAGATTATTAAGTTGGGATGTTACAGACGACTTATCTAGTTTTAAATAATCTGTTAATTCGGCTTGGGTAATTCCGTTATTATGCGATAGAAAATGCAATGTTCTTACTTGCGCATGACCAATTGAATAGTCTTTAAACTGATGTTGAAAAAAGACATGCGAGGCACGAGATATTTCACCAATTATTTTTCCAGCTGATGGATGATTTTCTAATTTATCACTTGTCATTATGCAAAAATAAAAATATTAGTTTGAATTCCAACCATATTGATTGTTTTTATTTTCATGCACTTTAAACATCAAACTATCAATTAATTTGGTATAATAGACAAATTGGTTGTTTTTTTGAGTGGGGTACGTTCAAGTGGACAAAATAGTTGCTCTTTTTATTAACAAAAATTGCAAGTTTAACTTTGGTGTATTATTTTTGTTTAATAAAGTTAAACGGACGCAAGCTCTGCTGGGAAGCAACTTGCTAGGGATAATCTTGATGACCGACAAAAATGTCAGAACAAAGGGATTCTTTTTGAGTCCCTTTTGATATTTTTAGAGGTCTTCATGCCTTTAAAAACCGATCAATAAATTTATTTTTTCTATCGATAGATAACCCATTATGATTTCTGAGTTTGTTCTTCAAATCAGCAAAATTCCCTTCAATTGCATTTGTAGTGTTTGGTATGTCTAACTCAATGTTGTCATACCATGTAAACAACCACGGCAAGTTGGTTTTTAAGCTGCGATATGCACTTCTTAATCGTTTGTGTGTATAGTGTGATTTGCCAGTAATCTCATTTACTGTTCGTTCATCTAAAAATGATTTCCATTGTGTATGCCATTGATTTAACCCGAAAAATTCACCGCAAATAGTTAGATGTTAATACCGATTGTGAATCAAAATTGCCGATACAATTCATTTTATTTCTTGTATCAGCTTTGATTCTACATCGGCATTATTTACTCCCGAAAATCGGGGTTACGGAGTTTTTGATTTTAAAGTATCATAACATAAGGTGCTGTTGATTAACCCGCATTATTCACCGCTTTTTATAAAAATACAAAAAAGCAACTAATTATCAACCATTTACATTGTTTATCCAAAAGCTGTAGCATACCCAAATTTGAGTGTTGCTTGCGATTGTCTTTGTGCATCTACTGCGTTGCTAACTCATTGTAATACATTTGTATAACTGCAAAGTTAGACGCCTTGTATCTACACAAAGGGAATCGCATGAATAATGCGGGTTAATGCTCCTATAAATGATTCCTTATCGGTGTTTTTCATTAAGCTTACAATCTCTTTCAACTCAATAGATGCGGGCATCTTAGGGTTTTGGGTGATATATCTTCGTATGATAGCTGCCTGATGAAATTGACACATTTGTATTGGTATGTTATTGAATGATTTTATCAGAGCTCTTCTTCCATCACACACAATCGCTAATATCTCAAATCCACGTGATTTTAATTCTCCTATGCCTCTTTTATACAGCGCATTAGTCTCATGTTTTACCTAATACTTTAAAATATTTTTCTTACTAATTGAGTCCTTAAAAAGCATTACGCCAAAGTTCCTTCCCCAGTAGGTTGTGTCCATTAAAATTATGACTTCTCTCGGAATTTTTGTCGTCTTTTGTAGCCCATATGAATCTAATCCTTCGCTGTATGGTTTTTATACTGCATTTGTACTTCTCAGATAGTTGTTTATAAGTTTGTTTGCCCGTAGTATATTCTTTCCATATTTGTGCTGATGACACATAAGATCCGCCTGTAAAATACTGACCACATGCCATGCATTTATACCGTTGTTTCCCGTTTTGAAAACCATATTTTTGCACAATTATACTTCCACAGCTTATGCATTTTTTTATTCATAACCTTTCATTTGGGGCAAACCTAATAAATTCAAGGGCTATATAACTTTTTACCAACTATTTTGTCCATTAACCCCATTATCCCGATAGTGCTTCAAAAAAAATCATTGTCTATGAAAAACGCTGAAAATCTTGATGCAAAAGAATTATTAGAAGTCCCCTTAACTCAAATTTGGGGTAATGCTTGCCAGTGTACAATAAGAAATCAAACCCTTATTTCTGTTTGTCAGCTTGCTTATACCGTGCAAACCATTGATTTGCAGCATCAACATCACCAAGATTTTGATAAGTTACTGCAATATTAAACATCGCCTGCGCATCGTTAGGACTAATTTCAACCACTTTTTTAAATGCTTGCAAGGCGTGCTCAAAATCATTGGATTGTCCGTAAATTACCCCAAGGTCTTTCCAAGCATCGGCATCGTTCGGATTTATTTCAAGTGTCTTTTTGTAATATGGTATGGCAGCTTCAAAATCATTTTTATACCGCGCATACATTAATCCCATAATCCGATAAACTTCTGGGACACCGGGTTTTACAGCATCAAATTTTTCGCAAGCAGCAATGATTTCATCCGGTGTATTTTGCGGTTTTCCATTTGCAAAGAGACCAACAACCTGAGGCAAAATCAAACGGGTATTTTTTACAGCAAGTTCGTGGTATGGTCGGATCTTCAATATCTCAGCATAGCACTTGACAGCATCAGCAATATTTCTGTTCTTTTGATAATGCGCATTCCCAAGTAGCAGCATGGGATCCACATAGCTTGGATGGATTTCAATCGCCCGATTCAAATATTTTATTGCCAAATCCACATATTCATCAGCAAGCTGAGGATTGTAATCTTTTGATTTCGAATTATTCAGCAATTTTGCACGTTCCAGCAGCTTCCCTCCTGCTGTGGTGTTCGCTTTAGCAGAATTCACAGACGTTTTCACATCGGTTGTAAAAAGCACAAAATCGTTTTCCCAGGCAGTGTTTCTTGCAATGGTTTTTCCAGAATATAAACCAACAATAACAAATAGTAAAATGAGACCAAATGATTTCACCCATTGAGCAGGAAAACGTTTGGGTATGGCATCAAATAATCCCCAAGCGAGGAGCAACACAAAGCCAATGGAAGAGAAATACACAAAACGCTCTGCCATAAACACACCAACCGGAAAGAAAAGATTGGAAACCACGGACAAAGGCGCCAAATAAAGTATCATAACAAAACCCACTATACGCAATCGAAAAGATGCAGTTTGCATTGCATTTCGATAAATTACATAGAGCATGAGAATAAACATGCCGGTATAAAGGAAAATCATAACAATTGGAATAAAACTATCCAATCCGGTTAAGGGAATGTGATACGGATAATAATCGTATGTCAATGGATGTGGAAATACCAATAAACGCAAATACAGGAATAATGTCAACAAAATTGTACCGATACGCTCGCTTCCTTCAGCAGCAAGAAAGGGATTATTCATTAATTCCTGTGCAATTTGGCTTTCGCCTATACCCCATCCCAGAACAGATTTTCGGATTAACAAGAAAATCAATGTCGGAATCACGATACAAACAAATGGGGTGAAATGCTTTTTAAGATTTTTTTCTTTAAAAAACCATGCGCCTACCGGGATTACCGCTAACCATGTTATGGTAATTTCTTTAGAAAGCAATCCGAAAAACATGGCAAAAAATGCAATGACAAGATATTTAACCGCCTGTTTATCAAGATATTTAAAGTATGCCCAAGCGGCAAGCAAAGCACCCAAAAGTGACAATAATTCATCTCTTCCTTTTATATTTGCAACGGCCTCAGTATGTATGGGATGAGCCATAAACAACAAAACAGCCAGAAACGGGAAATTGAGAATCTTTCGACTGTTTCCCAACGGAAACAGTACCACTAAAACCTGATACAGCAGGATTGCCGTGAGAATATATATCAAAATATTTATGACATGATGCACAGCCGGATTATCGCCAAAAATACTTTTTTCAATGGCAAAAGTCGCTATGCTAAACGGGCGATAACGGCCACCGGCCACCAATTTTTTTTCCGCCTGAATTTGCTCCGCATTTCTTCCTGGATAAGAATTCATCCAAAATCCAACGAATGAATCATACTTAAAAATTTCATCTACACCCTGTATTCCTTGTTGTGTAAAGACATTTTGGGTAATAACAATGGCATCATCAAGTGCATAATCGTGAGAAATCGTATTTCCATAAAGCACAAATCCAAAAATCAAAAAGACGGCATAAACAAGCCCCCTATTTTGTTTTGATTGAGTTAAGTTTCCGTTTTGCTTAGCCATAGCATTTGTTTTTTTTCAAAAATAATATTTTGCATTGAGAAATAACAGCAAACAACATCTTATCTAGCACAACGAATGCAAAGCAAGCTTTCAGGACGAAACAGAATACGTCCGACAGGGATTTCTGCGCCGCACTTCATGCATTTCCCAAACTTATCTGTCCCTATTTGTTGCTCAACACGATGTAATGCTTTCAATTTTCCCTCTGCTTGCCGTAACGATGCTTCAGTAACAGCGTTATTGTTTATTGCATCCATACGGGAAACCCTGCCAATTGCATTATCAGGTGAAACAGGTTGTGTCATATCCTTATAATCATTGATAAGTTGCTCGGTTTTTTGAATTGCTATTGTAATTTTCTCACGGATTTCCAGCTCATTCATTGCTTCAATTTTTATGCAAGATAACAAAAATATGCCTTGGTAAACCCGCATCATTCATGTGATAAACAACAACGCTTTGTGATTTCCCAATTCAAAAGCGGGAAAAGGTTTGTTTTCAGAGCGAATAGAATCGATATCAAAACAAAAAAGCCTGTCCGTTAAGACAAGCTTTTTGTAAATTTTTTATTTCAGAAGCAATTATTTTAATCCGCGACGTTCTAAAAGCGGCTTTTCGGATGGTTCCTGACCACGGAATTTAATGTATTGTTCCATTGCAGGTCCTTCTCCAACCTCAGCCAGACAATATTTTCTGAATTTAGCAGCAAGATCAGGATTAAAGATATCACCACTTTCTTTGAACGCATTAAACGCATCAGCATCAAGCACAGCAGCCCAGATATACACATAATATCCGGCAGAATATCCGCCACTAAAAATGTGTTGGAAATAGGTGCTTCTATAGCGTGGAGCGATTTCAGAAATCAAATTAATTTGATCCATAGATGCTTTTTCAAATGCGAGAACATCTTCAACTGTTTCACCAGTTTTCAAGCTGTGCCAATCCATATCAAGGATTGAAGCGGCAAGATATTCAACCGTAACAAAACCTTGGTTAAAGTGTCCTGATTTATTGAGTTTTTCAATTAACTCATCCGGAATTACTTCGTCGGTTTGATAATGTTTTGCATAATATTTCATTACTTCAGGTTCACTTGCAAAATTTTCCATGATTTGCGATGGCAATTCCACATAATCTCTCGGCACAACACCGGCAGTACGTTGGTACATTCCGTCAGTAAACAAGCCATGCAATGCATGTCCAAATTCATGGAACATGGTAGTTGTTTGATCCCAACTTAATAAAGAAGGTGTTTCCTCTGTTGGTTTTGGATAATTCATCACGATAGTTGCAATCGGCTCAACGCGATTTCCTTTAGCATCGTAAGTTGCTTCCCTAAAACTGGTACACCAAGCACCACCACGTTTACTATCTCGCACATAATAATCAGCATACAACAATCCGACAAGCGTACCGTCAGCTTCTGTCACTTTAAATACCTCAGCATCGGGATGATACACCGGCACATCATCGAGTTTTTCAAAATTGATTCCATAAAGCTGATTTGCAACCCAAAACATACCGTTGCGCACATTTTCAAGTTTCAAATAAGGTTTTAATTCATTCTCATCGAGATCGTATTTTTCTTTTCTCAATTTTTCTGCATAATACCACCAATCCCATGGAGCAAGGTTGAAATCTCCGCCTTCTCTATCAATAATTTGTTGCATATCATAAACTTCAGATTTAGCAACAGGCAATGCAGCATCCCAAAGTTTCATTAAAAATTCGTTCACATTTTCAGGCGTTTTAGCCATATTGACATCAATAACAAAATCTGCATGAGTATTATAACCTAAAAGTTCAGCTTTTCCAGCACGCAACTGTACCATCTCGCTGATAATATCTTTATTGTCAAATTCATTATCATTATTGCTACGCATAATGTAGCCCATGTAAATTTTCTCACGCAAATCACGATTATCGGCATATTGAAGGAAAGGAGTCATAGATGCTCTGGATAACTGGAAAACCCATTTTCCTTCCATATCCAAATCGGCAGCAGTTGCAGCAGCACCTTCAATTGCAGATTTGGGTAATCCAGAAAGATCCGCCTCATTATCAACAACTAAGCGGAAATTTTTATTGGTTTCAGCCAACAGATTATTTCCAAAATCTAAGCTTAACATTGATAGTTTGTTGTTGATTTCACGCATGCGAGCTTTATCATCATCCTTCAGATTAGCACCACTCCGTTCAAAATCTTGATAGATTTTTTCAACAACACGAATTTGACTTGAATCTAAATCAGCATCAAAGCGATTTTCATAAATTTCCTTAACACGTTTAAACAAATCAGCATTCAGCATCATGTTATTGCTGTGTTCAGAAATCAGCGGAGTGACTTGTTCTGCAATTTCCTGCAACTCATCACTATTATCCGCTGAGGAAATATTGAAAAATACGATAGAAACCCGTGTGAGCAAATCTCCAGAACGGTCGAATTTTAAGATTGTATTTTCAAAATTCGAGGCTTCTTTACAATTGACAATTGCCTGAATTTCTGCTTCTTGCTGTATTATACCTTCCTTAAATGCAGGCAAATAATGTTCATTTTCAATTTTGTCGAAAGGCGGAACACCGTAAGGGGTTTCATACGTATGAAAGAAAGGATTATCAACAGTAATAGCGTCTTTGCTTTCTTTGTCACTGCATGCGGTCATCAATAAAATCACCGGCAAGCTTAATAATAGAATTTTCTTCATAATTGCATTTACTTTTAAAGATTAGCATTAAATTTCTGCAAATTAAGATTTTTACAGGAAATAATAAAATTATTATTATCCGATAAAAATCAATTAATAAATATAATAGGAATTCATGAGGAAACCTAATGCATGCTTAGTATTACCCCGAAAAATTCACCGCAAATAGTTAGATGTTAATACCGATTGTGAATCAAAATTGCCGATACAATTCATTTTATACTAATTTGAACTAATGAATATTCCAATGAACTTAGTGTATAATGCCGATAC
>Ga0307990_1003519_pt1 | contig 11940 bp, 8 predicted proteins | sample EllFjometagen129_FD_203168 | JGI IMG/M metagenome (GOLD analysis project Ga0307990, IMG submission 203168) | Marine microbial communities from Ellis Fjord, Antarctic Ocean - #129 | ecosystem: Environmental > Aquatic > Marine > Unclassified | place: Southern Ocean | collected 2014-10-08
CCTCGGAGACCAAGCGGTTCAGCGCCTCGCGCACTGTTACCTGGCTCACCCCCAGTTTCTGGGCTAGGTCATCTTGACGGAGCCACGCACCCGGTTTCACTTTTCCCACCGAAATCCCATCACGGATGGAGTTATAGGCTATTTTCGATAAGAGAGGCACATGAACATGTTGAAGATCCGAGTGATTCTCGGCATCTGCTTGTTCTGAAATCATCGATCCGTTATTATTTGTCATTGTTAATCGATTATTTATACCACGAACAAGCACAATTGTCAACTTGTATTGGCTGATTGGTGGATGCTGAACATTGAGCTTTCGTTGGCAGAATGCTAAACTTTCCATAAGGGCATCCAACAAAATGCACGCCCAGGCAGGTGAAGATCGTGGAGAGCCCCTCCTTCAAGAGGTTGAGCAAAGGGAAACAGGATAATGTATCTAACACACCATTCTAAATATATCAATAGGAATTTTAAGGAGTAAAATGTCAACTTCTCTTGTAAGGATAGATCTTGCTACTCTCGCGAACAATATTGAGCGAATTCGGGCTGAGCTGCCTGAAAGCCTGAAGGTGTTATTCGCAGTTAAGTCGGATGCTTACGGGCACGGGATTGAAGCAGTCTCCCATATTGCAGAGGAAACCGGAGTAGAGTACTTGGGCGTGGCTACAGTGGAAGAGGGCGTGAGCATCCGCCATGCCGGTGTGAAACTCCCCGTTTTGTTGCTCGGCCCTGTTCTCCATTCGGAGGCCAGTGTCGCTCTGGACCTCGATCTGACTTTTCAGGTATCAGACATCGAATTCGCTGAGTTCCTGTCGCACTTGGCCCAGCAAACCAAGAAAAAAGTGCGTGTTCAGGTTAATGTGGACACTGGAATGCATCGGTTTGGTGTACGCTCAGAGAATGCCCTTCTTCTTCTCACTAAGCTCAGAACGCTTCCTGCAGTCGACATTGTAGGCATTTTCAGCCATCTCTCGGCGGCAGCCTCTGAACTTCCAGATGACCAGTCCTATACCATGCAGCAGATCGAACATTTTAAGTCCTTGCTTGCCGAACTGGACCATGCTAATCTTCTTCCTCCGCTACGGCATATCGGAAACTCGGCTGGATTGATTCAATATAGGGATCGGGTAACTTCACCCCGCGTAAACATGGTCAGAATCGGAACACTCTTCTACGGATATCTCGAGGTACGGCGTCCCTGGGCCAAGGGTGTGAATCCGGTAGCCACGCTCACTACCCGAGTGATAGCATTGAAGGAGCTTGCTCCGGGGGACTACGTTGGGTACGGCCGAACTTATAAAACCTCTTGCCATCAACGCATCGCCATCCTCTCAATTGGCTATGGATCAGGGATAAGTCCACACCTCGCCAATTGTGGAGAGGTGTGGCTGAAAGAAAGGTATGCGCCTGTGATTGGGAAGATCTGCCTGGACCACACAACCGTCGATGTAACGAATATAGACGGAGTTTCAGTAGGAGATGAAGTTGAGGTATTCGGTCTTCACCTGCCTGCCGACCACCTGGCGGAGATGGCCAAGCTCCCGGTTAGCGAAGTTCTAGTGCCAGCGTTGCGGGGTGCAGCCAATCGGGTGTATCAATAATGCGTCTGGAACGCTTCCATCTATAGACGTGCTCAAACACCATATTGAACGACACAAGAAAGTATAGGGTTTAGCCAAGAGAAGAGCATGTTGCGAGGCCTTCTCCACTGCTCATCTCCAAATTCAAACCTTCGCGAGGAGAAGAGGCTTGTGCAACACCTTGAGAAGCACTTGATAAACACAGGAACACAGGCACCAACGGATCCCACGTCACTTCAACTCATCTTCCTGCTAAGCAAAGAACACTTGGGCCGCCGCCGCCTGGCGCGACGTACTGGGCTCTCTGAGATGGTCGTGCGCCTTCAGTTAGAACGACTGCGAGACGAGGCCTTCATTGCCCTGAACAAGTCAGGGGCCACCCTCAGCTCTTTTGGGAAGAAGCAATTTTCCTTGTTGCTCACACACGTTAGAGTAGTTCAAGGGCTCTCCTTGACAACCCTAGCTCAGGACACGGTTACTCTGGCCGCTCTCGTATCCTGTCCGGCAGCAAGACCTCCATGGTGGTATCGCGATCATGCAGTGAGTGAGGGTGCAAGCGCCATGGTCCTGATTTGCTGCTGCGTTGAGGGTTTATGTTTCTCTCACAGCAAAGAGCAAATCGACATACACAATCCCCACGATGAACAGGTGATCAAAGAGGCGTTCCCTTTCAGGCGAGAAGGAGATCTTCTCATCATTGTGACTGCTTTAGATCGCAAGCGTGCGGGCCTTGCCCTGTGGCAGGTTATCAGCGAAATCCTTTCTGAGGCTGGGTAATTCTTCCTCTGGTTGACTTTACTTAACAACCGTGTTAGACTGCGGTCTTACCAATGTGGGATATTACATCCCACATATCGACGGGAGGTACAAAGATGACAAGAAGGATGCGCAAGGGGACATGGTTGATGCTAGGATTACTAGTACTAGCTGGAGTATGTGTCTCGGCAGCGCAGTATCCAGTTGTGGTGATCGACGACAGAGGACAGGAAATCACAATTGAAAGCCAGCTAAATAGAATCATTGTAGCGGGAATTCCACTCTATACGGAGATTATGATCGATCTGGGCGCTACCAACCGGCTGATCGCGGCGGCGGACTCACCCAATAACCCACCGGAAGTGGCTAACCTCCCGAAGGTTGGCCCTAGCTTCTCTCCGAATGTAGAGGTCATCCTCTCTTTGAGGCCCGATTTTGTGCTCGGTCCTGGAGACTGGGGAGGAGAGAGGGGCAAACTTGAGTCAGCAGGGATCACCGTCCTCACTACCCCCCTTATCACTGGCATCCCCGGTATCTTCTCCACAATTCGAACGGTGGGGATAGCACTGGGGCTAAAGGAGCAGGCAGAAGTGCTAATCGGACGGATCGCGGAGAAAATAGTCGCAATTGAAGCCTCAACCCTCACCAAAGAACCGGTAAGATCGGCATTCCTCTATGCGTCAGTGCCGGATACGCCTCCCTATGCTGCTGGCAGCGGCGCAATCGAGAGCGAACTGATTCTCCGTGCTGGCGGCGTGAACGTGTTCCGTGATGTTCAGGGCTTTCCACAAGTGAGTTTGGAAGAGGTTGTCTCTCGCGACCCTGAAGTGATCTTTACCGACCCATCTCAGATCGAGAACATCACATCTAACACGCTGCTTAAAACCGTGTCAGCGGTAAAGAACGACCGGGTTTACGGGATCAACGCTGCGTGGATCACCTCCACCAAGGTTGCACAGGCCCTCAAGCAAATGGCTAAATTCCTCCATCCAGAAGAATAGAGCCTAGTGACAAGAGGTGGGATAGATTGAACCAGAAGAGGACTTATTCCAGAAGGTTGGTTTTCATAGTACTGCTCGTTTTGACAGTGCCCACCTTACTTGCTGGAGTAATCATTGGTCCGGTTCACATTCCCATTTCAGATACACTTTCTTACCTGATAGGACGGGGAGCCTCCGTAGGAGGTTCTCCGTCTGTCTCTCGCCTGATCATCTCCCAGATCAGACTCCCGCGGGTGTTGTTGGGCCTGCTGGTCGGTTGGGCACTTGCCATTTCTGGTGGAACGATGCAAGGGGTGTTTCGCAACCCACTGGCAAGTCCATATATCCTTGGGATTGCAAGCGGTGCATCCACTGGCGCTGCTTTGGTGATTCTGATGAACCTACATGGGGTCCTCTTTCTTCCCTTAGGAGCCTTTGTTGGTGGTTCCCTAGCTGTGGGAATCGTTTACCGACTGGCACAAGAACGAGGTAAGAAAACCTCAGTCTACACGTTAATCCTCGCTGGGGTAGCCGTGGGAGCCTTCTTTTCGGCTGTGACTAGCTTCGGTATCTTCTTAAGTTCTGGTACCGAGCGGATGACCGACCTCATTTTTTGGATTATGGGGGGATTGGGACGAGCCAACTGGACCTACCTGTGCGTGTTATTCCCGATTGTTACGTTTGGGAGCCTCGTAGTAATAGCTTTCTCGCGTGACCTAAACGCGTTAGCCATGGGAGAAGAAAGCGCGTTCCATCTGGGAATCAATCCAGAGACGAGCAAGCGAGTTATGTTGAGTGTAGTAACCCTACTTACTTCATCTGTTGTTGCCTTTGCTGGAACTATTGGTTTTGTCGGATTGATCATCCCACACATAATGAGGTTGATCATAGGTCCTGATCACCGATTCCTCTTGCCAGCGACGGCTATTGCTGGAGCTATCTTTCTCGTCTTGGCAGACATAGCAGCTCGAACCGTAGTTCGGCCAGCTGAACTCCCGGTGGGGATTATCACCGCTTTCTTGGGAGCCCCGTTTTTCCTCTATCTCTTAAAGACGAAGAAAATGAGGATATAGTGGATATCACAATAAACGGATTGCACTTCTCCTATGATGGGAGCCCGATTTTGCGTGAGATCACCCTGAGCATGCAAAAAGGAGAAGTTCTCGCCATTGTGGGCCCGAATGGATCAGGAAAAACCACACTCCTTAAGAACATCTCAGGGGTTCTCACTCCTGATGCCGGTGCGGTTTATCTGGACATGAAGCAGATAACTGACTTGTCACCTCGCGAAATTTCTCGTTGTCTGACAGCCGTGGAACAAGAACACGAAGTTGGATTTGATTTTACCGTTCGAGAAGTGATCGCTATGGGGCGTATCCCTTATCAAGGTCGATTTGCGAGAGAAACAACAAAGGATGCACAGCAAATCAGGGAAGCAATGGAGCTTGCTCACGTAAGCTCTTTTGCTAGCCGTTCTATCCAAGAGCTATCAGGAGGAGAAAAACAGCGTGTTTTCCTGGCAATGGCTCTAGCACAGAATCCGCAGGTGCTCTTGTTAGACGAGCCAACCGCTTACCTCGATATTAACTATCAACTCCAGATCATGACGATCGTACGTCAACAGGCCGCAGCTGGTCTAACGATACTGATGGCCATTCACGATCTCAATCTAGCTGCCCAGTACGCGGATCGGGTGGCCATACTGCACCGAGGACGGTTGTTGGCCGTTGGTAGACCGGCGGATATTCTGACAGAGGCCAATATCAAACAGGCCTTCCAGGCCGATGTGATCGTAGGCAAGAACTCTGTAACGAATTCCGTCTACATCAGCACAGTCGCTCAGAAGTCGAAAGCTCTACCACCATTCCGTGAATCATTGGGTAAGTTACATATCATCTGCGGAGGAGGGAGTGGCGCAGCCGTGCTGCACGCCCTTGCCAATGGGTTCTCCTTGAGCGTGGGGGTAGTTTCTCCATTGGACTCTGACTTTCAGCTGGCCCAATGCCTAGGGGCCAAGCTCGTGACAGAGGCTCCCTTTGCCCCCATTTCCCCAAGGGCGTACAAGGAAAACCTTGCCGCAATGCGATCAAGTGATGGTGTGGTCATCTGCGAGACACCGTTTGGTCCCGGGAATCTACCGAATTTGTCTGCTGCCTTAGAACTAGAGAGCAAGACCAATATCTACATTCTTCGCCCAGAAGGCATCGAAGAAAGGGACTATACAGGGGGCGAAGCGACGAAACTGATCCATCAGCTTGTAAAATCCGGCGCCATTGTAGTCAACAGTATAGAGGAACTTTCAAGTCATCTCATTTCACGGTATTAGAATATCGATCGCAGCGTGAACCGAAGATCACAACCACAGTCCTCAGAAGGGTGAGCCCTCAAGGCATCAAGCCGACAAGGAGACCGAAATCCGGGGTTCCACAGAACGGAAGTGTTAGCGTACTAGCAAGACAAGCGTCTTAGCAGCAGACTAGATCTCTCTACTGGCGGCCTTACCCTCGCAGAAGCTAAGCAAATCATGGCCTACCACGGAAACGCACTTGACTCGCTGTGCCGACACGAGAAGCTGGAACCTCCTCATCGTACGATCTCAACAGTATTCTATCTTCCACAGCAGAAAAGAATGATCTTCTCCGGCGGTTATCCATGTATGGCACAGTACCAAGAGCTGGTATGGCAGTGACTACTGTATTCAGTGTTTGACAAGATGCATCCGCATGGGTATTATTCGGTGTTACTGGTAATACCAACAAACAGAAAGGAGGGGAGAATGATGGATCGTCCCTGGCTGACGTATCAACCAAAGAAGAGCATGTTGGCTGCTGAATGGATCTTAGAGCAGGTTCACAAGCATGTTTACCCTAAGGGATCCAAGCTTCCGTCCGAACGGGAGGTTGCAGACACGCTTGGTATGAGCCGACCGCCAGTCCGGGAGGCGTTGAGCGCTCTGCAGATTGCTGGAATCGTTGAGATTCGTCCGGGTGACGGAACCTACGTAAAGAGTGTTACTCCCGCTAACAAAATGGTGAGCAATACTATGTCGATGCTTGAGGAGAGCGAAAGTCCGTTTGAGGTGATGCAAGCACGGCGCCTACTGGAGGAGGGAATTATTAGAGTCGCAGCTACACAAGCCACAACCGAAGATGTGGAGAGGTTAGAGCAGGTTTTGGAGAGAATGCAGGATGCTGTAGAGCACAGCGATCTCTCCCATTACTTCCAAGCGAACCGCGAGTTTCACCTTGCCATAGCAACAGCTACCCATAATGCTGTCCTCCAAAAACTCCTCAACTCTCTGCTAATATCGGAAGAGAAGAAGCTGTGGCAAGAATCCATCCAACGGTATCTCACCGATCCGGATCATATTAAGGCGTATGTGGCTCGACATCAGCGTCTCCTCGAGGCGATTAGAAAGGGAGATACCGATCTGGCTGTCCAGGAGATGCACGAACACTTCTCTGGCACTGTCGAAGAGGTACGCGAGTATCTCTAGGAGGGATATTGGAAAACCAAGAACATTCGCTAATTGCATGCGCCGAGGCGATCGATCGGTTGATTACAGTCGATGTTGGCAGTCGGGGAGTAATTGGCAAGCTCTATCAGGCGGCGCGATTGGTGTCCTCCAAGCCGCTTGTTCTGACAACGGCCGAGGCATTGCAACGTGGACTGCGCGATAAGGATGTCGTGTTCATCGCTACCGGATGGCCGGATCGGACAGCGGTCGATCTCACCATTTCCGAAACAGATGGACCTTCAGGGGCGGCCGTTCTAGCGCGCGCCCTCCACCGGGCGTTTGGAGTGATTCCTATTCTTCTCACTGAGGAACAACTGGTCCCTGGTCTGTGTGAGGTAGTTGGTGCTGCTGGACTCAAGGTCCTGCCTTTGGAGTCCGTACTTCGCACCCGTCATTCTAAGGGCCCGATTCACGCAGCGACTGTCCTGCCATTTCCGATCTCCCTGTCGGAGGCACAGCATGAAGCCAGACGCCTATTTGATCTCCACTCCCCTGGTGCGGTCATTGTCATCGAGAAGGGAGGAATGAACGAGTCTGGCGCCATCTACTCCTGTCGCGGCGAGGAAAGCACGGAAACAATCGCTAAAGCTGACCAACTCGTCATCGAAGCGCGCAAGCGCGGGATCTTCACGGTGGGTATCGGAGATGGGGGTAACGAGATCGGGATGGGATTGATTCGTAAGGAGGCTGAAGAGATCCTGGCGCAGGGTATTGGTAGAAGCGTTCCTGGCGGCTTCGCTTCGAGTGTTCCTACAGATGCCTTAGTGGCTGCTGCTGTCTCAAACTGGGGTGCTTACGGAATTGCAGCGTGTTTGGGCGTGTTGTTGCAAGATCAAGATATTTTCCATGATGAGAGCGTAGAACGGCGCGTCCTCGAAGGTTGTGCACACGCCGGCTTCATCGACGGGGTCACAGGGTATGTTGACGGAAGCGTGGATGGTATCCCCTTGGATGTACATCTTGCCCTGGTGAGAATCCTGGGGTCAATCGTTAATAAGGCCCTGAGAAGGAGTACAACATGAGATGGATCACTGTGTGTGGAGGAGGAAACGGTGCACACGCCTTGGTGGGAACCGTTTTACTGAGGGACCAGACGACGCATATCCGGCTGTATTTGCCACTTGAAGATGAACAAAGGCGTTTTGCAAATGCACTTTCTTCCGACTCTTCGTTTGAGGTGCGAGTTGCGGGAGAAGTATACAGTGTAGCGTCAGACCGCATACGCGTTACAGGAGATCCTGAAGAAGCTGCGCGTTCGTCCATAATCATGATGGTCGTACCGGCGTTTGCCCATGGCACAATCCTTTCACAACTGGCGCCGTATTTATCGAAGGGCAGCACTATTGCTGTCTTGCCAGCTCGCAGTGGGCTGGAATACCAAGCACAAGACATACTTGGCAGAGTCGGCCAAGATGGATGTGTCGTAGTTGGTTTTCAGACACTTCCCTGGGCCTGTCGTATCGAGCAGTTCGGTCACTCGGCGATCATCCATGGAACCAAAAAGAAAGTGGGGGCTGCCTGTCTACCCGCGAAAGAAATGGGGGAGAAGGCAGGAGTTTTCTCCACGCTACTGGACATGGATGTGATCCCCTATCAATCGATGCTAGAGCTTAGTCTGGCGAATACCGGTCAGTTGATCCATCCGGGAATCATGTACAGCGTCTTCGGTGAGCGCCTCGGGGAGGTCTTCCCTTCGGAGAATGAGGTTCCGTTGTTCTACACGAGCGTGGACGAAGTGACAGTAAATGTTCTGTCCCGAATGAGCGATGAGATACTCAACATCAAGAAGGTAGCGCAAGAACGATTGTCCAGTTTCAAGATGCCCGGTGTTGTTCATCTATCTCAATGGCTTGACGGAGCGTACGGCGAAGAGATTCTAGATACCTCAAGTTTAGCAAAGCAGTTTCAGACAAATCAGGGTTATCAGACGTTCAAGGTCCCTGTGAAGAAGGCTAGCGACGGTTATCGGGTAGACGTAAATACACGTTACCTGACAGAAGATATCCCGTTTGGTCTGTTGGTAACGAAAGGGATCGCCTCAGTTGTGGGTGTTGAGACCCCGACTATCGATAATGTGATCATCAATACCAGTGTTTGGATTGGGAAGGAATACATCGTCGATGGGAAACTTATTGGACGTGACGTGATGACAACACGCGCTCCACAGCGGTACAAAATCGATTCTTTAGAGGGACTAATTGAGTAGGAAACCAAAATCGTGGAGGGAGACACAAATTGAGCAAGCAAATCAACAAGAAACGGCGAGTCTTGGCAGGATCGATGGAACCCTGTGTCCACACGTTAGGGACAGAGAAGTTTGCTGAGTGGTTGGAGGACCTTGGGATAAGCTACGTAGCCGTCAAGCTGGGTCCAGCAGTCGCTATCGACGAGCTTCTAAATAAGGTTCAGGAGTCACACCCTGAAATAGTAGCCATCTCCTATCGACTAGGGGATTTGCATGTGGACGAAATCGTATCGCAGTTGGTTGAGAAAGCTCTGAGACGAGGTCTTGGCCCGAAGATAAGCGGCATCCGCTACGCTTTCGGTGGAACGCGCCCTGCGGCCAACCTTGTACGCGCAATGACCGGGCAAAAGGCAGAGCCTGATAGGTTCTCCCCTACTGAGGATCGGCACTTTGACCTTGAAGCTATTGCCAAGGAATATGCTGAGAACGAAGGATTCAAGGACTTCTTCGAGATCATTGTGGATGACTATGTCACAATGGACGAGCTGGAGCAGTTCGCCAAGCGGACACCAGCGGTGAAACACGAGGAACTAACCTGGTCGGACGAGTTGCTCGAAAGGATTAAGCAAGTACGTAAGCGAGAGAATCGCCCAATTCTCCGAGCACACATCGGAATCGCGTCTGAATCCATCGAGCCGACCATTAGGGGTGTAGAGGAATTGAGCGACGCCGAATGCCTCGAGATCGTGTCATTGGCGCCCGATCAGTCGTCCCAGGCCTTTCTTGCCAAGTTCGTTCGCGGAGATGAAGACCCAAATGAACACCCTTGTGGACAAGGAGGAGCCCCTATTACCAGCAAGGAGGATCTTCTAGCCCTCAAAGCAGCAACCAAGCGAGGGAACTTTCCTCTCTCTAGAATCTACTCTGGAACCGACGAGTTAGGCGAAGTAGCGAAGATCTTTGAAGAAACAATTAACATGGCGTTCCCAGCCGTGCCAATCTTCTACTACAACCAGCTAGATGGACGAGGACCGTTGTCGATCTGGGACGGCTTCGTCGAGCACTTCAACGTCATGCGTTGGTGGGCGTCGATTGGTAAACCCCTTGAGATCAACGACCCTCACCAATGGCAGCTTAGAAACTGTACCGACGATATGTATGTGGCCGATCATGTGCTCTGCGGTGTAGTTGCCCTGAAGACGGGGATCAAGAACTATGTCATGCAGTTGATGTTCGACCTGCCACCTGAGATTTTCCCTCTCTATGACCTAGCGAAGATGCGCGCTGCTTACGAGTTAATCGAGCCACTTACCCGGCACTTTGATTACAACATCATTCGCGAAACACGAGGCGGCTTGTCCAGTTTTCCTCCCAACCTTGACAAGGCACAGGGGCACCTGGCAATGACAAGTTATTGGCAGATGTTTATGGAGCCAGAGATAGTCCATGTGGTGAGCATCTCTGAGGCGCATCACGAGGCAAAAACAGCAGATATCGTGGAGAGCTGCGAGATTGTAAAGCAGGTGTTCGAGGAGTTCTTACGGGGACCGCAGCCGGATATCTGGAACGACCCTAAGGTGATAGCGCGCAAGGAAGAACTAAAAAAAGGTGCCATGTACAACATCTTCCACCTGGCGCTGCTGGGCGGCTATCAGGGCAAGGTAACCCTTCACAATTTCTTCGAATATGCTGCCTCAACAGAAGAAGCTAGTAAGCGCACGGATGCCGAAGCTCGTGAGATGAACTACGAGACGATGCTGCTTGACATTATCAACGAAGTGAACTACCCCACTGGGGGCTGCGAAATGGTCAGCCCGGATACCCTGGATCTTGCGTTGCAGACGGGTCTGTTCCAAGCCCCGCAGGTAACGGTAATCGATAAGCGCTACGAGATGACTGGGCGCTGTAAGACCGACAACACCCAGGGAATGTGTAAGATCAAATTGTTCGATGGGAAACCTGTGAAAGACGAGTTGGAGCGGGTCGATCGCATCCGCGAGAAATACCCGTGGTACTTTTATCCCGATGTTTCCTTTGGCGATGAAGAATCGACCATCACCGAAGTGGAGGAACAAGTTAACGACGCTCAAGTGCAGGCGTTCCGACGTAAAGTGGGCGTTAAGAATCTAGACAACCTAAACGTCTTAGCAGTTGATTTCGGCAGTACCTTTACCAAGGTGCTTACCTTCAACACCAAGGACGAAGAGGTGAAACTACGCTACGTGCCAACAATCTTAGAGGATATACGTCATTCCCTTGCTAACGGCCTTGGCTTGGAAGACGAGGTTAGGAAGAGTGGGAGCTTCAAGCCATTGGAAGAAAGACTCGCCAAGTTTGACGTTAAGCTCCCTTGTTCTAGCGCTAAGGGCGGGTTGAAGATGGTCACAGTTTCACTTACCGATGCGGAGAGCGGGTTCGCGGCAGATACAGCTGCATTGACCGCCGGCGCAAAGATCGTCGGTCGTTATTACGGTAGGCTCACCGAGGATCTGGGACGGAAGATCTACGAAGATGACGAACCGGAGATCATCCTCATTGCCGGCGGAACCGATGAGGGGGGTGAGACCGAGACGCAACTGCATAATGCGAGAATCCTGGCTGATACGGCAAAGTACGTCACGCACACCAAGTACGGGGTGCCCGTCATCTATGCTGGCAATCAAGACATTGCAGATGAGATAGAGGCAATCTTCAAGGAGAAAGGGATCGACATCCGCGTGGTGGACAACATCATGCCTGAGGTCAATCAATTCGCCATTGAGACAGTCAACGAAACGATCCGTGAGCTGTTCCAAACGGTGGTCATCCGTGGTAAAGGGTTTGACGTAGCAGAGCAGTACATGGACGCCCCGTTTATTCCCACTCCACGGGCGGCCTTCCTTGGCGTAAACCTACTCGTACGCGGCTATGGTAAAGAAAAGG
>Ga0307990_1003520_pt1 | contig 11940 bp, 9 predicted proteins | sample EllFjometagen129_FD_203168 | JGI IMG/M metagenome (GOLD analysis project Ga0307990, IMG submission 203168) | Marine microbial communities from Ellis Fjord, Antarctic Ocean - #129 | ecosystem: Environmental > Aquatic > Marine > Unclassified | place: Southern Ocean | collected 2014-10-08
CTGGCGGAACTGAAGGATAAGCTGACAACCAAGCCCGATTACATCACGCTCAGCGGATCGGGCGAGCCAACCCTCTACTCGCGCCTGGACGAACTGATCGCGGGTATCCGTTCCATGACGGATATCCCCGTGGCAGTACTTACCAACGGGTCGCTGCTCTGGCAGGAAGATGTCCGCAGGCAGCTTATGGATGCCCACCTGGTTGTCCCATCCCTGGACGCCGGGCAAGAAAGCATGTTCCAGGCGGTCAACCGCCCACATGAGAGCATCTCCTTCGAGCAAATGCTGGAAGGACTGATCGCATTTCGAAACGACTTCCACCAGCAGTATTGGCTGGAGGTGTTCCTCCTGGCTGGACACACAGCCATCGAATGCGAAGCCAGCAAGATCATCGACTGTGTTGGGCGAATCAAGCCTGATCGCGTGCAACTTAACACCGCGACCAGACCCACCGTCGAAGACTATGCCAAAATGGTCAACCACAAGCGAATGATGGACCTGGCCGGGAAGTTCAACCCGCAGGCCGAGGTGATCGCCGACTATCGCGGCGTTCATGCACAGAGCGAATTCCAGGCCGGTCGGGAAAACGTCCTGGAAATGATTCAGCGCAGACCCTGCTCTTTGCAGGATATCGCCAATGGACTCGACATGCACCGCAACGAGGTCATCAAGTACATCGAAGAACTCAACGCCAACGGATTGATCGAAAAACTATCATCCGGCGGAAGTTTGTTTTACAGCGGCAAACACCAATCCAAACAAACCCAGACATGATAACCTGGGGCTGCTGATCGGCGCTGAAAACGTGAAAACTACAAGGACATGAGACTGTCCCGCAACAGTTGCGGGCACCATGAAAACGCCCAATTATAGGCAGTGAAAGGAACGATGCGGTGCAAGTATTCAGAAGGAACATGCTTTGCCACGGGGCTGCGGCCGCCGCCGTGGGCATCCTTGGCTCCAAGGTGCTGGCTGGAGAAAAGACGCCGACCAATGCACCCGCAATAATCGCCAAACGCCTGGGCTGAACACAATGGGCCTCTCCTGCGGCCGGCCCAGGTCGGCCGCAGGAAGCGGCTTGGCCCGCTGGCAAATGAACGATTTCCTGCCATACCCAAGCGTATTTTGCCTGGGTGTGTCCCCGAAAGCACATCCAAGTCCTAACAGCCCGTCTAGAAAGCTGCCCTTGCTGCGAGCGGCCCGGATATTTGCACGCCTGCGTCAGTATAAAAAATACTCGATCCCGAGCCCGAAGTTCTTCGGGACCTGCGTTTTCTTCCTTGATGCTCGACATTCTTGCTCGCTCTAGCTGGCAGACCCATTTCTAAACGGGCTGCTAAACAGCAAGGTTTGGGTCCATAGCTAGCCTCAGATCTCCCTCCGAGCTCGCGAAAAGCAAGGCTGGCAATACCTTCTCACCTGCTTTTTGGGATTATGCTTTTTCTGGCTTGACAGTCTTCCGTTAGAAGTATAAGATGTATTGTGAATTGAATCACAGCCTGTAATGTGAGCACAGAAGTCAACGCTAATTAGGTCACAGAGATGCCTACGAATCTCTCGGACAAAACGGTTGGAAGGCTCAGCCTGTACCGCAGGCTGCTGAACAGCCTCGCAAAATCGCAAGGTAACTATCTATTTTCACATGATTTAGCTGCTGCCGCGAGCGTTACCGCCACCCAGGTCCGCCGTGATGTCATGGCGGTTGGTTACGCCGGCAGCCCTATCAAAGGCTACGATGTAACGGAACTGGCCGAATGCATCGGGCGATTCATCGACGGCCAGGAGCAACAAGCGGTCTCGCTGGTGGGCGTTGGCAACCTTGGCCGGGCCATATTGGCGTACTTCACGGGCCGACGGCCTAACCTCAATGTTGTGGCGGCATTCGACCGCGACCCGCATCGAGTCAACCGAGTGATTCACGGTTGCCGGTGCTATCCGGTAGAGATGATCGAGGAGACAATCACACGCCAAGCCATTCGCACAGCCATCATCGCGGTCCCAGCTACCGAAGCCCAGCCAGTGGCAACCAGGCTTGTTCGTAGTGGCATACGTGGAATTCTGAATTTCGCCCCCACCCCATTGCGAGTAGCGCCTAACGTGTATGTTGAGGAGATGGACCTCACCGCCAGCTTGGAGAAGGTTGCGTTCTTCGCCAGGCAACAGTCGCAGACATAGTATCCCAGGAGCCTACCGCTCGCACCTGACAAACCACAACCACAGTATTTAAATGGATTTGCCCCGATGAGCATACTTCAATTTCAGAGGTAGGAAAAGTCACGTGATTACCACCGAGATAGACGAGATTCTCCAGCGTCACCCCAACGCCGGGCGAAGTTCGCTGATCCCCATCCTCCAAGAGGTGCAGGAAGCCCAGGGCTACGTCTCGAAAGACGCCGTCGTGCAAATCGGCAGGCACTTGGACTTGCCGGCAGCCAAGGTCTACGGCGTTGCCACTTTCTACAACCAGTTCCGCTTCGCACCACCCGGAAAGTTCCACGTCCAGGTCTGCCGAGGCACGGCCTGCCACGTCAAAGGCTCGGCCGGACTGCTCGAGGCAATCCAGCAAATCCTCAAGATTAAGCCCGGCGAGACCACGCGGGATGGGCTTTTCAGCTTGGAGATCGTCGCGTGCATTGGTGCGTGCGGGCTGGCGCCGGTTATCTCTGTCAACGGCGAGTGTTACGCCAAGCTGACAGTCGAGGCAGTAAAGGGAATCATCGATGAGTATCGGGAAAAGGCAACCAATGACCAAGCTTAATGATAAATGTTGCCAAGCCTGCTGGCACGACTGGGATCACCCATGTCCTGACTTGATCGAGTGCATGTCAGCCGGACCTATATGCCACGACAGCGAGCCGTGCCGAGCCAAGCGCCAGGCGGCGATAGCGAAGCTTCGCCGCGAGGTGATCTCTGATCCGGTGATCTTCGTCGGCACGGGCACGTGCGGCTTGGCCGCCGGCGCCGGCAAGACGCTCGCGACAACGAAACAGTGGCTCGAGGAAAAGGGCATCACCGCCGAGGTAGTCGAGGTCGGCTGCATCGGGCTCTGTGCGGTCGAGCCCATCCTCGACATTCAGATGCCAGGCAAAGCCCGAGTATCGTTCCAGGAAGTCTCAGCCGACAGCGTCGGGGACCTGTTGGAGTCGGTGATGGTCAACGCCCAGTTGCCTTCGGAGAAGGTACTAGGCCAGCATCGCCCCGCCGACGGTTCCGCCCTGGAGCCATGGCAAGGCGCGGCCTGGCTTGACGAACACCCATTTTTCGCCCCGCAGACACGCTGGGTACTGGCCAATTGCGGCATCATCGACCCGACCCATATAGAAGAATACATCGCCCGCGGTGGCTATGCCGCCATTGCCAAAACGATCCGATCTAGCACGTCGGCTGAGTTGTGCGACGAGATAGAGACCAGTGGGCTTCGCGGACGAGGCGGCGGCGGATTCGTCACCGGACGAAAGTGGAAGTTCGCCCTGAACACCCCGGCTGAACAAAAATACCTCATATGCAACGCCGACGAGGGCGACCCGGGCGCGTTCATGGACCGCGCGGTAATCGAGGGCGACCCGCACCGCCTGCTTGAGGGCATGGCGATCGCCGCGTACGGAATCGGCGCATCCAAAGCATATGTCTACATCCGGGCCGAGTACCCCCTTGCTATCAAGCGACTGCATGAGGCAATCGCTCAGGCCCACCAGTACGGCCTACTGGGCCACAATATACTCGACAGCGGTTTCAACCTGGAAATCCTGGTCAAGATGGGTGCCGGTGCGTTTGTTTGCGGCGAGGAAACCGCCCTGATAAACAGCATCGAGGGCAAACGGGGCATGCCTCGCCCGCGACCGCCCTTCCCGGCTGTGTCGGGACTCTTCGGCAAGCCGACTATCATCAACAACGTCGAGACGCTGGCGAACCTGCCGGGCATCGCCCTCAATGGCGCCGAGTGGTTCTCCTCCGTGGGCACGGCCGGGTCCAAGGGCACGAAAGTCTTCGCCCTTTCCGGCAAAATCAACCTTACGGGTCTCGTCGAAGTAGCGATGGGCACAAAGCTTCGCCAGATTATCGAAGACATCGGCGGCGGAATACCCAACGGCCGAAAGTTCAAGGCTGTGCAGGTCGGCGGGCCTTCCGGCGGCTGCGTCCCAACCGAACACCTGGACATCGAAATCGACTACGAATCGCTCAAGACTATCGGCGCCATGATGGGCTCCGGCGGGCTTGTAGTGATGGACGACCAGACTTGCATGGTGGACGTGGCGAAGTTCTTCATGAACTTCGTCCAGCGTGAGAGTTGCGGTAAGTGCATCCCGTGCCGCGAGGGCACGCGACGAATGCTGGAGATCCTCCAAGCCATAACCCGAGGCCGAGGCCGCGAGACAGGCTCCGACGCGTTGGATCGCTTCAAAGGCGTGATGTATCTCCAGCGTCTTGCGGAGGTCATCCGCGACACGAGCCTTTGTGGCCTGGGCCAGACCGCTCCCAATCCCGTGCTGAGTACGTTGCGATGGTTCCGCGACGAGTACGAGGCGCACATTTACGAGCGTCGCTGCCCAGCCGGGGTATGCACGGAACTGCTGACGTACCGTATCGACCCGGAAAAGTGCCGCGGCTGCACGTTGTGCGCCAAGAAGTGCCCCTCAGGCGCGATACTCGGGGCGCCCAAGAGCCCGCATTACATAATCCCCGACAAGTGCATCGGCTGCGGAACATGCCTTGAGGTATGCCGCTTCGACGCGGTTATCAAGGAATAAGGAAACAAACCGTGGTGAAAATCGAGGTAAACAACAAGCCCGTCGAGGCCCGCGTCGGCGAAATGCTCCTTGGTGTGCTGCGTCGCGAGGGCATCAAAATACCGACTTTGTGCAACATTGACGGAATGGCGCCAACCGGCGCCTGCCGCATGTGCGTGGTCGAGGTGGAAGGCCAACGCGGCCTCGTGCCGAGCTGCGCATACCCCACCGTCGAGGGAATGAAGGTCCAGACGCACTCGCCAAGGGTAATCCGAGCACGCAAGACGATCGTCGAACTGCTCCTGGCCGACCACCCCGACGACTGCCTGTACTGCGTTCGCAACAACTGTTGCGAACTGCAGGCACTCGCTGCCGAACTCGGCGTACGCGAGCGACGGTACGCCGGTGAGAAAAGCGTTGAGAAGATGGACGTGTCAAGTCCTTCGATCGTTCGCGATCCCGCCAAGTGCATCCTGTGCGGACGTTGCGTGCGAGTCTGCGAAGAAGTGCAGGGCATCGGCGCGATCGACTTCATCGGACGAGGCAGTGGAACGAAAGTCGGCACAGCCTTCGATGGCGGACTCAACGTGTCCAGCTGCATCCACTGCGGACAATGCGTAATGGTATGCCCCACCGGAGCCCTGCGCGAACAAAGCCATCTCAAAGAGGTGATCGAGGCCATCCATGACCCAAATAAGATTGTTGTGGTCCAGCACGCCCCGGCCGTGTCAGTTACACTGGCTGAAGAGTTCGGCCTGAAAGCAGGCGGCGACATCACCGGAACAATGACGACCGCCCTTCGCAAACTGGGCTTCGACAAAGTGTTCGACACTGCCTTCGCCGCCGACCTTACGATCATGGAAGAAGCCAGCGAGCTTGTGAAACGTCTTACCGAAGGCGGCACGTTGCCGATGATGACGAGTTGCTCGCCCGGCTGGATCAAGTACGTCGAGCAGCATCAGCCGGAGTTCATCGACAACCTTTCAACGTGCAAAAGCCCACAGCAGATGATGGGCGCCGTGCTCAAGAGCTTCTATGCCAAGCGAGAGGGAATTGAGCCCAAGAATATCTTCAGCGTAGCTATAATGCCCTGCACCGCCAAAAAGTATGAGGCGGAACGCCCTGAAATGGCAAGAGGCGGCGTACCGGACATCGACGCCGTGCTGACAACCCGTGAATTCGCCAGACTCATCAAAATGCGAGGCATCGACATGTCAGCCCTTGCGCCCGACTCGTCGGATTCGCCGTTCGGCGAACGAAGCAGCGCCGGCAAACTCTTTGGCGCCTCCGGCGGCGTGATGGAAGCAGCTATCCGCAGTGCCCACTACTTGATAACAGGCCGGGAACTGGAGAAGTTGGAAGTCAAGGCCGTCCGAGGCCTGGAAGGCGTGAAGGAAGCCAAAGTAAATATCGACGGCCTGGAAATCGCCGTGGCAGTAGTAAGCGGACTGGGCAACGCCCGCAGGTTGCTCGATGAAATCAAGGCCGGACGGAAAGAGTATCACTTTGTCGAGGTGATGACCTGCCCCGGAGGCTGCATCGCCGGCGGTGGCCAGCCGTTCACGACGGACCCCGAGGCCGTGCGGGCGAGAATGCAGGCGCTGTACAAAATCGACCGCGAGGCACCCGTCCGAGTCTCGCATGGCAACGAAGAAATCCAACGACTCTACAAGGATTTCCTCGAAAAGCCGCTTAGCCACAAGAGCCATGAGTTGCTCCACACACACTACACGAAAAGGGAAGTGACGCTTTAAGCACCGCGACGCCCCTCCGAACCCTTGCCGCCAACTTGGGTTCGACGGGCGCGTAGCGTGACGGCGCTAAGATGAGAAAAGAGTAATAGGTCATCGGACTCGACGGGTTGTCGCGGCGGCTACCGATAAGCCCGTCACAAAGGCTGGCAGCCAAAACCTTTTTGGAAATTGGCAATGATACATCCGATCGACATCCCGCTGATCACAACGGTCAAGGAACGCTGCCGCGTCTGCTACACCTGCGTGCGCGAATGCCCCGCCAAGGCCATCCGAATCGCCGACGGACAGGCGGAAGTCTTGCCCGAACGGTGCATCGGCTGCGGAAACTGCGTCCGCGTTTGCAGCCAGCACGCCAAGCTCGTCCGAAGCTCCATCGAAGCCGTTGATGATCTCCTGGCCAGCGATAAAAAGGTAGCCGCCTGCCTGGCGCCGAGTTTCCCGGCGGAGTTCTCGGATTTCGACTGGCGACGCCTGCCAAACATGCTTCGAGAGCTCGGCTTCGACCTGGTGACCGAGGTCGCATTTGGTGCCGACCTGGTGGCTGCGGAATACCGCAAACTGCTCGAAAAGAATGACGGCAAGCACTACATCGCCACAAGTTGCCCGGCGATCGTGGCGTACGTCGAACGATATCACCCAGACCTCGTAGGTCAACTGGCACCGATCGTCTCGCCGATGATCGCCCAGGCCAGGGCGTTGCGAAAGCTCTTCGGCAAGGACCTCAAGATCGTCTTTATCGGCCCGTGCATCGCCAAGAAAGGCGAGGCCGCCAGCCAACTCGTCGATGACGACGTAGACGCAGCCGTGATTTTCCCCGAAATCCGCGAAATGTTCCTGCGGGCATCGATCCAGCCTGAGTCCGTCGAGCTTGGAGACTTCGACCCGCCCAGACCCGGCACGGGGGCACTGTTCCCCATCAGCCGAGGCCTGCTCCAGGCAGCCAATATCGCCGAAGACCTCGTTGCTGGCGAGGTCGTTACCGCCGACGGGCGAACAAAATTCATCGAGGCCATAAAAGAATTCGAATCCGGAGACCTTGACGCAAGGTTGCTGGAGGTTCTCTGCTGCAACGGCTGCATCGCGGGAGCAGGCATGACCAGCACGGAAGCACTTTTCGGTCGGCGCAGCCGGGTCAGCAAATACGTCCGAGAGCGGCTCGCAACCAACAACCCCGATGAGATCGCCAAAACCCGTCTAAACGTGGCGGACCTGGACCTCTCTCGCACCTATGCTCGCAACGACCAGCGAATCACCGTACCGTTCGAGGAAGAAATAAGCCAGATTCTTGCGAGAATGGGCAAGTTCGATAAGAACGACGAACTCAACTGCGGCGCCTGCGGGTACGACACGTGCCGTGAACATGCAATCGCCATCTTCAAGGGCCTGGCCGAGAGCGAGATGTGCCTGCCCAACACGATCGATAAGCTCCGCCATACAGTCGAGGAGCTTGCGGTATCCAACGATCAGCTTGCCTCGACACAGGAGGCCCTGATGCAGTCGGAAAAACTCGCCAGCATGGGCCAACTCGCCGCCGGCATAGCACACGAAGTGAATAACCCGCTCGGAGTGGTGCTCATGTACGTACACCTGATGCTCGAGCAATGCCAAGACACGCCGCAACTCCGCGAAGACCTCAAAATGGTCGTCGCCCAAGCCAACCGATGCAAGAAGATCGTCGCGGGCCTGCTGCACTTTGCCAGGCAGAACAAAGTCCTCGCCGAACCGACCAACCTTGTCGAACTGGCCGAAAGCTGCTTGAAAACCATCCCCCTGCCCGAGAATACGATGGCAACCGTAAGGGCGGAAGTTGAGAACGTCATCGCGGAGGTGGATCCCGACCAGATCACGCAGGTCATGACCAACCTTGCCACCAATGCCCTCGCCGCCATGGGCGAAGGCGGAACGCTGACGATTGTCATCTCCGGTGACGACCAACAACTCCGCCTCGATGTGGTGGACACTGGCCGGGGAATCCCAAAGGAAAACATCAAAAAGATATTCGAGCCCTTTTTCACCACCAAACAAATGGGCAAAGGCACCGGCCTGGGCTTGGCGGTAACTTACGGAATCGTCAAAATGCACAGCGGTGACATCACAGTCGCTTCCAACGCCGATCCCGAAAGTGGGCCGACAGGAACAACCTTCACCATCCGCCTGCCGCGACAATCCAGAACAAATTGACCGCATTAGATTTACCCCGAGAATCGAACGAGTGAGATTGACAGCAATGAATGAAAAGGCCACTACAGACAACAATGCCAACGCCAAGACAGTCCTGATTGTCGATGACGACATCGACTTCCTGGCCCAGCAAAAACTTCAACTCGAGGCCGCGGGATTCAAAGTAGTCTCCGCCGAGAGCCAAACCCAGGCCCAAAAGGTCATCGAAGACCTTCACCCGGATATCGCGGTGCTGGACCTGATGATGGAACACTGCGACGGCGGGTTCGCGCTGTGCTACAAAATCAAGAAAATGTACCCCGACGTGCCGGTGATCATCGTTACCGGCGTGACCAGCGAAACGAGCCTTAGCTTCGACGCCGCCACGGCCGAGGAACGAAGCTGGGTCAAGGCCGACGCGCTGCTGCCCAAACCCATCCGCTTTGAGCAGCTCAAGCGTGAAATCGACCGCCTGCTAGAGGAGGCCTGAACGTGGACGCGTTGAAGGTGCTTATGGTAGACGACGAGCCGGGCATGCGCAGTGGCGTAGCCCGCGCGCTGTCGAACTTCACCGTAACCGTACCGGAACTGGATGAAGTGTTGAGTTTCGAGATCGACCAGGCTGAAACCGGCGAGGCTGCGCTCGAAATGGCGGCCGCCTCGCGCCCGGACCTGATGCTGCTGGACCACAAGCTGCCCGGAATCAGCGGGCTCGACGTGCTCGAACGCTACCAGGCCGAGAGCGACGAAACGCTCATCATCATGATAACAGCCTACGCTTCACTCGAAACCGCCGTGACCGCCACAAAACGCGGAGCGTATGACTTCCTCGCAAAGCCCTTCACGCCTGGCGAACTGAAAAGCGCCGTCGCCAAGGCAGCCAGACACCTGGTTCTTCAGCGACAGGCCCGCATGCTGGCTGAGGAAAAGCGGCAGGTGCGTTTCCAGTTCATCTCCGTGCTGAGCCATGAACTCAAGGCCCCCCTGGGAGCCATCGAGGGCTACCTGAGAATCGTGCGAGACCATACCGCCGGAGTGGACCAGGCGGCGCAGGACCACATGATCGACCGCTCACTGATCCGCCTGGAAGGAATGCGTAAGCTTATATTCGACCTGCTGGACCTCACACGCATAGAGTCAGGCCAGAAGCGGCGACAGTTCGCCGACATCGACCTGTGCGAAATCGCCAAAGAAGCTGTCGAGGCGTTGAGCATCGAGGCCGCGGGACGACAAATAACGATCGAACTGGTCAACAACGGCCCTTGCATCATGGCCGGCGACCAGGGGGAACTTGAGATCATCCTGAACAACCTCGTCTCCAATGCCGTCAAGTACAACCGCGATGGCGGGCGGGTTACCATCGACATCGGTGGCGATGACGAAACTGTCAAACTCCGCGTTACCGACACGGGCATCGGAATGACAGCCGAGGAATCAGATAGGCTGTTCCACGATTTTGTGCGAATCAAGAACGAAAAAACCCGCAAGATTCTAGGCAGCGGCCTGGGCCTCAGCACGGTCCGTAAGCTGGCCAGATTGTACGCCGGCAACGTGACAGCCCAGAGCGAACCGGACACCGGCTCCACGTTCACCGTAGAACTTGAGCGACACAGCAACCCCGAGGTTTCCAGTGGTGACTCGAAAGGAAATCCTGAGCTGGTTGCGGGAATCTGACCCGTGCCGGCTGGAACAGCTCTGGCAGCGTGCCGACCAGACGCGCCGACAGGAATGCGGCGACGAAGTACACCTTCGTGGACTCGTTGAGTGGTCCAACGCCTGCGCCCGTCGATGCGCATACTGCGGCCTGCGGGCAGACAACACCAGCCTGACCAGATACTGCATGACCAGCGGGGAAGTGGTCGACTGTGCCCGCCGGGCGGAAGAACTTGGCTACGGAACCGTCGTCATACAAGCCGCGGAAGATGCCCGCCTTACGCTGGAGCTGGTCGCCGAAGTCGTCCGTAAAATCAAGGCCGACACCACCCAGGCCGTGACGCTGAGCCTCGGCGAACGGACCTGGGCCGAACTGGCCGCGTGGCGCGACGCCGGGGCCGACAGGTATCTCTTGCGGTTTGAGACGTCCGACCGCGAGCTGTTTCGACGAATCCACCCGCCGCAGCCAGGGAGCGAATGGTCCGACCGCTTCGATGTGCTGGCCGCGCTGAAAGAGCTCGACTACGAGGTCGGAAGCGGCGTTATGGTCGGCATACCAGGCCAAAGCTACGAAACCCTCGCCGACGACATCGAGTGGTTCGCCCGTCTGGACCTGGACATGATCGGCCTGGGTCCCTACCTGCCGCACCCCAAAACGCCTATGGGCCAAGGCAAGATACCCCCCCTGCCCAATGGCCAGCAGGTGCCCAACACCGAACTCATGACCTATAAGGTTCTGGCGCTGACTCGCTTGGTGGCGCCACGGACGAACATACCCAGCACAAGCGCCCTGGCCACAATGAACTACGACGGCGGGCGCGAGGGAGGTCTGATGCGCGGGGCGAATGTAATCATGCCTAATGTCACCCCGTCAAAGTACCGGGCGTACTACGAAATCTACCCCGCCAAGGCCTGCATACGCGAATCGAACGAGAACTTCGACCAGTTGCTGCGAGAGCGACTCGAATCCATCGAACGACGCGTCGGGACAGGCCGGGGCGACTCTCCGAATTACCACACCATGTCACCTCCCAGGCATGATGCCACAACTAAGCCGAATGGTCTGCGACTTGGCAGTGCCGTAAAAAACAGGCCCGAGCAAACATCGTTTGACAGTAGTTCCGAGCAACCCCTGGATCCGAACCATCTGCCATAGGAAGGTTTCACCCATGAGCACCGCTATCGACATGACACTTAGTGAAGGCGCCGTCGATTTCATCGACGACGCATCCATCGAGGCGCTTCTCGAGGGGCCCGCCCCGGACGCCACACGCGTCGGCGACATCGTCGCCAAAAGCCTCGACAAGCAAGCCTTGAGCGTATCCGAAACCGCCGACCTTCTGCGAGCGGACGACCCAGCCCTGGTCGAGCAGATATTCGATGCCGCCCGCAAGCTCAAGCAGCGAGTCTACGGAAACCGCATAGTCCTGTTCGCGCCACTTTACATCGGCAACCTTTGCATCAACGACTGTGGCTACTGTGGATTCCGGCGGAGCAACCCCGAAGCGGTGCGACGAACGCTGACGCCGGATGAACTGCAACAGCAGGTCAAGGCGCTCGAAGACGTCGGCCACAAGAGACTCATCCTCGTCTGGGGCGAGCACCCCCAATACGATGTCCAGCATATGGCCAAGTGCGTGCGGGAA
>Ga0307990_1003522_pt1 | contig 11935 bp, 14 predicted proteins | sample EllFjometagen129_FD_203168 | JGI IMG/M metagenome (GOLD analysis project Ga0307990, IMG submission 203168) | Marine microbial communities from Ellis Fjord, Antarctic Ocean - #129 | ecosystem: Environmental > Aquatic > Marine > Unclassified | place: Southern Ocean | collected 2014-10-08
AAGCCCCTTTAGCGAGGGGCCTTTCCATATATTTAAAACTTAGGTTTATATACCTTTCATTACCAATGTATCCCATGGTTTCTTAAGATAGTAGTTCAATACATGGCGTTCTTTGTTGCCAATAGATGCGGGGACGATTGATTCAAAGTCTTTTAGGACAAGATACTTATTAAACGGAATATTGACCCTCTCAGCAACTTCTTCTATTATCTCAATCCCATTAGCAACAACATCTTTATCTGTGTACTGCATTAAGTTTGTATTGGATACAAGTTCAGTGACCGTAAGCTTCGAGGCTTTCTGAAGCATGTCCATCATCCCAAGTATGTCATCCTTATTAGATGTAAAGGGCCTACTAGTATTTATTACAAGCTGAAGTTCATAACCCCGTCTTTTTATGTCATGGACAAATCTCCCAAGAGTACGACACCCGGCAGGATCGCCACCAACATCAAGAATTACAATTTTAGAAGGGTCATTAATTGCTCCCTTAATTCTTGGTGATATCATAGGTAAATCTGCATGCATGAACTGACCTTCAGGGGCAATAACAGTTATACCATATTGCTCAAATTCTTCTCTCACATCACGGCTACGGAAATAAGGATTAACCACATCCATATCAGCGAGTACAACATTATCATTCGTTTCGTTCAGCTCACGAGCTAAATTGATGGAATATTCGCTCTTTCCACTTCCATACGCACCAATGACTATAATTAATTTATTTTCCATTTAAACCTCATTTTTTCTGAAATATTAGTTGGAAATACTCTAAAAGCTCAAAATGATTTGTTAAAAAGAGATCTGCTTCAGTTTTCATGGCTTCATGTTCTCTCTTTGCCCATTGATCATAGATACCAATTGTAAACATCCCGGCGTTCTTCCCGGCTCGAACTCCTGCTATTGTATCTTCAACAACGATAGAGTATTCGGGGAGTACTTCAATAGCTTTAGCTGCGTTCAAATAGATGTCAGGAAAGGGCTTTCCTTTAATCTCAGCGCAACCTGTCTGGATATGTCCAAAATATTCTATGATATTGTTACTTTTCAGAACAACTTCTGCAAGTTCCTGAGAGTTGCTGGTTCCAATAGCGATTGGAATTCCATTATCTCTTAAGAAGTTTAGTGTATTTAGAGCGCCTGGTTTCAAGCTGATTTTACTCTTGTAGAATTCATAAACTGAATTAGTCCACTCTTGCATGATTTCTTCAATAGATTCCTTCAAGGAAAATCGTTCTTTGAAGTATTGAGCCATTCCGGAAAAACTATTGCCCTGTGGAATTGAATCAAACAAACCCTCAGGGACATCTAAACTCCTAGAATTTAGAAACTTTTTATCAACATCTTCCCAAATCCCCATAGAATCTACCAAAGTCCCATCAAGGTCAAAAATTACAGCTTTCATATTTTCTCCAGTGGTCAAAAACTTGCAATGTGTACTATTCGTCAATGTCAAAATAAAATAATCGGTAACTCTTTTAATAAGAATAAGTAAATTAATTGAACTTTTTTTTTTGACACCCTGTAGATGAGGTTTTCCTTTGTAAACTACTGACCTGTAATGCTTTGTTGACATATGAGGGTTACGATCGACTACCCTGTATATGTCTTATCTTACTCATAATAAAGTAATTAGACAAGTTTTATATTGACAAATATTCCACCATCCTGTTTTTTATGATTAGCTTATCTGCTAGATACTATAATAATGAAGGAGGAAAAGATGAGTAGAGAAGGATTAATCAAAAAAATTGCCGAAGATGCCGAAGTAACCAAAAAAGTAGCAACTTTAGCTCTTAACGCATTTATTGCCGGTGTTACAGAAACACTTACAGCCGGTGAAAAAGTTACTCTTATCGGTTTCGGAACATTTTCAGTGAAGAAAAGACCAGCAAGAACTGGTGTTAACCCACAGACAAAGAAGAAAATCAAAATCCCAGCAAAGACAGTTCCTGTTTTCAAAGCTGGTGCGAAACTCAAAGATGCAGTAAAATAATTTATTTATTTTTTGAACAAAGGCAGGAGATTTACTCCTGCCTTTTTATTATTCTCTAAATAATGCTTGAACTAAAATTCCCCAAGAATCTCATACATTGCAGCTCCGAAGACGACCAAAAATAGGACATAAAAGACTGTACCTATGACCATCAGGATCAAATTAGCCTTTGCCCAGTTGGATTTGTTTTCATTAGTTGTTCCACCGAATGCCCAAATTAGTAGCACCGCGATGTTTATTAAAGGCAGTCCCATTAGAATAATAGACCAGATCCATTCACCGATTTTAATAGGTGGTACAGCAGGTTCTTCATTAATTTGGTGCGGATTATCATACATTTCTGTTCTCATCTCTTCCATTTCTTCCTCCTAGTTTGTAATCTAATGGACAATTAAATATTGTTAAGTAAGTAACTGTCAACACAAAACGAATACTTGATGAATTATCACTTGTTTTGGTAAATATTTATCCAATTTAACAGAAATTAAACCAACAGTGCATTTAATGCGGAGTTTCAGGTTTTTATCCTCTTTTTGCTCTCCTTTAGGGTGCTATGGAACAACGCACTGTATCTGCACTGTGTACAGTGGGTTAGCAGTGGGAAACTGCGTCTTGATGGAAATTGAGTAGAATTAGATTCAACATTAGAATTAACAAAATAATTGTAGGAATTAATCCAGAACTTCTTGATGAATTATCTACTTTCAAATTATGATATCATACTTAATTTGTCTTGACAACAAAAGCAGGTTCTAAGACTTGAATAATAAGTACATTCTTTTGGAGGTAGACATGAAGATATTAGACGATTTGTTTTACACAGAAACTCATGAGTGGGTTAAACTTGAAGGCGATACAGCCTATGTTGGCATCACTGATTTCGCACAGCAAGAATTAGGTGAGATTGTATATGTTGAGCTACCTGAAGCTGGTGATACAGTAACATCTGGAGAACCATTTGGTTCAGTTGAAACTTCAAAAGCTGTTGAAGATGTAAATTCACCAATCTCAGGTGAAGTTCTTTCTGTAAATTCTGAATTAGAAGATAGTGCAGAAACAGTTAATAATAGCCCATTTGAAGATGGTTGGTTAATTAAAGTGCGCCTATCAGACAAAAATGAGATTTCAAAACTTATTAGTGCTGCTGCCTATAAGAAGATAATCGAAGGTTAATCGAACTAACAAACTTTTGAGCCGTTACTCAATGTAACGGCTTAAATTTTAGGAAAATATGCATAGAGAAGATTATTATCCGACTAAACCGTTCCTGATAATTCTTTCAGCTCCATCAGGGGGTGGAAAGACTACTATATTGATTGAAATCTTGAAAGAGACTGAGAATATTGACTACTCGATTTCATATACAACTCGTAAACCTCGAAAAGGTGAAGAGAATGGGAAGCACTATTTCTTTGTTGATGAAGATGAATTCAAAGAGATGATCGAACGGGATGACTTTTTGGAACACGCCTTAGTACATGGAAATTACTATGGTACTTCAAAGAGTTATATTAGGAGTAGAATGGACCTCGGAAGACATGTGATTATGGATATTGATGTACAAGGTGCTGCACAGATAACAAATACAGATCTTGATATTGTGAAAATATTCATCCTTCCACCCGATAAATCTATTTTAGAGCAAAGATTAAGGGACAGAGGAACTGATTCAGATGAAGTCATAATTAAAAGATTGACAAATGCAGACACTGAACTGAATTACATTAAAGATTATAAATATACAGTGATTAATGATGACTTGGCAAAAGCAGTAAGCGATGTCAAGGCTATTATCGTAGCTGAAGAGCTACAACGCGGAAGATATTCCGACTTAAATAAAAAATTTTACAGAGGTTAAAATGATTAATCCTAAGATTGAGAAATTTCTCGAAAACCATAATATGAACTATCTGTTTTGTCTCTTGTCTAACAAAGAGGTACAACGCCTAAATGATTTACCTGAATTCATTAAATGCAAATTTAAGGGTAAACTCACTGAAGTAGCAATGGATCATGTTGCAGTAAATGATATCCCTGATTACTTTGAAGAGATTCAGAAACATGATATGATTGAAGAGCAACGCAGACTCGAGGAGTTAAAAAATCGAGAAATTGATGATGACTTTGAAGAAGAGTTCCCCCTTGAACTCGGAGAATAAATAATTTGCCCGTTGAAAAACGGGTTTTTTTATATGAAACAGATTGTTAATCAATACTTAGAACTTCTTTCCTTATCAGGTATAGAGTCCATCAAGAAGCCTGCAAAGATTGAAGTACCTGAACTTACTCCTGCAGAAAAGGGACATCTTTTACAACAGAAGAGAATCGAATACTCTGATTGTGATAGGTGTCAACTCCATTTAGGAAGAACAAACTTTGTTTATGGTAATGGAGATTCTAATTCTAAGCTTATGCTAATTGGAGAAGGTCCGGGAGAACAGGAAGATAAAACCGGGGATGTATTCGTCGGGGTTGCAGGACAACTCCTCACAAAGATGTTGACTGCTATTAACTTGAATCGTGATGATGTTTATATTTGCAATATTGTGAAATGTCGTCCTCCTGCAAATAGGAATCCATTACCTGACGAAGTGAAAGCATGTAGCTCATATATACAAGAGCAGATTGAAATTATCAAACCTGAGTTTATCCTATTATTAGGAAGAGTAGCTGCACATAACATTTTGAAGACCACATCACCTCTGAGTCAGCTGAGAGGGAAAACGTACAAGTTAGATGACATCCAAGTTGTTGTTTCATATCATCCATCAGCACTGCTACGCAATTCCAGTTTTAAAAAGCCTGCTTGGGTAGACTTGCAACGCCTAAGAGATATGATGCAACCAAATGAAGACTAACACTATAAATGCTGTTCATTAAAGAGTATTACGATTTTCTATAAATAGCTTTACGAAATGGCATAGTGAAAATTTGATGAGTAAATTAGGTAAGAATTTTAGAATAAATTAATATAGAATCGGGAGGATCAATGGACGTTCCGAAGAAAATCATTGAATTGCGTAAACTACGCGATGAAGCAATGCTCGGTGGTGGCCAAAAACGAATCGATGCCCAACATGCAAAAGGAAAACTCACAGCTCGTGAGAGAGTTTACCTGTTAGTTGATGTTGATAGCTTCGAAGAGTTTGACGTATTTGTGAAACATGATTGCCATAATTTTGGCATGGAAAACTCCAAGATCGCAGGTGACGGTGTTATAACCGGCTGTGGAACAATCAATGATAGACTTGTTTTCATCTTTGCTCAAGATTTTACAGTCTTCGGTGGCTCTTTGTCAAAGAGATATGCCGATAAGATTTGTAAGATTCAAGATATGGCAATGAAAGCCGGAGCACCTTTAATTGGTCTTAACGATTCAGGTGGTGCCCGTATACAAGAGGGTGTTGATGCCCTAGCCGGATATGCCGAGATATTCTACAGAAATGTGATGGCATCAGGTGTTATTCCTCAGATATCTGCCATATTAGGACCTTGTGCCGGTGGCGCAGTTTATTCTCCAGCTATTACTGACTTCATCATTATGGATAAGAAGAATAGTTATATGTTTGTAACCGGACCAAAGGTTGTTAAAACAGTTCTTAATCAGGATACAACAACCGAAGCTCTTGGCGGGGCAATGGTGCATGCAACTAAGAGTGGTGTTACTCATTTTGTAACAGATAACGAGCAGGAAACGGTTCTTTTAATAAAGAAGCTAATGAGCTATATCCCGTCTAATAACTTAGAGACTGCTCCGGTTATACCAACAGCAGATCCTATTACCAGACCATGTGATGAACTTAATGCTATTATTCCCGAAAATGCTAATAAGCCTTATGATATACTTGATGTTATTCACACAATAACCGATGATAATGAATTTCTAGAGATTCATAGAAACTACGCACAGAATATCGTTGTTGGATTTGGAAGAATGAATGGTTACTCAACCGGGTTCATTGCTAACCAACCGAAAGTATTAGCCGGAGTTCTTGATATTAATGCTTCAACAAAGGCAGCAAGATTTGTCCGCTTCTGTGATGCATTCAATATTCCTATTGTTGTACTTGAGGATGTACCTGGATTCCTTCCGGGACAGAACCAGGAACACAACGGAATTATTAGTAATGGTGCTAAACTCCTTTATGCATTTGCTGAAGCGACAGTGCCGAGAATTACTGTTATTTTAAGAAAAGCCTACGGCGGTGCATATTGTGTGATGAACAGTCGTCATATGGGTGCTGACATGGTTTATGCTTGGCCTTCATCTGAAATTGCTGTAATGGGACCTGCGGGTGCTGTTGAAGTTATCTTTAGAAAGGAATCTTTAAAATCAGATGATCCGAAGAAAGTACTTTCAGAGAAGGAACAGGAGTATCGTGACAAGTTTGCCAATCCATATAATGCTGCGGAAAGAGGTTATATTGATGATGTAATAGAGCCATCAAGAACTCGTTTCAGAATTATCAGAGCCTTGGACATGTTAGCAAACAAGAAAGATACTATACCTGCAAGAAAACATGGCAATATCCCATTATAGGACTATAGAATGAAAAAATACATAATCGTATTTCTTTTAGTATTAGTCTCTTGCTTTATTTATGCAGAGGATGTTGCTACTGAAAATGTGCAGATTAAAGGTGTTTTTAGCGGTACAGAGAGGCTATTCGATGTACATCCGAATGACACTTTAGTACACATCTGTTCTCAACTGAATATACCAATCAAGAAGTTTAAAGCATTGTTGCAGGTTGAATTGGATGCCTATAATAAAGCAAATGAACATGAATGGACTAATTACAATCGTGAATGGGATACACTGACTATAAGTGAACTTGGTGTAACTCCGGAACGGTTCAAAGAGGCTTATACAACCTTTATAGATGAAAAATATGACTTCGGTGGTAATATTACGATAGTTGGTATAAGTGTTGTGTTCTCTAGCCTTTTCTTAATCTACTTGATTATTGGCTTATTTAAGCATATTGGAAAAGAGAGGTCAGCTCCTAAGGACAAGAAAGTACAAACACCTGTTGGTACAGTTTCCGGTCCTGCTGAGGTAATGAGCTCTGACACAATTGTTGCTGTAATTACAGCCTTACATAGATATAGAGTAGAAATTGAAGAACGCAGGAAAATAATGATTACAATAAAGAGAACACAGGTCTCCAGATGGGGATCTCCATGTCAGGCTGATATGCCGAACAAAAATATTACTCAACCTACAAGAGGTAGAAAATAAATGAAAAGATACAACCTTAAAATCAATGGCGAAACATATAACGCCTATATTGTTAGTTATCATGAATCAGGTGCGGTTGTTGAAGTAAATGGGAACAAATTTTCTGTTGAATTCCTGAATGACGACATTAGTAACGTACCTGTTATTGAGCGTTCTTTTAAAGAAGTCCCTTCTGCTCCGGCTTTTGATAGTGAAAATGAGAGTGACGGTAAGATGTACTCGCCAATCCCCGGTGTAATTGTAAAAGTGATAGTCAATGAAGGTGATGAAGTTAAGAAGGGTGATCCTATCCTTATCCTTGAAGCTATGAAGATGGAATCTGAGATTCCTTCACCTGTTTCTGGTAAGGTAGAAAAGATCCATGTTAAGGATAAAGCTCCTGTGCAAGAAGGTCAGCTATTAGCTACAATTGTTCCTACAGTAGCTCCTGCTCAAGAAGCTCCTCAGAAAAGCTATAAGACACAACCAAAGAGACAAGCTCCTGTTCAAGCTCAACCAATACCAACTCCACAAGCTACGGTTTCTGCAAGTGGTAATGTTGTTGCACCTCTTCCCGGCACAATCTTGAATATCAAGGTCAATGTTGGCGATAGAGTGAACGTAGGTGATGTCGTAATGATCCTTGAAGCTATGAAGATGGAATCAGAGATTTCATCCGAATATGCCGGAACAGTTAAGAGTATTCGCTTCCAGAATGGTGCATCCGTTCAGGAAGGCGATGTTATGATAGAATTAGGAGAATAAGCATATGCAGGAAATGATAAATTTCTTCCATACAACTGGATTTGCTAACATAAACATTGGCTATTTCTCGATGATAATTATTGGTTTAGTTTTCATGTATCTTGGAATCGCTAAACATTATGAGCCACTCTTACTTGTGCCTATCGGCTTTGGTATTGTGGTTGGTAATATTCCCGGTATTTCATTACAGGGACAGAGTGTTTATGACCAAGGTTCTGTTATGTATTACCTTTATCAAGGAGTGAGCAGGGGATACTATCCACCACTTATTTTCCTTGGAATTGGTGCTATGACTGATTTCTCGACTCTGATTGCTAATCCGAAACTAATTTTGTTGGGTGCTGCAGCTCAAGCCGGTATATTTGTAACCTTTATTGGTTCTCTGATGCTTGGGTTTAACCTTATGGAAGCAGCTTCAATTGGTATTATCGGTGGAGCTGATGGTCCTACTTCGATCTATATTGCTTCAAAGCTTGCCCCCCATCTACTGGGTGCAATCGCTGTTGCGGCATATTCATATATGGCACTTGTGCCGGTTATACAACCTCCAATTATGAGGTTACTCACAACTAAGAAAGAACGTGTTATCAAGATGAAGACTCCGCGTCTTGTTTCCAAGCGTGAAAAGATTATTTTCCCGATAGTTGGTCTCTTGATTACAGCTTTTATCGCCCCGGGTGGGATTGCTCTTCTTTCAATGTTGTTCTTCGGTAACCTGTTGAAGGAATGTGGTGTAACAGAGCGACTCGCAAACACAGCAAGAAACTCCCTGAATGACATCGTTGTGATTCTGCTTGGATTCACAGTTGGTGCGAGTACCAATGCTCAATACTTCCTTAACATTACCTCAATCAAGATCTTCTTATTGGGTGCTTTCTCATTCTGTTTAGCAACGGCATTTGGTGTGCTCTTTGCTAAGTTTATGAACCTCTTCCTTAAGGAGAAGATTAATCCTCTTATCGGTAATGCCGGTGTTTCAGCTGTGCCTGATTCAGCTCGTGTTTCCCAGATAATTGGACAAGAATACAACAAATCAAACTATCTGCTTATGCATGCGATGGCTCCTAATGTAGCTGGTGTTATTGGTTCTGCTGTTGCCGCTGGTGTGATGCTTGGTATCTTAGGAAACTAAACTCAAAGACATTAAGAAATATAATATTTAAGCTCGGTGACTTAGTCATCGGGCTTATTTTTTTCTATTGACATCCCAACTAATGCTAATATTAATGCTTTAATTCTGTTTTCGGGGCTGGGTGTGATTCCCGACCGGCGGTAAGAGTCCGCGAGCCGAAAGGTTGAATCGGTGCAATTCCGATACCGACAGTTAAAGTCTGGAGGTGAGAAAACAGTTCTTAACTCGTTCCAAGCCCCGGTACGAGGTTTTTTATTATGTACAAGAAATTTATGAAAAGAGCTCTTGAACTCGCAACTGAGTATCAGGGCAAGACAAGTCCTAACCCTATAGTAGGAGCGGTGCTTGTTAAAGATGGTAAGATTATCGGTGAAGGCGCACATCAGAAAGCAGGGGAACCCCATGCTGAAGTGAATGCTGTTAATAATGCAACTGAGGATGTTACCAATTCAACACTTTATGTCACACTAGAGCCATGCTCACATCACGGTAAAACTCCACCCTGTACTGATCTGATAATTAAATCAGGTATTAGTGAGGTCTATGTTGCAATGCAGGACCCAAATCCCCTTGTAAATGGTAGTGGTATTCAAAAACTACTTGATAATGGGGTTGAAGTACATGTTGGATTGCTGGAACGTGAAGCGATGCAATTGAACGAAGTCTTTGTATGCAATGTTCGTCACAAACGAGCCTTTGTTGCTATGAAAGCAGCCCTTAGTTTGGACGGCAAGATCGCTGCTTCCAGTGGTGATTCCAAGTGGATTACAAATGAAGAGAGTAGAACTGAGGGGCATGGACTTCGCGGCCTATACGATGCAATCCTGGTAGGCAAGAACACATTTTTAACAGACAACCCGTCTCTCAATATCCGGCATGGGATTGAAGGCTGTCACGAACCCCAAAAGATTATTCTAATGGATAGGATGAACCTTTCTAAACGTCAAATTAGTGAAAGCAATACCTATATCACACTCAATGAGAACACACTTTACATAGCACTACCCGATACAAGTGAGAATAGAGCGAATGCTGAAAGAATAGGACTAAAACAGGTTGAGTTTATTTATTTTAGCTCTTTTGAGGAATTTGCTTATCATCTCTTTCAGATGGGGATAATGAGTGTCCTTGTAGAAGGTGGTAGTAGTGTCTATCACAGCTTCTTAACCGACGGGATTGTCGATAAACTCTATCTGTTCTTTGCTCCAATATTGCTAGGAGATGAAGGTCTCGGTTGGAGTGGGAGCTTAGGTGTAGAACGCGTTTCCGATGCTATCAAATTCAGAGAAGTAGAAGTGAAATCACTCAATGGCGATTCACTTGTTATCTGTTATCCATTAGGAGTGTAAGTAATGTTCACAGGAATAATAGAAGAAATCGGGGTTGTTGAGAGCTTTCTCAAACAGTCCGGGATGATAGAGCTGCGGATTAAGGCTGCGAAAGTACTAAAAGGTACCAAGATCGGTGATAGCATTGCTGTTAATGGTATCTGCTTGACTGTTACAAATGTTGATTCCCACAGTTTTACTGCAGATGTGATGCCTGTGACCCTTGATAAATCATCACTAAAGGATGTTCGAGAGGGTGGACGAGTGAACCTCGAACGAGCTCTTCAGCTTCAAACGCGACTCGGCGGACATATGGTTAGTGGACATATTGATGGTGTTGGGATTGTTACCCGGGTTGAAAGACGTGAAAACGCGATGTTATATACTATCAGTTCCGATTCTAAGGTAATGAATTATCTCATACCTGAAGGCTCAATTGCTGTGGATGGAGTTAGTCTGACAGTTGCCGAACTTAGGGATCAAAGCTTCGTAGTTTCCTTGATTCCCACAACGCTTTCTGATACAATTTTACAGGATAAACACAGTGGTGACAGAGTGAATCTTGAGAGTGATATTATTGGTAAATATGTCTGGCATTTCCAAAGTCGGGGTAGTAACTCAAACGGCATATCAGCCGCTTTTTTAGCAGAAAATGGATTTTTATAAATCAGGAGATATAGATGGAAAAGTTTAATCTAAGCACTATCGAAACAGCTATTGATGATATCAAGAACGGTAGAATGCTTATTGTTGTTGATGATGAGAACCGGGAAAACGAGGGAGACTTCGTGATTGCAACCGAGATGGTTACACCCGAAGCTGTTAACTTTATGATTACTCACGGTAGAGGACTTGTATGCGTATCAATGCAGGAACAAGACCTTGCTAGGTTGAGTATTAATCTAATGGTGTCTAAGAATTCAGACTCTTTTAAAACAGGCTTTACTGTGTCTGTTGACCATACTTCAGCAAAGACAGGTATCTCAGCATTTGAAAGGGCTGAAACACTAAAGCAGTTAGTAAACCCTAACTCAAAACCTTCTGACTTCAATCGCCCGGGACATATCTTTCCATTACAGGTAAGACATGGTGGAGTTCTCAAGAGAGATGGTCATACAGAAGCTTCTGCAGATCTTGCATCAATGGCGGGATTACATTCTTCCGGTACAATCTGCGAAATTGTTAATCCTGACGGGACAATGGCAAGACTACCTCAAATTATTAAGTATGCTAAGGATTGGGGCTTGAATGTGATTTCTGTTAAGGACTTGATAGACTATATCAAAAAGAATAATATCAAGTTATACGCTGACAGAAAGTATGATGCCAGGTTGCTCGCACAGTCTAAATTACCGACTGCTTTTGGTGAGTTCGATCTCTATGCCTTTGACAATTTTGGGACAGATGAACCAAACTTAGCACTTGTTAAGGGTGATCCTTCCAAGTTTGGGAGGGGTTTGTTAGTGCGTGTACATTCTGAATGCTTCACA
>Ga0307990_1003523_pt1 | contig 11932 bp, 10 predicted proteins | sample EllFjometagen129_FD_203168 | JGI IMG/M metagenome (GOLD analysis project Ga0307990, IMG submission 203168) | Marine microbial communities from Ellis Fjord, Antarctic Ocean - #129 | ecosystem: Environmental > Aquatic > Marine > Unclassified | place: Southern Ocean | collected 2014-10-08
CTCACGAAGTAGATAGTCAAACAAGAGGCTATGAGTATCCGTCTTACAAGATCACCAGATAGTTGGTACTGCTTTAACCATGTGTTCGATGCTGCATCGTCAGCAAACATCAGCCACAAAGTTGAAACAATGGTAATGAAAATGCAGCCACTAAATACAGATTTTTTCCAAAATGAACTATCATATTGATCTATAAATATCATTTATGCCTCTATCTAAAGAAGGCATCGGTGTCAGGCCTACACAGTTGACAAGTCGAGATCTAAAATAATTTTATCAATTTTTTTTAGTTTTCTATCGTCTTTGATTTGCAAGGTAACTCGGAGGCTTGCCTGAGAAACCCCAGATACGCCAATTCCAAAATGTATTCCGATGTCTTTTAGTTTTTGCCCACTAAATCTACGGTGCAAGTAGATCCGCACTCTTTTTAATAAGGTTACATTTTCACCCAATACTTTGGCGGCTTGTTTAATCATAGAAACATATCTGTCAACTGTGTAGGTCTGACACCTATGCCTTTCAGGGGTTATGTTTTTGTTTGTCCTATCTTCAGCTTTTCTTTTTCCAACCCTAACATCTGTATTTGAATTTTATTTGCATCACGCATAGTTGACACTGATTGATAGGTGATCCATGTATATAAAATTGTAGAGACAGCAATAACAACAGTTAGGATGATAATGATGATTTGTTGCCTATTTTGTGATTTAGTAGATTTTCCGAAGAGAGAGATTAGTTTTTCAGCTTTTTCCTGGGTTCCTTGGCTGGCTCGGTAAATAGTCTCAATTAAGCCTGTAATTTTATCTTTCAGTGAATTAAGAGCCATAATATTTTTTTGACTCATTATTCTGTCATATTGCGACATCTTTGCAGTATGAGCAGCATCAAAATTTAAAATTTCATCATCAGTAAGTTCTTTCCAATCTTTTGCCATTTTTAAATTTCCTTTTTTTCTCATTACTGTCCAAAATAATTTAAAGTTAAAGGGTCAAATCTCCTATTAGCTCTTGCTTATTATTTTCTTTATCCTCGCTACCTTGTTTGTGAATTGCTTATCTTTTAATATCTGCTTTTTTATTCTGTCAACTATGCTTCCAGTTGAAATATCTTTTTTAAGTCCAATTTCCTTACATATTATGCATAATGTAACGCCCCTTATTTATAATCTTGAAATTGAAAGAGCTATTAGGAGACTTGACCCCTTTATCTTGACAATATTCTTCAGACGTTTCTTTGCTCGTTTTAAATCCCGCGCAAATTGATGGGTATAAATAGGAATAAGCATTAGATACCAAGCTTTTTAAACATGTCATTAGTATCTTTGCAAACTACCAAGTTTTTGCCGGCATCTGTCTCATTGAATGTTCGTAGTGTGGCCTTATTAGGAATGACTATATCAAAGGGCAAACCATTTCTCAGCTCGACTTGTTTATAAAAAAGCGTGATTGCCTGTGTTGAAGTTAATCCGAGTTTATAAAACACCTGCTCCGCCTTATCTTTCAAACCAGGCTCTATCCGGGCCCTTACAGTGGATGTTTTATTCATAAATCACACATTATGTTGAGCTCAACATAAGTAATGGTTTGATGTAACCATATAATTCAATATGCTTAGCCCATGCCTCTTCTTTGCTTCAAATAGCCATTTGATCCAAAGACACCTATCTCTGCTAAATTTTAAAAGAAACTCTTTCTTGTGGCAGCTATGCGTGATATGCCACACATAGCCGGGTATGTGATGACGATTTGCCCTTGGCATTCTATTGCTTCAGCCTTAAAAGGCCCATTTTGATATAAAAAAGGATGCTCTAAGCCCAAAAAATGAGGTGTTTTTTGGGCATAATTTAATTATATCAATTATTTGTCTTGGTCCGACCCCCATCCTGTTCTATGCTTTGGCGGCTTGTTTAATCATAGAAACATATCTGTCAACTGTGTAGGTCTGACACCTATGCCTTTGTTCTCTTCCCACTCCTCATTTCAGTTCAAAAACCTTTTTATCTGCCGGGCAAGAATTTGAGCCAAAAGAGGGGGAACTGCATCTGCAACCTGCTGCTGTTGGGATCCTAGACAACCCTCAAAAACAAATGAATCAGGAAATGATTGTAATCTAGCTGCCTCCCTTACAGAAAGCCCTCTATTTTCCTCGGGGTGAATCAGCATGTTCTTCCGGAAGTTCGATATGACAACCGATGGGGCATCCCATTCCAACCTCCGATAGATTCCCGTATGGCATTGAGAGGGATCCTTATAATTTGACATCAGTTCGAGAGGTATATTTTTCCAGTTTCCGCCGGGCGGAATATGTTTATAACGGCTGAGTACCGTTTTGTTGTTGCGCGTAACTATATTGCCGGACACAAATTGGCTTCCCTTTCTTCCCCGCATTTTCAGCTGAAATTCGGAGAGGTTATCCCCTGATAGCTTGTAAGGCAATACGTAGCTTGTGTCTCCATTGGAAAGTGAAGGCAGATCTCCAATTGCTTCTCGAACCGTGACTGAGGATGATCTATTGGGCTTGGGGAAAACAAAACGCCTTTTGTTTAGGAATCCAATAAAAAAAATTCGTCGCCTCTTTTGAGGAACGCCATATTCGACCGCATTTAGGATTTCGGTTGAAACCTGATATCCCATTGAGGTACCCATCTGAATAATATGATTTTCTACATGGCCGCCAGCCAAGTGCTTGAGTCCCCAGACATTTTCAATCAAAAACCATGTGGGCCTGAAATCGCCGATTAAACGCAAGATTTCAAGGTACAAGAGATTAGACGGGTTTTCCAAGTTGCGGGAACGCCGATTCGACTGCGAAAAGCCTCGACAAGGCGGGGATGCCAAAATACCGTCGATCTTCAATCTCCTGTTTGATAAATTTTGTAATATTTCCGCTTTTCCAACCTGTAGCACGTCGGTGACAAGAACTTTCGAGCTAGGCAGGTTATTTTTATAGGTCTGCAGAACTTCTTCATTGATGTCCAAACCCAATACGACATCAAATCCCGCCTTCATGAATCCGTATGACAATCCTCCCGGACCACAGCATACATCAATGCAAACATTTTTTTTAACGGTCATGGAAGAAATTTACTCATCTATTTTGGGATACGGATTTAGGCCTCGGATTTCCCAAAGCCTTCCTGACCCCTTTGAATAGTTGTCATAATTATAGTGAACGGGAACTGCATAGGTTACCTGTACATCAGACCTGCTTTCTGCAAAGAGAAAGAAACCTAATGCCTGAAACTTTGTTCCTAGGGGGGCGACGACGAAATAGTATTCATGAACGTAACGGGCATAAATCCTCTCCAGCTCAAGGAATGTGCTATCTATATCACGGGCAGGTATCCTATGCTCATATAAGCATATATCACCGCTCATTGAAAGAAGAAGCTTGTTTTCCTTCTCGGAAATCTCATTGAGGCCTTTATGATACGGAGCACCTTGACGCAACAGAATTGTTTTTTCAGGTTGATGGCGAAGCCATGTAATGTAGGCTCTCTCTCCTTCATGGCCTGGGAGCATAATGAGGAGTTTCTTGAGTAGTGGATCCTGTACGCCCCCGTATCCTAACATCGGGATTACCGAACGCACCCCCCTTGTGAGCCAACCACCTGGATCTTCCGTGCCATACTTTTTCGGCTCAGAGTATAGAATTCTAAGATTTTGCTCTGGTGTAAGCAGCATTATCTCTCGGAGCAGAGGAAACATTGTATTCCTTGGAAAGGTCGTGATATCCAGGGTTATTGCGGCTCTTGGATAGTCACTCATAATCTTTTGTATCGTTTCTTTGAATTTGGAAATGTATTGGCGTGGTGCTGAAGTCTCAAATGCAACTTCATAGGCTCCCCGGTTGGTCAACTTCAACGCAAGGCCCCGGAGTGATTCTAAGTACTGTTTGTATTTCCCCTTATCAATAAATTCGTTCCCATAGAATAACAGGACCGCATTTGGATGATAGCTTTGGGCTGAGGACTGTAAGGCCCCACAACAGCGTTCCTCATAGCTCGCGCAGCAAACGAAGATCTCTTCTTCATCAAATTTTGAGTAAGGTTCTATATGCGCGATCTCAGTGATCTGACTCATTGCTTATTCTCCTGTTATGCCGAGACTGAGCTGGCTGCTGGATTTCTTCGGCATGAACCTCTTTATAAGATAGCCTCTATCTTTGACAGCACTCTCAATATCCGATGCAGTCATTTCGATTCTGCCTTGCATCCTTAAGGCAGAGATTGAGCGCCTCGGAACTAGACGTTTATTGAGTGCGTATGCCGGTAACTGGGTTTGACCAGCCGTTTTAGGAGGATAAGTGAATTTTTGGAGAACGCTTTCCCTGACGCATACTTTCAACAGATTCTCAACGTACTCACTACTATTTTTAAGGGAAAAAGTTATAATTTCAGGCTCTCGGTGCCCGGCATAATGCAGACGTTCGTAGAATAAATCACATAGGGCCTCAATAAGATCAGCCACATCCTGAGAAGTTACGCCATAGCCCAACTTGCTCAATTCCCCATGGGCACCTGCGCCTTTATTCAAATTATCAAAAAAAGCCTTGGAATATCCTATCATAGCGCGGTCTTGAATCTCTGCAGAAATGCCAGCGCCCTGTATATGATTCCAATGGTCTTTGTATGCTTCACTGACCGTGTGAGAACATATCTCCAGAAACTGCCTGACAATTCCTGAGGAAATAGCGACCATGTAATCGTACCCGGCATAACGTTCATATTGTCTTAATTGCCTCAATCTCTGAAAGTATCGGGCATTGCCATATTTGCTGAAATAGTCATTTTTCGCCTTCGTAGGCTTCGGGTTAGCATCCTTCCACTCTTTCTCCATAGCAGACTTAATCTCTCGCCTGATTATCTTCCCGTGCTCCCAAATGGGAAAAAGTTCTCTTAAAATGGTATCGCAGGCTTTTATCACACCTTCATCCGTTTCGACATTCATGCTGAGTTGAGGTATCTTTTCGCTGAAGCCTAACCATGCAGATTCTTTAATCCTTTTTGCGGCGATCAAGGTTACCGCGTCGGGATAATCCTTGCGTAACAGGCCTCTCTCAATCATGTCCAGAAATACATGGTCATAATCATCCCCTGGCCGAAAAGTACGACCCTCTCCTGCAGTCCTTACTTTGATTCCCTCACTCATAACTCCAAGTTTGAAGCACACCAAATCAAACCTTCTTTGAGCAGCGATTGCGAATAGAGCCTCTTGCTGCCAATTGTGCAGAACATCAAAGTCATCAAGCAGCAAAAAAATACAGCAATGATCTAGTCCAAGAGTCTCTTTGAATAAAACGATCATGTCATACAAAAAACCGCTCAAAGTTAGAAATGGAGTAAACGACGAACCTTCGTAATCCCTCAAGTATTCGTCAACACTCCTGGTTTGCTGCCTCAAAACGTCACGATATACGTCGAGTATATCGGGCAAACTGCTGGCATTATCTATCCACTCTTTAGGGGCGCTTTGAATACGGCCCAATCTGTTCTCGATTCCATTGGAGCGTTTGCTTAATAGGCCCAAGTTCGTCGTGACCTCTTTCATCGTCATTAGGATTTGCACGCAAATGTCAGCCGTCAATCTGTGTTCAAATATATGTCCACGCTTAATAGTGTCGGGAATATGTTCCAAATCGCGCTTATCATAGACTCCTTGTTGGAGTTTGCAATATACTCCAATGAATCGCTTTTCATTGAAGTAGCTTTCCGTATCACGGCCCTTGGCTTTCCAGGCCCTGATTTGTACGGGATAAGAGAGATATTTGAGGAGCATTGACTTCCCGGTGCCTCGCTGCCCCTCAATTATTGTCCCAAAACGTTTTTCCGCTATATCGATCTTTGTATGATGCCCAACGAAAAACCTTGTTATCTCATCAGCATTCATGCTCTCCGCCGTGACACTGCAGAAAGGATCCAAGGCTCTACCGTAATCACCGCTGGGGAGTGTGCAAACCTCTGGACTGACATCTTCATTTTTTGGCATAGGGCTTCCCAATCCTTCTATATGGATTGGCATCTTACCATTGTGCTCTTTCCCGGTTGCTCCTATATCAGCACCCCATTCATTGGAGTCTGTAAAATATGTACGATAAAATACTTTTCCTTTTCCCGTTGCCAAATCAAGAAGTCCATAATTATAGGATAGAGGAGATTTTCGTTTATCGAAGACCGCCCCGGCGGAAATAGGAACATATTTGCCAAAAGGGCTGGAGACTGATCTGATGTTGGCTTTGTGTGTATGCCCACTAAGCCATAAGCCGCAGTTTTTCTCTAAGAGGCGTTCACATTTGCAGAGGTCGTCAGTTTCTTTCCATTTGCCCACCGGATGATGAAAAACAGCTATCCTCAATAATGGTTCCTCCATATTGGAAAGTTTCAGCGCTTCGACCAGCTGCCGCTCCCCAAGGCAGGCCTTGTCATCTTCGTTTCCAGTGCAAATCCAAGCTGAATTCAGACAAAGCACCGAGATGTTTTTATTGTCTATTATTAATTTGGCAGTATAAAACAAACCAGGAGTCCGTAATTCTTGATCAGTTATGGGTTTGAGAAAGTTTTCTTCATAGCCTTGAATTCTGGGTTTCAGAAGTGTCATGTCTTCATCACTCTCGAGGAACCGGGTGACATCTTCTCCACTCTTAAAGTTTTTCTGCCATCCCTGAGCATACGATTTAAATTTTGTTATGTCTATGTCATGGTTGCCGGGCACAAAGAAAAGCTTGTCTTTTCCAATGTTAAGCTTCTTAAGCAGGGGATCGACAAACTCGCTTATTGCGAGTTCGTATTCTTTTTTATAACCATGATACGCAAGGTCTCCGGTAAAAAACACAGCATTGATGAGCTTTAGACCTAAATCGATATCGCCCCGCTGTTCTATGTCTTCAAACAATGCTTCCATAACACGTGACCTATCGAATGAGTCTTTTTCCTGCATGTGTAAGTCAGATAAGTGAATCCATGAAAAAGATGCCATATCGTCCCCTTGTGATTTTGATCTGCTGTGCAAACCTCGTGAGCATTTCTTTGCTGAAGAAAGTGATATCCTGACCGCTTCTACTTTACGAAATTCTCAATATCATTTTTAAACTGCCTGAATATGTTGCCAAACAGCTCTGGCAGTTTTTGATTCAACTCTGCAAGAAGAGGGAGGGTGATCTCCCTCATCTGAGGATGGGCTGCAGTAGAACACCTGAGGGTTAGCACATGCCTCCATTCTCTTATATTGCACGTCATAACGATTTCGGTTTTGAGGCTATTGGGCAATACGGTTCGAGCCTCTTCGGGGCGTGCACCCGACGCTGTAAGTTTCATGTATGCTTTTTCTGCCTTGGACATTGCCTCTGCCCAAACCAGGAACTCAGCAGAGTTTTCGGCCCAAAAAAAAGGCCTAATAAGGGTAATCTCTCGCCCGAACTTGTCTCTGGAATAGTCCGCGTATCTGGTGCTCTCCTGGCTATATGAAGCTAGCCTATGTCGGACCAGTTCATGACTCACTCCTCTATCGCATACAAACCGCACGGTGATGTTTGAATGTTCGATTACACTGTGATGACCGGAATCAATTATTTGCTTGACAAATGAAGCTGCTGAATTGGAGGTAATCTTCTCTTCGGACTTGTAACAGGTCCGACCAGCCGATTCGATGAACTTTAAAATCGAATTCCGACTTGGCATGGAAAGAATTTTGTGAGATGGTTTAACAATTTTCAATTGGAGTTCCTCCGTCGGTAATTAAGTAAAGTATATGCTAATAAACAAGTGTCACATTTCTCCACATAAGAGCAAAACATAGATTATATATTATGATATAAATTGTGTAGTTCTACTTTTATCTTCACAAACTACAATTTAATTTATTGAAATGTCAAGACAAATGTGCCATAATCCTTATATGATAATTAAAGTGGTCAAGTCTCCTATTAGCTCTTGGTTATTGATTTTTTTGCCCTCTCCATCTTGTTTCTGAATCGCATATTTTTCAACATCTGCTTTTCATTTCTGCAAACTATACTTCATGATCCTTTCGTTTCATTAATGGACGTGCCGTAAACATGAAAGGTATGGGGTCAGCCCTTGAACTGGGACAAACTGGAAATTATTTTATTTATCTGTTTCCTCAACGCCCTGTTTTCTTTAATTGCCTTTGCCTCCCTCTGGAAGGCTTTTGATACCGCCGAAAAGCTTAATTCATTGAAGATTTGACCTATTTGCCCATTGGTCATCCCCGTGTATTTTTTCATAATATAAATACAAAGGTTGCGATATTCTTTTTTGTCATTCAGGACGACTTCTTTATCAATCCCGAAATAATTCGAAACAGCATTTACGATTACATCAGATTCAAAAGCGGGTTCCAACATTTTCCGGTGTGATGTTTCTTTCCTACTTAGAACACCTTCTTTCAATGTGTTTAACGCTTGTTTGATAAAAGATTTCTCTCCAAGTATTGATCCGCCATAGATTTTCAAAAAAGGATTTTCCAGATCAACTCCCATTCCATTTTCGACAAACTGCTTATATATCTTAGGTGCGATTTTTTCATCCGCTGAGATCATCTGTAATATTTGATCATGATGAACTATCTCATCCTTCCGATTTCCGACGTAGGATCTGTAACTGCTATTAATATATTCTTCGGGTTTTTCAACAATATTCGCTCTTACAGGATTTAAATGAATATAGCGGCTAAGTTCCAATAAGTAATTATCTCGATCAATCAGGATCGATTTATACCTGCCTTGAAATAAATGGCCACTCCGATCTCTTTTCTTGTTTATGTAGTTTGTATAGGACCCATTGATAAAATGCATAATTTTGCTGATATTTGCATTGGGCGTCTCCAGTATCATATGATAATGATTGGTCATAAAAACATAAACATGAAGTACGCAACCGTATTTTTCCTGGGCATCCTCTATATATTCTCTAAATTTCAGATAGTCTTTTTTCGCAAAATATATCCTTTTCCGCTCATTTCCTCTTGCGGTTACATGGTAAAACGCTCCTGGGTATTCAATTCTTAATGGCCTTGCCATAATAGATATAGAATTAACTTAATTTTGTCCCGATTCAAGGGCTGACCCCGTATCTTTCGGACCCCGTATCTTTCGCGTATCTTTCGTGTATCTTTCGCGCTTCGCTCACACAATCTAACCTTATTCGTTATACGCTGTACTTCTCTATTTTCAATTTTTTACCAAGTTTCGCCTTCTTCCTAATTTCTTCTATTGAAAGCTTGTTTGTCTTAAATAAATGAACAATGAAATCTACCCATGATTCCAAGTAGACATAGTCATTATGTGGTTCATCATATAAACAATATTCCGCGTTTGTATCAAATGGGTCATCCACTCCGTATGCAGGTCTTACTCCAAATATTTTCCATAACGATGTATGTGTATGTGTAGTAATTTCCTTACCATCAAGTTTTTCATTTACGCTTTTTACAACCTGAGAAACTTTTAGGCGACGAATATTTGCCCCTTCGATTTTTACCTTCTTATCTTTTATAATAACAGCGATTTGTTTGTATGACTCCTTATCTTTTTCATCTAACTGATCCCATCTGACAAACTCTATTGCAGCATCGGATCGATTAGTATTTGATATTTTTGGTACTTGTAATAGCTTGATGCTATATTCTTGGGTATCAAAGACTTCGTCTGGCAATGAACTTCGATATTTTGCAACATAAGAGACTATATCAGTAATATCTTTGGATAAAGCTGATTTACTTGCTCTGTTTTGACCTGGTGTGCGTAAATGTGAAAACTGCAAGCTATACGCTAATGCTTCATTGAGTGCGTATTTTGAACCAAACAGCTCTATTAACTTATTCTCGTAGTTGTATAGAAGGGCTTGGCATTCTCCAAATATTAACGTATCTATTTCATTTTTCTCTATATGCCTGTGCTCCACCTTATTTCTTAATTTTATAAAGAATTCAATATTCTTTTTTACTGGCTCGGTTAGTCCATTATGTTTTTTTATACATTCAGCAAGTTCCCACGCTTTTCTCTCTCCATCCACAAGAACATATCTTCCATTTTTCCCTTTGTAATAGTATTTATTGCCTATTGTGTTGTTGAAGTGCGAATGGAAAAGCCTTGTCCATGCAATTATCATAAGTGAAATGTAGGCTTCACTTCTGAAGGTAGTTCTAGGTTTGTTGTAAATCTCTACAGCTAATAAAGCTGAGTCTATTGAAGCCTCAAGAGTTGTTTTCGTTTTTCCTTTTCTTAAGCCCATTTTAATTGCAACTCTCTTTAAACGTATAACGCTGCCGATAACCAGCCCGGCGAGCTTTTTGCCGGGTCTGCGTTTATTGGTTTGTTGGACTTACTTTACTCCTCTATAATGCTCCTTAATAAAACATCAACTAATTGTGTATACATAAAACCGAATTGATGAAAATAGAAAGAAAAATCCAATAGCATTATTAAGCGCTGCGAAAAATGCCTTTTTGTTTATGCTTCTTGTACTATATGATTTCAATTTTAACCTGTAAGTCAAGAAAACACAGAATAGATTAAGGACCAGAAGCAAAATTACAGCATTATGAAAAGCTTCTAATGAAAAATTGGATTCTTTTGAAATATTAAAAAACCGTTCAGCAGGTTGAAATACAAGCAGCAAGTTTATAAATAGTGATAACTTAATAAATTCAAAACCAGCATTTAGAAAATTTGGTATAATCTGAGTTGCAGATTCAATTAATATTAAAATAATGTAAAACCCAAATACCAGTAAGTAAGGTAATAACTGATGAATAACTCCTACTCTTTCGGAATCCAATTTAACAATGAACAAAATTAAACCATAGACAATCCCCGCTAATAATATGATCCCAAAAATAGATAAGAAAATTTTACCCAGAACCATCCCGAATGTTGGTAAGCTATTTAAAAATTTTGATAAAATCGAATAAATTGATTGACGTTTGTATAATACGAATATAACGAATGCCGCTAATAAACTGACTACTATTGGAACATACCATTTTATAGTCCCTTGAATTGAAGCCCCAATGGCAGTAAATACAAAAATAATAAGCCCAGTTACAAATCTGTTTTCTGTCCATTCGGGCAACTTTGACATATACATTCCTTATTGATTTATCATGATTTTATTTTGACACTTCAGCTCTTATAGATTGAATAACTGTTTAATTGAGATATAGTCCAACATAGATTATATGTTACAATTTAAATTATATATCTCTACTTTTACTGTAGAAGCTACAATTTAATTTATTGAAATGTCAAGACAAATGTGCCATAATCCTTATATGATATGACATATAAGGAATTGGATTTTACCATATGGATGCAAATAACAAAACTCTTACAATATTTTTTCAGCAGACAAAAGCCATCCCCGAACATAGAGCGAAACATTACGTCGGTTGGCTGAACAGGTTTCTGGAATTTTATGCGGGCAGTATCGATGAGGTTTCAGAAGGCGATCTGAAGGCGTTTGGTGATTATCTTGAGGCCAAGGGGCATGAACAATCGCAGGTGAAGCAGGCCCAGGAGGCCGTGCTCCTTTATATTGAGAAGTTTTTACGTAAGGACATTGTGTTTAACAACAGTGATATGAAGGGGTCAAGTCTACTCTTGACCCTTGCCCAATTAATACTTCGGGATTTCAAATCTTTTTCGTTTTAATATAATTCATCACAGTTTTTAACCCTTTATCAAAACTGCTGATTTTGCATCAAGGGTCAAGAGTAGACTTGACCCCTTTACCCTTATTATGCATAATGTAACGCCCCTTATTTATAATCTTGAAATTGAAAGAGCTATTAGGAGACTTGACCGTTCGCAGTAACAGCTGAATGTCTAACGGGTTGAAGTCCCGTCCGGGGAGTTATCCGTTCGCCCCGGTAGTTCAAGGGAGCGGCGTTCTGGTGACAGAGGGTCGTGAGTTTCC
>Ga0307990_1003525_pt1 | contig 11926 bp, 13 predicted proteins | sample EllFjometagen129_FD_203168 | JGI IMG/M metagenome (GOLD analysis project Ga0307990, IMG submission 203168) | Marine microbial communities from Ellis Fjord, Antarctic Ocean - #129 | ecosystem: Environmental > Aquatic > Marine > Unclassified | place: Southern Ocean | collected 2014-10-08
AATCAAAGTTGATGGGGATCAGCTCTTTATTCATCTCACGGAAGGTTAATATGGCAGAGAATATTTTCAGCTGGTTGGATGAACGATTAGGTTTAAAGACAATCTACGATACCATTCTTGATCGCAAAGTCCCCAAGGTGAATTGGTGGTTCACACTGGGCAGCGCCAGTCTCTTCCTGGGAGTCATGCAGGGGATCACAGGCATGCTGCTCTCAGTTTATTATGTACCCACACCCGATCATGCCTATGACAGCATCACATATATCATGACCGGGGTGCAGTTCGGCTGGCTGATCCGGGGAATTCACCACTGGGGTGCTTCACTCCTGATCCTGACAGCTTTTATCCATATGCTGCGTGTCTTTTTTTACGGGGCTTACAAGTATCCCCGGGAATTCACCTGGATCACTGGTGTTGGACTGTTGATCAGTGCTCTGGGGATGGGATTCACTGGATACCTGCTGCCCTGGAACCAGCGATCTTACTGGGCGACAACAGTCGGCACGGAAATAGCCGGAACTGTGCCTTGGCTGGGTGAATTCATCATGCGTGTCCTGCGAGGTGGAACCGAGTTAAGCGCCTTGACACTATCCAGATTCTTTTCGCTGCATATCTGGATCATACCTGCCATAGTTCTGGCCATCGTCGGAACGCACTTATACCTGGTGATCCGGCTGGGGATCTCCCATATACCTGATAAAGACAGTTGATCCAAATACTGCGTGAGTGCGGACATGATTGAGGAGGGATCCTGTGAACGAAGAACAAAAACAACAATATAAACAGAAATATGATCAGGCTAAACAGAACGGAGTAAAGTTCTGGCCAGACATTATCTACAAAGATCTTCTGGTTTCATTTGCAATATTCATTCTATTAATTGGGTTGGCAACGTTTATAGGAGTTGCTGTAGAACCCAAAGCGGATCCCAGCGATTCCACTTACGTACCCCGACCGGAATGGTATTTCCTGTTTCTGTTCGAATTCTTGAAATTCGTCCCTGGAAAAATTGAGTGGATGGGCACCTTTGTCCTGCCAGTAATAGGAATCCTGATCTTATTCGCCCTGCCTTTCCTTGACAGGAATCCTCTCCGTTATTGGAAAAGCCGCCTGACCGGAATATCGATCATGGGAGTCGTAGTCCTGGGTATGGTGGGACTAACCATACGATCGGTCATCACCACACCAAAAAGCGAAGAGGGACGGGCGGCCAACACACCCGCAGAAAAAATGGTTCTGGGTGGGGAGCTATACGGAACCTACTGCGTTGAATGCCATGGACCAGATGGTGAAGGAGGAGTATTAGCAGGAGTGGAAGGGCTGGAAGGTGTAGAGCTAAAGCCCATTAGCAGCTCAGATGAAATGTACACTCGCACGGATGATACACTGCATGCGATCGTCAATTACGGACAGCAGGATCTTGGTATGCCCCCCAACGGTCTAGCTTATGGAGGAGAATTAAAAAAATCAGAGATCGATGCCGTGGTATTTTTTATGCGATATACCTGGGACGATCGCGCCGAGCTGCCTGCTGACGCAGCTTCTGCAGGAGCGATTCCAGCTCTTGCTGAGAATGAGGTCCCATCCTATGAGGTGCACATCTCTAAGATCATTCAGCGGTACTGCATATCCTGCCACCGGCCCGGGAAGGAAAATAACAACTTTCTAATGGGCACGTATCAGGAAATCCTCACCACAGGTGATAATACAGCCAACAATCTGATTGCCGGCGATCTGAACAGCTATTTGATCCTGACCATGAACGGGGAAAGTATATTCGATGAAAACGGTGAGGAGATCATCCAGCAAATGCCGCCCACTAAGTTAATGAAAGAAGAATACATTTCGATCTTTGAAAAGTGGGTATTGAACGGCATGCCAGAAACCACAGTTGATGCAGAGGCTTTGATTGTAGAAGTGCCCGCAGAAGAATAGACAAAACAAGATTAAATACAAAACGGTTTCTGATAAGGAAACCGTTTTGTTGTTTTAAAGGTATTGATTCTTTACGGTGCTGCGAAGAGAGTTGCTTCCAAAATGTTCAACCTTGATGAAAGCAGCTCAAGATCAGTTTGAACAGTATACCCATCACCTTCCAACTCGATCACAATCAAGTTATGACGCTGGATCATATTTTCTACCACTTCGCCCTGGTCAGCATTTAACATTCCTTTCAGGGCTTCCAGGGTTGAGCCAAGCTTATCTAAAGCCAGTTTGGCATCCGCCGTGCGGTCCTGCTCAACAGCCAATGCCGCATCCGCCACGGATGCTTTGGCACTTAATAGCGTGATATGGGTGGTGATCTCTTTTATTTGTTCTGCCAGACCAATATTCTCTTCCTCAAATTGGCTGAGTCGATCAATTTCTGCTTCCAGAGAAAGGATTTCATCATTTTTAGCAGTTATATCCCCATTAAGTACCTTTACCAGCTCTACCTGGGGTTGATAACGAAAAGCGGTATCAAAGAAAAAACCTCCTGCGAATGCAACAGCAATCACTACCATCCAGATCAAGAACTGACGCCAGATCTTGCGAGCCTTGGATGGTTTTTCCTTCTCTGGTTTCTCAGGGCTTTCTGCCACCTCAGCTTCAAACGATGAGGGGACTTCTTCTGCCAATTCTTCTTCCTCGATCTGGGCATCTAATTCAGCCTCAGTAATTTTTTTCTCAAGTTCTTCCTGGGGTGTTTCCTCATTAATGGTCATTTGAACCTCCTCAGTGGTTCTAAAAATCGTATGTGACATTATACCTGATTCCAACTCCAATCCAAAGATATGGATTTTCACATTGCTGATGGCTCAGAGAGAGACATTTCAAACTCAAATACTCAAATCAGCCAAGAATCGAGATACTATTCGAAAAAATTGCTCTGGTTGATCCATATTTGGGAGATGCGCCGCATTCTGAATAATAATTTTCTGGGCAGAATCTACAATCTCCATCATGTAATTTGCTGCAGCGTGCATGTAGGGTATATCCTGTGAACCTACTATTATTAAGAGCGGGGAATTGATCTCTTCTAATCTCTCATAAGCAGGTTTATCCGTATCAGCCTGGCGTTGTCCCAACTGTTTCACTTCATGTCCAATTGCAGTTCTATTCATATCAAATGCTAGCTGGTGCATTTTCGGATCGACTTGGTCACGCGTGCGATCCATTCCAACAAACCAGATCTGGGTTTCAATTTCAGCGAGGAGATCAAGATCTCCATCTTCAAAAGCCTTTGCAGCATCTGAAAATATCTCTGGCTCTTCTACATCCAACACCAAACCGCTCGGGCCTGATCCGACCATGATCAGTGCCGCAACTTTCTCTGGATTTGCCAATGCGTAATCCATTGCCAATCCACCTCCCATCGAACACCCCATCAATATATATGGTGGGTTGATCTCAAGAGCTTCAATAAGTGTTGTGAGATCTCCAAGATGAGTGAACACTCCATCTACGGGATTACTTTTCCCATACCCACGGATATCATATCTGACAGCCTGGAAATCCTGAGAGAAACGCTGAAACTCGTTATTCCATTGTCTGCTATCAGCCACACCGGCATGGATCATGATGAGTGAGATTCCTGTGCCGTTCTGTTCGTAATAAATCCGAGCTTTCTCAGAACTAATATAGCCGGTCTTCTTTTGATTCTCATCCACAACACACCTCACAATCAATTTCAAAATGTGCTCTTATGGCTTTCTAAAACCAATTTTGAACTTCCCACTTATTATAAAACAGAAGGGCTGGCAGGATGCCAGCCCTTCATATCCATTAATCTTAGGAGAGATATGGATGGTCTATATTGCTTTGATCTTGATGGTTTTCGGAAGCGCTTCCTCAGCAACCGGAACTCGCAGAGAAAGAATACCTTTTTCCAGGTTGGCTTCTGATTTCTCCATGTTCAACAGTTTTGGCAGGCGAACAACACGGCGGAACTTACCACTCGGCCGTTCCCGCCGCAAAAACCGGACATCTTCGTCAGCAGCAGTGAATTCACCAGAAATGATAATGGTCTTTTCAACGATCTCAATATCAACATCGTCCGGTTCAAGACCTGGAACGATCATATCAATTACATAGGAATCTTCATCAACGGTTACATCCAGCGGAACATGAATTTCATTCTCACGTGAATCCCATCGATATACAGGGCGATTCTGAAAACGGGTGTAAGGTTTAATATACATGGACATTTTTCACTCCTTCTAGAAACGGAAAGTAGATTTTTTTATATCTGAAGAAGATTTTACATGTTCAGTATTAGAAGAACGCAAGCAAAATATTAGAAAAAAACAAATGCTTTATTGGTGATTTATTAACGGAAAATGGGCTTTTCTGAAGATAGGCAAAGAACGATCAAGACCTTGTTTTTTTTCCAACCAAAATCAGGTATGGAGAGTCCTCGGTATATTCACTGCTATCAAAATCTCCCAAAGAAACTATCTCACCAAATCCTGTCGCAACAAGTTCTTGCTGATATGTTTTCAAGGTGGTTATAAAATGCTCTGTTGATTGGACAAACCGGTCAACCTGACCATCAGGGTGAAGTTGATCATAGATCCAATCCCAGCCCAGACTCTTTTCCTTGGCGATCATTCTGCTGCTGACCTGAACTGGAAAACCCGTTTCAGGATGAATATAAGATGTTTCCAGATCTGATCCGACCTGCTCCAAACCTCCATGTAGTTCATCAAACAAATACTTCACCTGAACAGGATTTGGCATACTGGCTATAAATTTTCCCCCTTGGACAAGGAGTTGATAGATATTGGAAATGATCATCTGGCGTTCTTCTGGTGGAAAAGTGCTATATGTGTTGCATGGTATGACCACTGCCCCAAATGCGGCTTCTGGCTTGAAGTTAATGATATCCTCGTGAACAATTTGGGCTCTTTTCTGCAATTCCAGTGCATTTTCCCCAAGCTCCTCCCGCAAAGATTCGATCGCCGCGAGATCAATATCAACGCCGACAATTTTTCTCCCCTCAGCTAAAAGAGGAAGAGTGACCCTGCCATGACCACATCCAACTTCCAGGACAGGCTCAGAGTTTTTAGTACTGGATATCCAAAAAGGAATATCATCCAGGTAACCCGCATGGTGGATCCGAACTAGATCAGTTTTGTTCATCGATTGGCCGTCATACGCTTGTAGTCCTTGACTATCATCTCTATAAAGATTATACTGCTTTGAGCTTAATATTCAGGACATCGGGGTGTAGCGCAGTTGGGAGCGCGCCGCGTTTGGGACGCGGAGGTCGACGGTTCAAGTCCGTCCACCCCGACTTTTTATTTAAAGGCCAGCCAGGTCGAAATAACCTTCTGATCAGTGGGAATTATCAATTTATTAAGTTCGTTTTTAGAGGGAAAGAGACTGGTATAATCAAAGAAAATCAACATCTGGTAGATCAATATGAGGACAATAGACCTTTCAAAATTCCATGACGATTCCGGTTCATCCAGCATCTTAGAAACCATCCAGGGGCTTTTATCCTATGGTTGGTCCTGGCAGCAGAACCGCAAAAGTCAGGAGGAGCTTGCCGAGATTCTGGAAACGGTGCTTGGGAATGATTGTGTTCTTCTCCGGGACGTCAATATACCGAAAGTTAATCGCCCCATCCCTATCGTCTTGGTCACACCTGCGATGCTGATGGTTATTAATCCAAAATCTCAGCAGGGATTCTTCAGGGCTGAAGGAAAACGCTGGGAAGAACTGGGCCGCGATGATGAATACCGCCTGGCACAACCCAACCTCATTCGTGAAACCTGGCTGTACCAAAAAACAGTTGAAGGTTACCTCAAACAGCATAATTTCTCTGCGCCAATGGATCGCGGCGTTATGATATTTGTTTCTCCAGAAACAGTAGTTGAGTCGATTCGTCCCCGGGTCCGCGTCATTCAGGCGGACGGTATCCGTAATTTCGCCAGGGAACTGGCCATATCAAAACCTGTATTCAGCGATATGGATTTCCGAACTGTGGTGAAGTTATTGACCGAACCTCGACTGCCTGATAAGACCAAAAAGAACAAAGTTGCACCAGAATTTTTGGAACCTGAACTTGAAATGGACGAAACATTGGCAAAAGTAGATGAAAGCATTGGAAAAGTGACTCGCAAGATTGACTTTTCACGTAGAGAATGGGTAGTTGTTGCTCTACTGGTCGTTGGCGTGATTGTTGTCCTGATTGCGTTGATCATGCTGGTCATATTCACTTTCTAACAAAAAGACGGATCCTTGTGTTCCTTTCTATCATCATACCCGCCTATAATGAAGAAACCCGCCTACCGGATACCCTTAACAAAGTAGGCTCATTTCTTAATTCCCAATCCTATACATCAGAAGTTTTGATCGTAAATAATAACAGCACGGACAATACGGCAGAGGTCATCAAGGACTATTGCTCCCGTTTTCCAATCATGCGGGGGGTATTTGAAGAAGAACCTGGTAAAGGAGCTGCTGTTCGATGTGGCATGTTACAAGCGCAGGGGGAGTTCACCTTCATGTGCGATGCGGACCTTTCCATGCCAATTGAAGAACTGAATAATTTCCTCCCTCCTCAATTGGAAGGTATCGATATATCAATCGCATCCAGAGAAGCCCCCGGGGCAATCCGCTATCACGAACCCCATTTCCGGCATTTAGGCGGCAGGTTGATGAACTGGCTTATCCAAATATTTATATTACCAGGATTGAATGACACGCAATGCGGTTTTAAGTGTTTTTCCAAACAAGCAACTAAAGACCTTTTTTACCACCAGACCCTCACGGGATGGTCATTCGATATAGAATTGCTCTACATTGCTCGCCAACGGGGATACAAGATCCAGGAAATTCCCATCCCCTGGTATTATCACCAGGAAAGCAAAGTTAATGCTGTTCGCGATGCGCTCCAAATCCTAAAGGATATTCAAATCATTCGCAGTAACGCCAGCCAGGGCATTTATGACCCGGAGAATTGATCCTTCATTAATACCTCACGCCCCCGATCTCAGTTTTGAACACGCCCTCTGGAAAGAGGGATTATTTTATATAGCAGGCATAGACGAAGCTGGCAGAGGCTGCCTGGCCGGCCCTGTCACTGCAGCCGCTGTAATCCTCCCTCGAATGGAAGAAGTCCCAGGTATTTATTCCGCTGTCCGGGACTCCAAACAGATATCAAGTAAGGTAAGGGAAAGGGAGCAAAAAGTCATCGAGAAGCACAGCCTGGATTGGGGAGTAGGTTATGCTTCCAATTTAGAGATCGATCAATTCGGGATTGTCCCGGCTACCCGACTGGCAGTTAGTCGGGCACTCGAAGAACTAACTCGGCAACCCCAACATTTGCTGGTTGATTACATTGTGTTACCCAATAATCATCTCCCTCAAACCAGACTCGTGAAGGGAGACGCCAGATCTCTCTCAATTGCTGCCGCTTCAATTCTGGCCAAAACTCACCGGGACGCTCTGATGATCACCCTCGCAGAAAACTACCCAATTTATGACCTGGCAACCAATAAAGGATATGGAACCGCCTTCCACCGAGAAGCCCTCAATAAATTTGGACCCTCTCCCCTACACAGATTGAGCTTTGCCCCGATGCGATCTAAATGATCTCCTCAAAATATATTTTAAAAAAATCCATGACACAGAAAATAATAAAGCCTTACGGCCAGTGGCCATCAGAGATAACCCCCTCCATTTTTGCAAATCTGCTAAAAATCAGTGAGCCAGCCTGGGGAAAGAATGGCTCATTATTCTGGCGGGAACGATCCTCATCTTTGACCAAGATCCAAATGAGTACAACTGAAATTGGCCAAATCCAAACGATAAGTAGGGATCTTAATGTCGGGGGCGAGCTGTTATATGGTGGCGGTGGATACTCAACAACAAAGAATTCGTTGATCACGGTTGATAAAACAACTCACCAGCTGTATAGAATTAACCCCAATGAAGCTAAGGCCGAAGAATTGACGTCATCCCTGGTAAGCGCCGCTTCTCCCACTGTGTCACCTGATGGGAAATATGCGTTATTCGTACACTCGGATGGTGAAACTGACGCTATATATATTACAGGTGTATCTGACCCATTATCAACCCAATCCTTAATATCTGATTCGGATTTCTACAATTATCCCCGCTGGCATCCGAGCGGAAGTCGAATTGCCTGGATCAGCTGGGATCATCCGCATATGCCCTGGGATGAAAGCTATTTATACCTGGCTGAGCTGGATAGTTCAGCTGGAGGTGGACCTGTCCTGACTTCAAAGATACTTATAGCCGGCGGCGACGGAACCTCCGTCCTGCAGCCCGAATTCTCTCCTGACGGCCGTTATTTAGCTTACGTCTCTGAACAGGATGGCTGGTGGCAAATATTCCTTCAGGATCTAGAAACAGGACAAAATCAGCAGTTGACTGATGTGCATGCTGAACACGGCCTACCTGCCTGGCTCCAAGATCAGCGTTCTTTTCAATTTAGCCCTGACAGCTGCAAGATTTTCTTTCTTCGAAACCAGGATGGTATTCGCACCCTCTGGACGTTGGATCTGGGGTCAACACGGGAAAAAATGATTCAGCTCGATGAACCCTACACCTGGCTTGAAGATATTAGCATCTCTCCTGATGGAGATCAGCTTGCATTGATCGCATCAGGTGCGGACCTCCCCATTCGTTTGATCACTGTTGATCTGGAAGGGAAAACCAGGATCATCCGCCGCTCTTCACCGGTCCAATTGCCAAGGGATATTTTTTCAATTCCAGAGCCTGTTTCCTGGACGAGCCAGGAAGGTCAGAAAATCCATGGCCTTTTCTATTTTCCTCAAAACTCCCAATATGGCGGTGAGGGGAAACCACCGCTAGTAATGATCATTCACAGCGGTCCAACCCGACAAAAATGGGTGGATTTCCAAACCCGGACTCAGTACTTTACCAGCCGGGGATATGCAGTCCTGGAGGTAAACTACCGCGGAAGTACTGGTTACGGCAGGCAGTACCGCCAAGCCCTTAAGGGGAACTGGGGAGTTGCGGACGTAGATGATTGCCTGAGTGGCGCAATCCATCTTGCGGATAAAGAACTGGTTGATCGGAAGAAAATGGTGGTGATGGGCAGTAGTTCTGGCGGGATGACCGTTTATCAAATCCTGGTCAAGTACCCCGGCATTTTCAAGGCTGGGATCTCCCTCTATGGGATTGTCAATCACCTCTCCCTGCTGAAAAACCCTCCTAAATTTGAACGCCATTATTCCGATTGGCTGATCGGCCACTATCCTGAAGCAGAAGAAATATATCATCAGCGATCGCCAATCTTTTCCGCGGATAACATCCAGGACCCGGTAGCTGTTTTCCAGGGTGGGAAAGACCGGATCGTACCTCAGGATCAGGCTGAACAGATAGTTACAGCACTAGAAGAGAACCACGTGCCCTACCTTTATCGCCTATACCCGGAAGAAGGCCATAGTTTCAAACGGGTTTCAACACTGGAAGATTTCTATACCCAATTGGAATCTTTTCTGGATACCCACTTAAACAAATAGGAAGATCGTTGCTCCTCTACCAAATATACTCGCCAGATATATAAACCTTTTATAATACAATGTCAGAGAGAAACTAAACCCATAGGTAAGCCCAATTGAACAAGCTTAACCATTCAACTCATCACATTTGATCGGGAAGAATAATCTGCAGTTTTTCAGACCTCAATAGTAAGGGTACTTAGCGAACGGATCTCAAAACAAGGAAGGAAATAATGAGTAAAAGAATTTTGGTTCTAGGTGCCGGGCTGGTTGGTAGCGCCATAGTTAAGGACCTGGCAAAAGATTCTGAGTTTAGAGTGATCGCTGCCGATATTAACCCTGAGGCGCTAAATAAATTGGCTGACATTGAGGGAGTTCAGACAAAACAAGCCGATCTATCAAAAGATGAAATAATCGCTGTTCTGGTTGAAGACATGGATCTTGTGATCTGTGCCGTCCCTGGTTTTATGGGGTATCAAACCTTGGAAGCAGTGATCTCTGCCGGCAAGAATGTGGTGGATATATCCTTTTTTCCTGAAGATCCTTTTAGTCTTGATGAACTGGCCAAGGAAAAAGAGGTAACTGCGATCGTTGACTGTGGTGTCGCCCCGGGATTGTGCAATATCATCGCTGGATACGTTGCCGAAAAGCTTGAGGAGCCATCTTATTATCATTGTTATGTCGGAGGATTGCCTGAGATACGTGAATGGCCGTATGAGTATAAAGCTGTATTTTCCCCGGCGGATGTTCTGGAGGAATATACACGTCCAGCCCGTTTAGTTGAAAACAGACAGGAAGTAATCTATCCTGCTCTTTCAGGATTGGAATTAATCGATTTTCCAGAAGCAGGTACCCTGGAAGCCTTTAACACCGATGGGCTGAGGACATTAAGTCAAACACTCAGTTTTCCGACCATGAAAGAGAAAACACTCCGTTATCCGGGACATGCCAATTTAATGCGCGTCTTCCGTGAGAGTGGTTTTTTCAGCCAAGAACCTGTAGAAGTGGACGGCAGTCAGGTGATACCGCTATCCTTTACCTCTAGATTATTATTCGATCAATGGTTTATGAAGGAGGGGGAAAAGGATCTGACCGTACTGCAAGTAGTCATCAAAGGTAAGGAGAAAAACAATCAGGTCGTCTACCAATATGATCTACTGGATCGATTTAATGAACAAACAGGAATTACATCTATGGCCCGGACTACCGGATACACCTGTACAATCATTGCCCGGCAGTTCTTAAAAGGAATGATTCCGAATTCGGGCATCGTTCCTCCGGAATTCCTGGGAAAGATACCCCATCAATTTGAAGATCTGCTGCGTGAATATCAAAAACGGGGTATCAATCTTATAGAAACAGTCAGCTAATTAATTTTCGTTATCATAACTACTCAAAAGATATGGGATTGATGTTTTTCACCTGATCAAGAGCTTCGGTTGGGAAATAAATCTTAATCAAGAAGACGAGCTGCCCTTCCACAGATCAGATTTTCTGGGTGGCAGGGCTGATCATGATAGGGGAATGAATCACGAGCAAAAATTATTTTACAAGGAGTACAAGATGCCAAAACTGAAAATTGAAGGTGTAGGAGAATTTGAAGTTGCCGCCGGAACCCGGTTAGTTAATGCCCTTGAAGATCACGGAGGAGATCCCCTGCACCGTTGTGGGGGAAATGCCCGCTGCACCACCTGTCGGGTTGAATTCCTGGATGGAGAACCGGAAGGCATGACCGAAGCTGAAAAAGCCAAACTGGAAGATAAAGACAGTCTGGGAAAATTCCGATTATCATGTCAATGTACCGTGGACCATGATATGCATGTCAAAGTGCTTATGCCATTTAGTGAAAGCGGCCTCGACGATCCCGGGTCCAGACCTAAAGATCACATAACACCATAGGAATAAATAATGGAAAATTTATCAAAAATACCACGAGGATTAAAAACCTGGTTTGTGATCCACTTTGTGGTGGATATGCTGTTTGCCATCCCGCTTTTGCTACTACCTGAGCTGATCTTGCCCTGGTTTGGTTGGGATTCAGTCGACCCGGTTATGTCTAGGTTAGTGGGTGCAGCATTATTAGGAATTGGAGGAGAATCCCTCTTAAGCAGAAATGCTGATCGAGAAGCCTTTAAAGCCTTGCTGCGGTTAAAGATTATCTGGGCTTCCGGAGCGATCATGGCTTTAGGTTTAGGGATTCTTAAAGGCGGGCCCCCCGCTACCTGGGGATTCCTCGTTGTCTTTGTTGGTTTTTTGGGGGTTTGGGTATACTACAGAATGTTATTAACCAGATCTGATCCATAAAAAAAAGCCCTCATTTTGAACTGAACCCCGAAAACAGGACACAATAATAAAGACACCTCTCGTACAATATAAGTAAGGGAGGTGTTTTTGTATGTCCAGGAAAAAAGGCAGTAAAGATTATCCATTAGAAACCAAACTAGAAG
>Ga0307990_1003526_pt1 | contig 11924 bp, 3 predicted proteins | sample EllFjometagen129_FD_203168 | JGI IMG/M metagenome (GOLD analysis project Ga0307990, IMG submission 203168) | Marine microbial communities from Ellis Fjord, Antarctic Ocean - #129 | ecosystem: Environmental > Aquatic > Marine > Unclassified | place: Southern Ocean | collected 2014-10-08
AGCTTTCGAGTACTCCTTGTCTTCGTTATAAATGACACCAAGGTTCACCATCGAATTGCTGTTGCCGGCGTCAGCTGATTTACTAAACCACTTGACCGCCTCCAAAACATCACGCTCTGCGCCAAGACCATTGTAATACCCCAGCCCCAGATTGTACATAGCATCGGTATCGCCAAGCTCTGCCGCTTTGGCAAAATATTCCATGGCAACTAAGTCATCCTGCGGAAAACCTTTGCCATTATGATAGGCAAGGGCCAGATTGAACATGCTTTTACTGTGTCCCTTTGACGCTGCTTGAGAGAATAATTCTATCGCACGCTTAAGATCTTTTTCGCCGCCATCACGCTCATAATAAATCGTGCCAAGATTGGCCATGGCCTGGATATTCCCTTTCGCTACCGCTTTTTCGTACAATTCAACAGCCCTGGCAATATCGCCTGCATCTTTGGCCGCAATAGCCAATTGAACCAGATCCAATTTTTCAAGAGCGGCTTTTTCAAGTGCAGCTTTTTCAAGTGCGGCTTGTTCAAGGACTGCTTTTTCAAGAGCGGCCTTTTGACGTGCAGCTTTTTCAAGTTCAACCTTCTCACGTGCGGCCTTTTCAAGAGCAGCTATTTCACGTGCGGCTTGTTCACGTGCAGCCTGATCAAATGCATCTCTTTCAAGTGCGGCTTTGTCAAATGCAGCTTGTTCAAGTGCCGCTTTGTCAAATGCGGCTTGTTCAATTGCCGCTTTGTCACGTGCGGCTTGTTCAAGTGCCGCTTTGTCACGTGCGGCTTGTTCAATTGTCGCCTGTTCACGTGCCGCTTTGTCAATTGAAGCCTGATCGCTATCAACCTGTTCTACCGACTTATATTTAATAACTAGATTCGAATATGTTTGCTTGATCAGGTCCCAGCCATCGAAATATAATGCCCATACAGACACTCCACCCAGCAAAATAAATATCATTGCGGTTGCGAAAAAACACCCAACCTTTGATCGTGACTTCTTTACCACCGGTTTTTCCGGCGAATCCCCTACATACAATGGAAATGCACTCTGTCCGGAAGAGTCGGACGGCAGTGCTTCGATTGCTTCATTCAGGCGTTGTTGTGCGTCGGCTTTGACCTGTTCGATGGTTTCGACAGACTTGCTTACTTCCTCCTCGGCCTGGATTCTGGCTTTGGTTTCTGCTTCGAGAAGCTGTTTAGACTCGGCCTTAATCGCGGCAAAATCTTCGGATAGTCTGCGTATTTCTCGCCTTGCATTTTCAAGCTCGTCGGAACCTGCGTCTATTTCCATTGCCGAATCGGCCTTGATCTGCTCAATATCTTTTTCATAGGAGAGCAACTTTTCCTCGGCAAGTTTTCTTGCCTGGGCCTCTGCTTCAAGGCGCTGTGCGGATTCGGTTTTTATAGCAGTAACCTCTTCCGATAGCTGTTGTATCTGACCCTTTGCATTTTCGAGATCGGCGACGCTGGCGTTTATTACTTCTGCCGAATCGGCTTTGATCTGCTCGATACCTTCTTGATAAGAGAGCAGTTCTTCCTCGGCAAGTTTTCTTACCTGGGCCTCTGCTTCAAGACGCTCTGCGGATTCGGTTTGTATTGCGGCGAACTCTTCGGACAGCTGTCGTATCTCGCCCTTTGCATTTTCCAGGGCAGTTCCATGATTGCCGATCTCTGCCTCGGTTTCAGCCTTGATCTCTTCGATACGTTTGGTGTATTCCAAAACCTCGGCCTGAGATTTGGCACGTTCGGCGGCTTCGGCATTTATTCGCTCGTCAGCTTGAGCTTGTATCTGCCCTGCCTTTTCATTTGCAGTTTTGCATTCCTGCTCAGCAGTAAGACGTGCCTGTTTCTCCTGATCAAGCCTGACATCTGTCTCGCTTTGTATCTGCTCGACCCTGGCCTGCAATGCACAAACCTGCTCCTGAGCCTTATTACGCCCCTGCACCTCTACGTCAATCTTATCTGTATATTCGCCTTTAAACTGCTCGAACATTCGAGTCGATTTTTCGAGTTGATTTTCCGCACTAATTCTTGACTCGGTTTCGGATTCTATCCGTTCAAGAGCTTCGGCTTTTAGCTGGATAGTCGCATTCTTAAATGCCTCCAATTGAGTCAGAGCCTTTTCACGTTCCAGCTTTTCAATTCTTAGCTGCTCTTGCGATTGAGATTTGATCCCTTCAATTGTCTCAGCATATCCCTGAATCTGCTGTTCTGCACGAATCCGGACATCTTTCTCGGCCTCAAGCTGCTGCTCGATACTCTGCCGGGCATCTATCTCAGCCTGAACTTTCTCTTCGATACCCTGCCTGGCTTTAATCTCGGCCTGTACTTGTTGCTCGGCCCTTATTCTGGCTTGCTTTTCCGCTACGATCTTTTCCCGTCTCTCAGCTTCGATCCCTTCGATTCTGTCGCTGTATTCCTGCACCTGACCCTCGAACTGTGTACGGGCGCTTATTTCTGCTGCTACCTGTTCTTCCAGGGTCGTTCGATTTGTTATTTCAGATTCAAGCTGTTGCTCGACACTCTGTCGGGCATCAATTTCGGCCTGAACTTTCTCTTCGATACGCGTCCGGGCCTCGATCTCAACCTGAACCTGCTGCTGGGCAATGGCCCTGGCTTGCTTTTCTGCTTCGATCTTTCCCCGTACGTCAGCTTCAATGCCTTCGATCTTGTCAGCATATTGCTGCACCTGTCCCTCGACCTTTGTCCGGGCGTTTATTTCTGCCGCTACCTTCTCCTCGAGAGCCGTTCGGTTTGCCATCTCAGACTCAAGCTGTTGCTCGACACTCTGTCGGGCAACAATTTCGGCCTTAACCTGCTGCTGAGCCTTTTCCCGAGCTTCGACTTCAGCTTGGAGTTGCTGCTTAGCCTGTGCCATAACCTGTCCAACAATAGCTTCAGCATCTTCAACCGATTCTTCACTCGGTTTTCCAATTTCGGGCTGAATGTGGCCGGCGGGTATTTCAATTGCATCTTCAGTTGCATCGGCAAGGCATTCGATAAGTTCCAAAGCACTAGAAGGTCTGTCTTCTGGATTTTGTGAAATCGCCCTGGCAAGCATGGAATTTTGACGATCGTTAAGAACCTCCAGCTTCAAAGGCAGCTGATTGTCGGCCTGATATTCTGCCCAGCTGCGCCAATAAGGGGCCTGATCGCTAAGACATTCGTATATACACGCCGCCAGCGAATAAATATCGCTATAGCTCGAAGCGTCACCACCGTCAAACTGCTCCGGAGCCCTGAACCGAAGCGGCCATTCGGCATCCTGGCCGCCCATGTCTTCAAGTATATTCTTGACAAACGTGCTAAGCCCAAATCCCGCAAATTTCGCACTTTCGCCATCAACGATAATATTCTCCGGGTTAATATCACCGTGGACAATATCTTTGCTGTGGGCATAATCAAGCCCTTCTGCAAGCTGGGCGAATATGCTCAAAACCTTATCAAGCGGCACAGGCCTTTTCTCTTTAAGCAGTTTATCGAGCCCAACGCCCTGGCAAAATTCGCTCACAATAAACTTGATGTCGTTGTTTCTTTCAAAAGCTTTAAGCTTAACGATTGAACGGTGTGATAAACCGGCAAGCGGAAGCACCTGTTTTTGCAACAGATTGACCTGGTCGGCATTTCCAGACAGGGCAAGCGGCAGAGCATGGATCATAAAGCGGGTATCTTCTTCGACATCCTCGGCTTCATAAATCACACCCGTACAGTCGGCACTGATCTGACGATTTACAATATACCGCAGCCCAAGCACCTGGCCGGCACTATCGCCGCCAAGCATGGGCAGACCGCAAATGCTGTTATGCGTCAGCATAGCCGCCCCGCACTGGCCGCAAAATTTGGAATCGCCGGTATTTTCGCTGTTACATGATCGACATTCTGGCATTATTTAAGCTTCTTTCTTCTTTTTCCTAGAGGGTTTAGCGAAACAAATCGCCGGTCTGGTCAGGAACTATACCCGAAAATTGATAACAGGTTCAAATTTCAAAGCCAATTCTTTAAAAAAGGCCTCATAAACACAAAAAGATCATGTCAGATACAAAAATTAACAGTTTCAACCATTTACCACTTTTCCAGACCCAAAACAAAACCTTACACATAAGCATTTCAGTTCAGTGCTCCAAATAGTACCCTGAATGGACACATGAAATTCTCACTTATGAGAGCTTTTTCGGCATCTCATTTGCCACTATTGAGAAAACTTTATGACATTGCCAAAACTAAACCTGCCGCTAGTTTTTTTTGCCACGGTAAGTACATACACAGAAAAGAGTTACAAACCGACAGCACATGTCAATTATTTATTTCGCCATACAGGATCACCATTTGCTTTGGTTTTATAGGACGGATTACTAAAGCATTACAATAGAAAATTGCAGACCGCAATACTGCCTGCCAGCAAATGTAGACATCGCAAATCCAGCATGATCCCCAAAATGGAGAACTGCGGTACAGAACAATAAAACATAGTATATCGCCCCGCTAATAACGGAATGTATGGATTGAGTGTGAAAATTATTTCGTGGGTTTAAATCGTGCGTCAAGCTTAAAAAGCTTCAAAACGGGTAGGTCAAGGACATCAGAAACTTCCAAGTTTAACTTAATTCTAAGCTCGTCAAGCACCTCCTGTATCCTCAACTGATCAATTGCAATAACCGTAAACCAGATATTGAATTCATCGGCCCTCAGATAGCTATGCGTTATCTCCGGATAGAAATCTATTACCTCACAAGCCCGCTCGACACAGTCCTCGGCGACCCTTACAGCCGCTAACGTGCTGCAATACCCCATTTTACGCGAATCAACACTTATTCCAATACGCCTGATCGTACCGGAACCTATTAAGGCCTGCACCCTCTCAAGCAGAATATCTACGTCAAGCCCAAGCCTGGCGGCAATAATTCCATACGGATCGGAACAAATGGGAAAGTCCATCTGCAACTCTGTTATGATCTGTCGGTCTAATTCGTCCAATTGAATTCCTTATTAAATGACAATAAATAACCTCTTGCAAACATCTATAATAATAAATTGGCGAATGAATGTCAAATACAAGTGGTCTGTTTTGCACCTTTTCTATTGACTTAAACATACAAAAGGGTTACTCTCTGGCCAATAAAGCTTATTAAAATTAGTTGCTTTTTGCCAATCGAAAATCGCTAATAACAATTTTTCTCTCAGGAGTAAAATTTTGTCAGATGGAAAAGTATATCTCGTAGGCGCAGGCCCCGGCGACATAGAACTAATCACTCTCAAGGGCTACCGCCTTTTGCGCCAGGCCGATGTAATCCTTTACGACCACCTCCTGTCAATGGACCTGCTTTCGGTTACCAGAGATGACGCCGAGAAAATATCTGTAGGCAAATTCGCAGGCAACCACACCCTGCCGCAGGAAGGCATCAACCAGCTGATCGTCGACAAGGCCAAAGCAGGCAAAATGGTCGTCCGTCTAAAAGGCGGCGATCCATACATATTCGGTCGCGGCGGCGAAGAAGCAGAGGCCTGCTACGACAACAACATTTATTTCGAAGTCGTCCCCGGAGTAACGAGCGCATTTTCGGCTCCATGCTACGCAGGCGTCCCTCCGACACACAGAGACTGCACAACCAATGTCGCCGTAGTAACCGGCCACAGAAAAAAAGGCGACGACCGCCCTATCGACATCCCAAAAGCGGGCACCGTAATATTCCTGATGTCTGTCGGTAACATCCCCAGGATCATAAAGCAGCTCCTCGAAGAAGGCTGGGACTTAGACACCCCTATCGCCGTCATCGAACACGGCACATGGTACGACCAGCGTGTAATAGAGGGCAAGCTCGACAACTTCCTGGAGATCATAAAAGAAAAGCCCCTGAGAACCCCCGGCATCTTCGTAGTCGGCAAGGTCGTCGGTATGCGTGAAAAACTCGGCTGGTACTCAAAGAAGCCCCGCATACTCGTACTCGGCACACATCCGGAAATATACTATCACCTGGGAACCATAGTACACAGACAATTGATCGAGTGCGTCGGCATTGACGATTACACAGACGCCGACAAACAGATAGAAAACCTCGACGCGTTCAACTGGATAGTATTCACAAGCGCAAACGGTATTCGGCATTTCTTCGCCAGACTAAAATCCAAAGGCCTCGACTGCCGCGCACTTGCAAATGCAATGATCGCCGTCATCGGAAAAACAACCGGCGACACCCTAGCCGAATACGGAATCAACGCCGACCTCTGCTCGGAAATACAATCAAGCAAGGGCCTTCTCGAAGCCTTCGCCGACATTGACGTCAAAGGTCAAAAAATACTCCTGCCCCAGGCCGAGGTCGCCGCGCAAGGTCTACCGGACGGTTTGCAGGAAATGGGCAGTGAAGTCGTAAAAATATCCATATACAAAACCATCGAGAAAGAATGCGCCGACGTTGACTTCGACTACATCGACCAGGTACTGTTCACCAGCGGTTCAAGCGTAAGAGCATTCGTAAAACGATTTGGAAAAGTACCCGAAAACATAAAAGCATACTGCCTCGGACTGCCGACACTAACAATAGCAAATGAAAACGGAATAGAAGCAGATATATTACCAAAAGACTCCGCCTGATCTGCCATGTACCTATCCAGGGAAAGGCCGAATCATCAATTATTCATTTCAAACTGGCCGATTCGGTCAGTTTGAGTGATATAATGCTATAGTCGCGTAACTGATTATACCAATCGGGTATAACTACGATAGAATAAAAATAAAGGACAAATTATGAATAATTTCATCAAGTATCTATTTATTGTAAGCCTGACGTTTATTATGCATAGCGTACTAGTGTGCGGTGCTTTAGGGGCGGCTGATTACTATACCGAGCCGCAAGTCTATGGTTTCCGTCCCAGTCCAGGAGGGGAGTATGATTTAGGACCGATCGGGGCATCCGGTATTATGACGCGTATCTATAAAGGTGTAGCCGTTACCGTCGAAGAGACGCTGCCCAACACACCGGCCCATGGCAAGTTCAACAAGGGCGATATTATCGTAGGCGTCAACGGCGTACCGCTTAAAGGCAGCAATCCCCTGGTCACATTGGGCGCGGCCCTGACCAAGGCCGAGGCAACAGACGGTGTGTTGGCCTTTGACGTCAAACCCGGCAAAGACGCTGCGGTCAAGAAGGTCACCATTAAGATCCCGGTACTGGGCACCTACAGCAAGACTTTCCCTTTGAACTGCGCAAAATCGAAGAAGATCATCAAACAGGCTGCCCGGTTCTATTCTGGCAAGGATAGACTGAAAGGGCACAATCTACATAATGCCCTGGCGTGTCTGTTTCTGCTCTCAACCGGTGATGATGCAGACGTACCGCGTGTCAAAGAGTATTTTTCCCAGTTCTTGAACAAGGATGGTTCTGTTAAAGGCATCGGCAATCATTCATGGTATAATGGGTACAATGGCGTTGCCTGCGGAGAGTATTACCTGCGTACGGGTGACAGATCTGTGCTGCCGATTCTACAGCACTATTGCGATGACGCCAGAGACCGCCAGGCATATGGTATCGGGTGGGGTCATTGGGGATATGGTGTTAATCCCGCTTATGAGGCTGGCGGTGGTATGCAGCATGCTGCTGGTAATCAGATTTTGCTCACGTTGGCGTTGGGCAAGATGTGCGGCGTCAATGTGGATGACAAAACACTCCATGGTGCTCTCAAACACTGGTACCGCTTTGCCGGCCATGGCGCAATCCCTATTGCTGATCAACGCTACTGGCATATCTTCCGATCCGCCGGCAGAGACGGGGCCACTGCTGCTGTGATGCAGATTGCCTCCTGTGCAAAGGGGGATGCCTCTATCTACAAGCAGGCCCATGAATACCTCTCTATGTCCGCACTGACCAGCTGGCCGGAAAGGAATTATAACTGGGAGGTCATCTGGCACAGCATCTCCGGCGCAAACGTACTCCAATTCAACCCTGATATGTATCATAAAACGCAACAACGATTTATTTGGAATTTTGATCTGAGCCGACAGACCTCGGGGGCGTTTTATGGTCACGTGGATCACGCTTCCATGAATGGCACTGATTCCGGCATTTCACTTGCATTAGCCTATACTGCGCCACTAAAGAATCTGGCCATACAGGGCGCTCGGCGATCAAAGTATGCCAAAGACTTCACACTGCCAGAGCATCTCTGGGGAACCAAGGCAGATCGGGCCTTTCTTTCTGCCAAACATAATAAGGATTTCTATAAGTATGGCAAAGAGGACAATATCCATGTTCTGTTTCGGAAGTTGCCTCTCAGGCTCCAGTATGGCCGGGGGGATGTGAAAGGGCTTTCGGTAAATATGATGCTCAGGAATGTACGTCATTGGCGCTGTTCTGTCCGCATGGGTGCAGCCAAAGCCCTGTGTATGAACAAGCAGTTTGGCGAACTGGAAAAACTATTGCGTGATCCCGATCCGCGTCTGCGCCGGGCCGCATTGGACGGCATCAACGACTGTGGCCCGTGGTTTACTGGTCTGCCGGTTGGGCGCTACGCACTCAAGGCCCAAGAGTATACGGCTGCTATGACCGAGGCGATCACAAAGATAATGAGTGATCCCAGGGAGGCATGGTTTGTGAAAGATGCGGCGATGCTGGCGCTGTATCATGCACCGATAGAGCTGGTCAAGGAGAATATATCCAATATCCTGCCCTGGACAACCCATGAGGATTGGTGGCTGCGTGAATCCGCGTTCCTGGCATTGATGGGGCTGCAAAAGGACGAGGCGTTTTTTGTTAAATACTTGCCGACCATGACTGATATGTTGACCAATGAGTATCGCTATAATCCGCGTATCCACATGATCAAGTCCTTCAATGAAGCATTGGCAAAGAGGGGAAACGACAGCCCGGCGGGCAAATTGATCATTGCCGGTTTGACGCGTGCTGTCCTGGAGGGCAAGGTTATGCCGGATGTGGGCAAGAATCCACATTCTAAAGTGGGAATGGCCAACATCATTCAAGTAGCTCTGGTATCTATCCAGCAAGCGCCCGAAGCTGCAGCAGACCTTGCAGAAGCGCTCGTCAGTGGAGGCCGATTGAAGACGTTGGACACTGACAATCTCATGACGATCCTGAAAGCTCCAGACGGGCATATTTCTGACCGTTATGTTGGATTGTATCCGGCACTTAAAACACAGACTCCGCGACAGAAGAAGCGATTAACCGATATTATCTACAATGACTTTCGTCCGCTGTTGATCGAACGCCTCGCGTCGGTCGACGACAAGAAGACCGAAAGTAAGTTGATCGATATGATTATTGATATAACCAGGTTGAAGAAACAGGTTGACGGCTGGAAAGCTATTGGAAACCCCAAACCGTCAGAACGCATCTGGCGATATTACTCGTTCGATCCATTGACGGAAAAGGATAAGGTGCATCCGCGCGTCTGGGAACGCTTTCGGACTGCTGCGTTGCCGACAGGCATGGACAAGTGGTATAAGCCGCAGTTTGATGACAGCAAGTGGGAAAGCGGAACCACCCCGATCGGTGTGGGCCACTTCATAGCGCATGGACATGGTAGAGGGTGGACAGCAACTCCTGACCACTTCTTTAAGAATAATTCTGTCTGGGGTGATGGAGAATTTCTTCTGACGCGAACAACCTTTCAAGTGACCGATGCCGACCTCGACTATGACTATTATCGCATATGGCTATTGACGTCCAGAGGATATACGATCTATCTAAATGGCAATCAGATCAAGTCCTACCCATGGTCTGCCCATTTTCCCAGGTATGAGAAGATCATGCTGGAAGGTGCGGCAAGAAAGCACTTAAAGAAGGGCACTAACACGTTGGCCGTCTACTGCATAGCCGGCTACGAGCAGGACAAGAAGACAGAGAACTACCATCCAATCGGACAGATAGACATCTCTATTGAAGGTTTGAAGAAGAGTGATTTGACGGCGGATAGTTATACTGTAAGTATGCCTTGGGAGGACCCATCTTATAGGAAAGACATTCCGGCTACTCAGGCCATATCTCGTCCGGTGAGTACCGGCTGGAAACTGTGGATGAAGCACCACGAAGCCAGGAAGTCATGGGTCAAGAATCGCAAGGTCGATTTGTTGATGGTGGGCGACTCGATTGTATTCAGGTGGGGACGTACCGGCAAGAAGGTGTGGGACGAATACTACGCCAAACGCAACGGCTGCAATATCGGTTCCAGCGGGGACAGGACCCAGCACATGCTTTGGCATTTCCAGAACGGCGGCCTCGAAGGCGGCAATCCGAAACTGGTCCTTGTAATGATCGGTACCAACAACAGGGGAAAACCTGAAAACAAGGGAACAGACACTGCATACGGTATTCTAGCGCTATTGAAGGAAATTCGCATGCAGCTTCCGGAATCTAAGATACTTCTTATGGCAGTCTTCCCGCGTGGCTGGACACCGACCGACAAAGGAAGAATACGCAACGAACAGATTAACAAAATCATTCAAACCTACGCCGACAACAAAACCGTCCACTGGCTCGACATTAGAGACGTCTTTCTTGACGAAAAAGGCGGAATGATAAAGGAGTTAATGCCCGACGGCCTGCATCCCAGTGAAAAGGGATTCCGCGTGTGGGCAGAGGCCATGGAACCGACGATCAAGAAATTGCTTCAAGAATAAAGGAAAGCACCCGGGATGTTGAAAAAGCCCGTAGCGCTGGCTTCCAGCCGGCAGCTCTTTGATTTACAAATCAAATAAAGGCTCTAAGATGGACAATAGCATGTTATTTGTTGTGTTTAATTGCTTTTTCAACACCCCCCCGGTACATTTTTTTTCTATAATTTAAATTTTGGCTCTTCGGAATAATTCGTGGTTTAATTAACGTTGATTCCCATATCACATAATCAGGAGTAACGATGCGAAACGCAAAAAGTGCAAAACTATTTAAAAAAGCCGAGCAGGTCATCCCAGGCGGAGTAAACAGCCCAGTACGTGCATTTAAGTCGGTCGGCGCAAAACCGATCTTCATAGAAAAGGCCAAAGGCCCCTACCTCTACGATGCCGACGAAAACAAGTACATCGACTACTGCCTGTCATGGGGACCGATGATACTCGGCCACGCCAACAAGGACATCCTCAGCGACGTACGCAAGGCAATGACCAAAGGCACCAGCTACGGCATACCAACCGAATCCGAGACAATACTCGCCGAGATGATCACCAAAGCCATCGCCTCTATCGACAAGGTTCGTCTCGTCAGTTCCGGCACCGAAGCGGTAATGACCGCTATCCGGCTCGCTCGCGGGTTTACCGGCAGAGACAAGGTCGTAAAATTCATCGGCTGCTACCACGGCCACGTAGACCACATGCTCGTAAGCGCAGGCTCAGGCCTGGCGACGCTTGGCACTCCTTCCAGCCCGGGCGTACCGAAAGACTTCGCCAAAAATACGATAGTACTTCCGTACAACGATCTGGATGCGGTCAAAAAAGTCTTCGCCAAAGAAGGCGACAAGATCGCCGCGATCATCGTCGAACCAGTCGCCGGAAACATGGGAACAGTCATCCCGCCAAACAGTTTTCTTAAAGGGCTTAGAAGCGTTTGCACAAAGAACAAATCACTGCTGATATTCGACGAGGTCATCAGCGGCTTCCGCCTGACTTACGGCGGATACCAGGACATAATCGGTGTAAAGCCAGACCTTACAACACTGGGCAAGATAATCGGCGGCGGCTTCCCGATAGGAGCAGTCGGCGGCAAGAAAAAGATAATGGACGCCCTGTCGCCCGTCGGCAGCGTATACCAGGCAGGAACCCTCTCAGGCAACCCGGTATGCGTCGCAGCTGGTATAGCAACCCTGAAACTCCTCAAATCCAAAAAGCCATACGCAAAACTAAACCGCACCACAGAAAAGCTCTGCAAAAACATAACAGAAATCCTAACCGAAAAATCAATCCCCAACACAATAAACCAGATCGGCTCAATG
>Ga0307990_1003527_pt1 | contig 11923 bp, 11 predicted proteins | sample EllFjometagen129_FD_203168 | JGI IMG/M metagenome (GOLD analysis project Ga0307990, IMG submission 203168) | Marine microbial communities from Ellis Fjord, Antarctic Ocean - #129 | ecosystem: Environmental > Aquatic > Marine > Unclassified | place: Southern Ocean | collected 2014-10-08
CGACATTGCAAAAAACAACGCAGACTTGGTACCCTTGCGCATTCATGGAGAGGAAACACTCAGAGGCCATCTGATGCTCACTTTTCTGTCTACCATAGTATTCCAGCTATTACAAAAGGATCTTCTGCTACACACACAGAAAAAGGACAAAATTAATCCTGAAGGCAGTTTCCTTGTGTTAAGAAACCAGAAGTGCAAGGTTTATGATGGTGTTGTAATTCCTCAAGAACCCACAAAAAAAATGAACGATATTTATAAATTATTGAAAATTCAAAGCCCTGTTTCCATTACCTATCAAAAGTAATAATGCTTGTGGTACGAAAACAGGGTGGGAACTATAGATTAATAAATAATAGCCCATTAAACTGTAGAATTGTTGATCAATTATTAATTGAGGAAAAATCTGCAACTATAGTTACAAACTCACTTAGCATATTTGATCGAACTAAAGATTCCTCAACCATAAACAATATTTTACTTGCAGGCTTATACAACAAAGAAACTAAAACATTTTCAGGAACAACCACCTATTCTATTTTATCAACACTTCGAGCTGATTGCTTTGTTATGCATCCAACTGGAATAGATTTTCAAATAGGCTTTTTAGCAGAACCAACAGAAGACTTACCGCTTTTGCAATATATGATTAATGTTGCTAGAAAAGTAATTCTATATATCGATGAAGCTTGTATTAAAAAAACATCAGGCTTATTAGTTTCCGGCTTCAATATAGTAAGTACAATTGTTGTTAACAAAAAAGTGTATGAAGAATACAAACAAGAGCTTGATGTCTATGACTTTTCAATAATTATTGCTGATTAATCTAAATTATACATACTAAAATTAAATATAGGAGTTTTTATATTATGAAAACAACATATCCCCATTTTCATTTCAGACCAAGCAGGAACTGGATTAACGACCCAAATGGCACAATTTACCACAAAGGGTTTTATCATATTTTTTACCAATACAATCCAACATCAGATTGTTGGGGCAACCTGCATTGGGGCCATACTAGGACTAAAGACTTTATTAATTATGAGGTTTTAAAAGTAAATTTATCTCCTTAACATGATAAAAATGAAATTGATTGTTATTCTGGTTGTATCGCAATAAATAAAGAGAATAAACCAGTAGCTCTATATACTAGTGTTGCATTTAATAATGATGAAACGCCAAATATTCAAAAAGCAGTATTTATGGATGAAAATATCGACCATTTCCACCCTGAAAGGATTGATTCAATTACCAAAGATCAAGAAGATATTCCAGATGTTCGAAATGATTGGAGAGATCCTTATGTATTTGAGGCTGATAACCGTTATTTCTTAATTATAGGAGCTGCTATTGGCGACAAACAAACTCCTGCAGTTTTGCTATTTGAATGCCTTGATGGTAGTTTGATAAACTGGAAATATATCAAAGAATTGATAACATTTAAACCAGTTATTGAATTATTTGAATGCCCAAACTTTTTTAAACTTCAAGATAAATGGGTTTTATTAGGTTCTCCTTATAAAGAAGTTGAGTATTATGTGGGGACTTTTGATGTAAATACGCTAGATTTTACAATAGAAAATTCTGGCTTAATTGATCACTGTGCTCAATTTTATGCTACAAATACTATACAAGATGACAAAGGTAGAACTATTATTGTTGCTTTTGAAAGGGGTTTTAGTAAAAATGAGGGTTGGAATAATGTAATATCTATTCCTCGCCAATTATCTATCAATGAAGATAATGAAATCATTCAAAAGCCAATCGATGAAATATATAATCTTAGAAAAGAAAAATTTGTAGTTGATAAAACTTTCGACCTAAATAATATTGTACAAATTGAAGATGAAAGATTGCCTCAATGCGAAATCAATTTCACAATCAATTTAGATGGTGACTTTAAAAGCAATTTAATTCTCAGAGAAAATAAATATAATGTTTGTCAAATTTTATTCTCTTCAACTGGAGTTAAATTTGATAATATATTAATCCCCTTTAAAAAACAAAATAAAATTGAAGTAAAGTTGTTAATAGATCACAGTGTTTTAGAATTATACCTAAACGGAGGTCAGCACTGTGCTACCAGAGTTATTGAAGCTATTAAAGACTTAAGTATTTTAGAATTTAGAGGTAACGGCTCAATAGAAAATTTAAGTGTATATGAAATGGGTGATTTATCAATTACTGAGTAAATTATTCGAGCATTAATATTAATTTAATATAATTTGTTTAATGCTCGATAACTTAGAAGTTTTTTATATAGGATATTTTTTTATGAGATATAACCTAAATACTTATAAAACATCAAATAAGATAGCTGTTATTATGTATTTATCTCTTTACTATTATATTTTATTTATTATTTTTAGAATTTATATTGACCTTTGTTAATACAAATGGTAGTCTCAAATTCGTTACGGGATGTCGCCTAGTGGCTATGGCGCTTGCTTTGGGAGCAAGATATCGAAGGTTCGAGTCCTTTCATCCCGATAGGCACTCTTTTATTAGTGAGTGCCCTTTTTATGAACCAGGTACAACATTACTGTTATACCAAAATATTTACACCGGGATGTCGCCTAGTGGCTATGGCGCTTGCTTTGGGAGCAAGATATCGAAGGTTCGAGTCCTTTCATCCCGATATTAAAACTACCTTTTAGGTAGTTTTTTTTATGCTATAATGATCATAATCAGCCCTCTTATTAAGAACTTCTTCATCCTTAACAAAATGGGTCCAACTCATATTACATTTTTTCATTACAAGGCCTGAGGCAACATTTTCTCTTTCATGAAGACCAAATATTTCCTCTACCCCCATTTCATCAAATAAATAATCGATAAATCTTTGGAGAGTTTCACTCATATAACCATTATTCCAATATTTTCTATTTAATACATAACCAAAAGTACCTCGATTGTCATTCTCGATGCTAAAATCTATACAACCAATTAACTTATCAGTAGATTTTAGTAGGATTGCATAAATTCCATCACCAATTAAATAATTATTAATAGTAGATATTGTTTCATTAATATCTTTATGAGGTTTCCAGGTTAAATATTTAACTGTTTCTTCATCACAAGCATATTCAAATACACTCTCTGCATCCGCTTCACAAAACGATCTAAAATATAATCTTCTTGACTCAAGTTTTTCACTAAATTTCATTTTAACACTCTTTTTTACTAATTTTCTTGCTATTATATATTAATACACTTAAATCATCAATTTTATATTGACTATGTTAATCAATAAAAATATTTTGATTTGTGGCCTTTAGGAGATAAAAATGAAATCAAAAATTATTAAAGGATTTATTACCTTTATTTTTACTACTAGCATTATGGCAGCGACAACTCTAAATTTTGCTAACAATCAAATTCCCTCACAAAATAATACACGTGCTAATCCATTAATTATTTCTAATGTGGATGTTAACAACAAATTTTATGGATCCTACTCAATATCAAACAATACTATTGAAAGGTATGTTAAAGATTTGCTGAAAAAACGAGAAATTGAAATTGGCAACTCAAATTATAAACAAGAATTTGAGTTAATAGTAAAAAGTATAAACAAGGATAAGATTCTAAAAGAAACCTTATTGGGAGAACTCAATTACACTATTAATGATAATAAATTAATTATTCAAGATGTTAGCTTTGGAGAAAGTTTTGTAATGGATTATACAATTAAAGATAACATTTTGTATGGTAAAGTTTATAATTTCAGTGAAGAAATGGCTTTAGGTCATTTTATTGATAACGGTAAATTTCTAATCATTAATACTCCAGCAAATAAAGAAGATTCAATTTTTTTAGAACATCATTATAGTTAAATTTGAAAAATTGCTATTATGATGCTATTTTATATGTTTTTGGTTTTAATTAATTAAAAATATCTTATTGACACTTATTTTGAAATATGGTAATTTCTCTCTTGTCATGAAGTTTAAACATGTGAGAAACAGTTTGAAAAATTGATATGTTTGCGCCAATAGCTCAGCTGGATAGAGCAACTGCCTTCTAAGCAGTAGGTCATAGGTTCGACTCCTATTTGGCGTAATTTTAACTTTAGATTCCTATATTTAGGAGTCTATTTTTTTTCATTTTTGAGTTAAATGTTTCTAGTTTCATAAATTAGAAAACCACTCAGAAATTACTCCCAAGCGGCTTACTATATATTAATTAGATTTAAATTTATTTCAGTTTTTCTTCAGCTTTAACAGAGTCTTCAATCATTTTTTCTTTTGTGATATTTTCTTGCTTAGTTTCCGATTTTTCTTTTTTTAGACTCAAACTTTCTTTTTTACTCGATATCAAAAAGTAACTTGAAAGAGCGAGTAATATAATAGAACTCATAAACAAAGAACAACCTAAAATTAAAAACATAAGGGAAATAGATGTAATTGCCAAACTTAAATTATTAATGCTCAATCTCATTGTAAAGCCTTCTGCATAATGCTGAATACTTACAGGTGTTAGTGCCTGTCTAAAACTTGCTATTATAAGAGCAACTCCTAGAACAAATAAAATACAGCTAAACACTAAACTTACTACCGATGCTTTTTTCATAATACTTCACCTTCTTTAAAAAATAGTCTTATTATTATAATACATCATTAAATATAAATTTCTATAATAATTAGATGAAGAATTATGTAGATTGATTGAAGATTAATCTTTTGCTTCATACGATTTAATACTAAAGGAGATTATTGCTTGTGCTATTTTAGCTCTGGATTGATGGTGTAAAAACGTAACTTTATCATGATTTACACCACTAGCCCAATTTATACTATAGGCTAAAGCAACAAATTTTATCTTAGCTTCATTTAAGAGTTCAAATTCTGGGCATCCTGTCATTCCAACAAAATCAGCACCAAAGTGATCAAACATTCTTATTTCAGCAGGGCTTTCTAATCTAGGTCCATTTGTACAAATATAGACACCCCCATCTCCTAAGGGGAAAGTACAGAGTGAGGCTTCTTTTCTTAACTTAACTTTTAAATCTAAATCAAAAAGATCTGTCATTTCTAGATGAAAAACATTATCGCTAGTTGAAAAAGTAGATTTCCTTTTACCCCCAGTAAAATCAATAAAATCATCAATAACTGTAACAGAACCTGGAGGTAATTTATTGCTTATTGATCCCACAGTATATATACCAATACATTTATCAACATCTAATAATCGAAGAGCATCTATATTTGCTAAATAATTTATCAAATGAGGAGGTATCGAATGATTTACTCCATGGCGAAGTATAATTATTGTATTGTGCTCTTTGATGTAATGGGCTTTGCCATACTGTGTATCAATTTCATAAACCTTTGAATTTGGAAACAATTCATCTATTCCTGTTCCACCTATAATTGCTCTCATTTGAAAACTCCTCTAATTTGACTGGGTTTTAGTATTCCTTTATTAGTTACAATATTGGTTACTAACTTTGGATCAATAATATCAAATGCCGGATATAAGGCTCCAATAGTTGAATCTCCTATATATTCTTCATTATAAACTAATAATTCACTTGGGGATCTATATTCCATCCTTATATCTTCATAACTCTCTTTTGCTAAATCAGGAGCTATAGAAAAGGCTGTATAAGGAATATTATAATAGTTAGCACAAATTGCATTTTGATTGGTACCAATTTTATTTACCACTGTTCCATCCATGCAAACTAAATCAGCCGCACTCATATAGTGTTGTATTTGTTTTTTTTCCATGAAAAAAGATCCCATCGCATCACTAATTATCTTTACATCAATGTTTAATTCTTTCAAAGAAGGAGCAGTTAATCTGGTTCCTTGAAAATATGGTCTTGTTTCATTTACCAATACTCTTATATCTTTACCCTCTTTTTGTGCAAAATAGAGGGATAAAAGCAGGGTATGTTCTGCAAAACAAGTGGTTAATATAGTATCTTTGTCTTTTATTAAAGTGGATCCCAATTTCCCCATCCTATAATAAGTTTCATCAAAGTCATTTTCTATTTTATCTACTAAAATATTAATTAAAATAAGTAAATCTGTTGGAGTGAACAAAGAATCTAAAAATCTAGGTTTTACAGTATTTAAAATATCATTTACACATCTTTTCATAGTGGTATTTGTAACTCTTGCATTTACAATATATAAAATTTCAGTTTCTAAGCTTTTATAAGTAAAAGGTATAGAATATCTATCCATTTCATTAGCAATATATCTAAAAGATGTTAGAGCCACCTGTAAGGGGCCTCCACCTTGAGTTATCATCATCTTTAAGCAATCACCTATCTGTTGGCAGTTGGTACATGTTACAAAGCTTTTTTCTTTTGGAAAGAGTTTTCTATTCCCAATATAAAAAGTTGAATCAACAAAGTGGCAAATATTATAAGGTTGTAATAAATAAGGTAATTTAACTTTCATAAAGCCTCCTAATACCCTATTTTAACATACAAAAAAAATAAAAGATATTATAACTTTATTATATTAAATAGCTTTAAACTCTCTATATAAAATAAACCATATTTCTACACATTTTATATTCTATAATTTAAAACCATGCCTTGTAATAATTTAATAATTTTATCGCTTTAATACATTATCAAAAAACTTAACTTTACATTTGACTAAATTGCTCTCATAGCCTAAAGTTATTACAATCTAAATGTTATAAAAACAAAATAAGGAAGATTACAGACTTATGAAAATTAAAAAATTATCTTTAATTATGGCACTTTGTGCTATTAGCGTATTTGTTGCCCCAAGTGTATTTGCATCTGGTACAAACGAAGTAAAGGCTTCAGCAACATTAGCAATGATTCAAAATATTGATGTTAATTCAAATATTTACATTTTTCAAGTTTTAACTGAAAATGAAGAGTTAGCAGTTTATATCGACAAAAATGATGTAGATACTATCTACAATCTTGATTCATATCGAATCGGCGATTATGTAAGTTTTAACAATATTGATAAAAATGCAGAATTAATCTTGAGTGATAATATTAGATATATTACCCCTTATATAACTTCAGGAGCAATTTTCTTTATTCCTGCTGAAGCCGAAATTGAAACACCAGACGATGATTATGGTTTTGACAATGTATTAGAACATGGATTTAACTATACTTATGGTTATTCTTTAATGCAAAGTTTTAATGAGCAAGGTTTATTCCTTAATGCAAATTATCTAACTCGTGGTGTACTAGATGTAATTTCTCTTGAAACTGAAGATTTCTTTACATTAGCTGAACTACAAACATTTGTTGAAGCTTATCAAGAAACCTTCCAAAATGCAGAAATTCCTAAAAAAATGGAAAATGGACCTGAATCTACTTTAGATCAAATTAAAGCTTTAGGATTACCAACTATTTTAGACAATCAATTTGCTTATGCTTATGGTTATTTAATTGCAGCACAATTTGTAACATCAGGTATTCCTGTTGATGAATATTACTTTACAACAGGTATCTTAGATGCTGCCTACCAAAGAGATTCTCAAATGTCACAATACCAAATGGAAAGTGCTATGCGAGATTTTGAAAAAGATTTCACACAAAAACAAGAAGTCGCAATAACAGCTTTAAAAGAAGAGAATTCAAATCAAACTCAAACTTTCTTAGCTGCTAATGCTACTCAAAAGGGTGTTACTAGTCTAGAATCAGGTATTCAATATAGAGTTGTAACTGAAGGCGATGGCTCTGGATCTCCTTTAGCTGAAGAAGAAGTTACAATCAATTATGAACTTTCACTTTTAAATGGTAATATAATCGACAGTTCTTTCCAAAGAGGAACACCAGCAACATTTAAATTAACTCAGGTTATTGCGGGCTTTAGAGAAGCTGTTATGCAAATGAGTGTTGGCCAATCAATAATTGCTTGGATTCCACCACAATTAGGTTATGGAGAGGAAGGAAATCAAAATATTGCTCCTAATTCATTATTGATTTTCAGAATTGACCTACTTTCAATAAACAAATAAATTATATAAAGATTTAAGTCTATTTGACTTAAGACTTATAATACAAGCCTCATTGTAGATTACTGCAATGGGGCTTGTTAGTTTGAGATGTTGGTGTGAATTATTGAATTTTTAATTCCTAATCTAGATTTTATGACTAAGGGATTTTGTACAATTTAAAATTTTATCTAGACTAACAAGCCTCTTAACAATTGGATGTAACAATCTCATCTCACTAGAAACTGGTTATCTTTAGAAACAAACATTCAACCCTATAATCAAAATTTTAAAACCATTTATATTTGCAATTTTGTAAATATTGAATTGAAGATAAATAAAAGTTATTGAAACCCTTTTTTTTTTGATTAAATCCGTTTTGAATTACTAATAAAAATATAGAATTCAATCATTCTTCACTTTTTGCCCTATTTGAAAATATTATTTTTAAACCCTCATTTGTACAGAGTTGGTCTAAACAGCAAATAAAGCCCTAATTTAAACATTTATCGCTGTATTAATGTGAAAACGGGTTTTTAAAACCCTTATTATGAATAAACTCAATCTTTTGTAAAAATTTGTGTATGGAACAAGATGAAGACAAAAATGGGAAAATAATTTGGAAAAGTATCCCTATAGCCCAGTATTGAGGGTTTAGGAACTATTTAGATTGCTCCATTACTTTATCCCTTCCTATGATCATTTACCAACTCTGTGCAAATGATGGTTCTATAAAATATTATGATGCCTCTAATTAATGATAATTCTGAAGTATTAGAAAATAACAGTTTTAAAAAGTGCGTATTTGTGGTATATTGTTAATATAAAAAGTGCGTATTTGTGGTAACTGTAGAATATGAAAAAAGAAAAATGGGGTTGTTTATGTTTGAAAGAAAAATTTATCATAAATTATTAAAGTGGAAAAAAGAATCTAAGGGAGAAACAGCTCTTTTAATTGAAGGGTCAAGACGAGTTGGAAAATCGACGATTGTTCAAAATTTTGCTGAAAATGAGTACACAAGTTATATTATGATTGATTTTGCATATGCCTCAGCTAGTATTCAAAATTTATATAAAGATTTATCCGATTTAAATTACTTTTTTTTACAATTACAACTTCAATATGGAGTAAATTTAGTTGAAAGAAAGTCAGTAATAATATTTGACGAGGTCCAATTTAATCCTCTTGCAAGACAGGCTATTAAACTTTTAGTGGCAGATGGCAGATATGATTATATAGAAACAGGTTCTCTAATTTCTATAAGAAAAAATGTGAAAGATATATTAATTCCAAGTGAAGAAAGAAAGATTCAAATGCATCCTATGGATTTTGAAGAATTTTTGTGGGCTACAGGTGATACAGATACATCAAAATTGTTAAAGAAAATGTATGAGGAAAAAATATCTATAGGTGATGCACAAAACAGAAATATGATGCGAAAATTCAGGCTATACATGTTGGTTGGCGGAATGCCACAAGCAATCAAAGCCTATGTGGAAAGTAATAATTTTGAAATTGTAGATCAAGTAAAAAGGGATATCATCAATCTGTATGAAGATGACTTTTATAAAATAGATCCAAAAGGAAAAATTTCATCATTATATGATGCTATTCCATCTGAATTAAACAAGCATTCTGCTAGCTATCAAATATCAAGTGTTTTGCCCAATGACAGAAAAGAAACCATATCAGAAGAAATATCAGAACTTCAATCATCAAAGACAGTACTACCGTCCTATAATGTTACAGATCCCAATATAGGCCTATCAAATATGTACAATAAAGATAAATTTAGGCTTTATTTAGCAGATACAGGATTGCTTGTTACACTTATCTTCAAAGATAAAGATTTTACAGATAATATAATTTATACAAAATTATTGAATAATAAATTGCCGGTCAATTTAGGTATTTTATATGAAAATGTAGTAGCACAAATTCTTACAGCAAAAGGGAATAAACTATATTACCATACATTCTATGATAAAAAACAAAAAAGGATTTATGAGGTAGATTTTTTAATAGCTAAAGGAGATAAAATATGTCCTGTAGAAGTAAAATCTTCAGGTTATAAAACCCATAAGTCTTTAGATATTTTCTCAGAAAAGTATTCCAAAAGAATTAATGAAAAAATTTTAATATCTACGAAAGATTTAAATATACAAGGCAATATTATATATTTACCTGTTTATTTGACAATGTTTTTATAAATATCAACCTGAATCTGTATAAAAAACATTTTGTACTACTAAATTAGACTATCTAGTTTGCAATACTTAATGCAATTATGAAAATAATGAGCCATCATTTGCACAGAGTTGGTAAATGATCATAGGAAGGGATAAAGTAATGGAGTAATCTAAATAGTTCGTAAACCCTCAATACTGGGCTATAGGGCTACTTTTCCAAATTATTTTCCCATTTTTGTCTTCATCTTGTTCCATCCACAAATTTTTACAAAAGATTGAGTTTATTCCTAATAAGATATTTAAAAACCCGTTTTCACATTAATACAGCGATAAATATTTAAATTAGGGCTTTATTTGCTGTTTAGACAAACTCTGTGCAAATGAGGCTTTTTATTTTTTTATAAAAAATCCTTTTAATTACCTACTTATAGAAGGCCATTATACAAGCTTTAGACAAATAAATAGTGGATTTACTATACACAAGCTCGTAGATTAAATAAAAATCAAAACAAATATTAAAAAAAATAAGCCTTGAATTTATGACTTATTTATATCAACTAATAGCATAATAATTACTTATTCGAGAGCTTTCATTATTTTATTTTTACCAGCATGTTTAGCCTTGTACAAGGCAACATCTAACAACTTATATATACTTAGATAATCAGAATCTTCATCCAGGACTTTATAAGTATAGCCTGAAGATGCGGTCATTTTTAAATCAGAACCAGCAACAAAAGAAATATCACCTACTTCTTTACAAGAGGTTTTAAACTTCTTCAAACAAACATCTAAAGGATCACTGTTGCTTATTATAAAAAATTCATCTCCACCAATTCTAAAGACATTATTGACTCCAAAGTTTGACTGTAATATTTTAGCAAAGTTAATAATAAATAAATCTCCAATATCATGACCATATTGATCATTGATGTTTTTAAAATTATCTATATCTGTTAAAAGAGCAAAAACTACTTGGCCCTTATATTTTTCAAATTCATATAAAAAACCTCGTCTATTTTTACAGCCACTCAACTGATCTATTGTTGATAAGATTCTCAACTCTTGGTTTGCTTCAAATAAATTTGATTTTACTACTATGTTTTGAGAGACATAACGATATCTATCAATCCCAATGAGAAAAAGCATGCAGTGAAAAGTTAAAACATTAACTACTAAAGCAAAATCTAAAGATCCATATAAATAAAAGATGAGAAAGAACACAATCATATTAATTAAATTATAAAGCAAAATCTCTTTTGGACTATAAACTAAAAAACTAATAATTATACTTATATTTATCAAATAAACAAAAGCGGCTATACCACTATGATAATCAATAAGGGCTATTGCTATACCCCAAAATGAAAACATATAAGAGATAAAATAAAGTAATAATTTATTAGAACTCATTTTTTGTCTATATTTATCTCTTGATAATTGATAAGTAATAACTGCAACAATAAACAAAAACATGTAAAAATACTTATACATGTTAGATGTATTAAAAACAAAAGAAAGAATCAACATAAAAACTTCACCTATCATTATTACAATAGCCATATTATTAATTCTTGATAAATTTGATCTATTTATTTCTTCAATTACTTTCGGCGAAGGGTTAGAAGCTAAGAGTAACATAAATCATGTTCCTCAATTGTTTTTAATAAATTTTGGCTCTGTTAGTATCCAAAAGTTGGTAATATTGGAAAAAGTTGGTAATTGAAGTAAAAGACCTCCTATGAAACATAATATTAGTTCTGTAGTTCAATTAAATAATTTTAAA
>Ga0307990_1003528_pt1 | contig 11921 bp, 6 predicted proteins | sample EllFjometagen129_FD_203168 | JGI IMG/M metagenome (GOLD analysis project Ga0307990, IMG submission 203168) | Marine microbial communities from Ellis Fjord, Antarctic Ocean - #129 | ecosystem: Environmental > Aquatic > Marine > Unclassified | place: Southern Ocean | collected 2014-10-08
AAACACTCCCCGTGGGCAGGGCCGGTTTTTGACGAATATTGGCCTTGCTCTGACTTTTTTGCATTGTGATAATGTTTTCGGCCCTCTGTGGCCGAAGGTTTATATGGCCCTCCCCGGCTTGTGTCTCACACAAAAGCCAGGGAGGGCTTTTACTATGACTACATTAAACGCTTCGGCCGGCACCGGCAAGGCGGATTTCCACGAGGTCGCCGCGTCGTTCCTTGACCAGCCCGGACTGCCTTTCACCGACATCCTCAACGCCGTCAACATCGAGCAAATCTTCGCCGAACACAGCGCCCTGTTCGCCACCGATGCGATATACTCCACCCCGCTGGTGCTGTGGGCGTTCCTCGCACAGATCCTGGCCATGCGAAGGTCCTTGATGCGGAGTTCCTCGCGGAGCAGCTGGACCGCTTGGTTGAGCTGGTCGTTGGCGTCGGGCAGTCGGACGCGGGCATTGATGCTGTTGGCGGACCAGCCCCTAGCGCAGGTGATGGCGTAGTGAGCCAGGGAGATGACGTGCAGGACGGCTGATTTGACGTTCTTGGCCCATCATCCGGAAGGCACGGGAATGTCTGGCAATTGCGGGTAGGACAATGGTAGGCCCCCTTAGCCTCGTTACTGTCGATGAAGCAATAGCTTACCATGTGATCCTGTGCCGTCAAGACCCCCAAGTTCGTTCGGATTATGCGCGGGCCGAAAGTCGGTGGACCAACACACCGCGCAGCATCCTCGGACCCGCCAACCATCGGCATTCGGTTGCCAATCAACGCCGCTTCGGGCCCTCACCGGCCCGGCCAACACCGAACACTTCCCTCACGAGAGTCGCTGGACCAGGACAGCTGGCCCCGCTACACGCAAGCCATCTCTGCCGTTATCAGCATGCAATCGCCCGCATCTGTTCCGGCGTGAGGGAAACGTCCACGGCTCCGAGAGCGTCGGCCAGGTGATCCGGATCGCTTGTACCCAGAATGGGGTATACCGGGAACGGCTGATGCAGCAGCCATGCGATAGCAATCTGGTTTTGACTCACCCCAAGCTCCTTGGCCAATGCCTTGACCGCTTGCAGTCGTGAGTGTCCGCGGTCGGTACTGTATCTCTCCGGTGTCCGACCGTCCGTGGCAAAGAACCCGTTCGCGGTAGGGCCGTAAGGAACCACCGGAAGCTGCGAACGGGCGTGGCGTTCGATATCCGCCGTGCTCAGCGACAGCAGGACTCCGGGCTCCAACCGTTTGGCCCCTGGCGGGTCCTCATCTTCGGAAGCCAGGTTCCACTTCGGTTGACTGGCTGCGAAGCCCTGCCTGCCGTGCTCCCGAGCATAGGAGTTGGCCTCGTCAAGCCGCGCTGCCGTCCAGTTGCTGCCCCCGAAGTACCGGATGCGACCCCGGTCGACCTCGGCGTTCAGGATATCGATGATCTCTCCGACGGGAACTCGCGGATCGTCCCGGTGCAGCCAGTAGAGATCGATCGTGTCCACCTGCATTCGGGCGAGGCTATCGTCGATATCGGCCCCGATGCGGCCGGCCGACATGTACTGCGCGACGGTGCGATAGTTCGACATGGAGGGATGGGCGCCCTTGGTGGCCAGCACCACGCTGTCTCGGCAACTGCGGCGCTTGACGTAGCCGCCAAGAACGCGCTCACTGACGCCCGGGCCCGACGGAAGCCAACTGCAGTAGCAGTGTGCCGTGTCGAAGAAGTTGCCGCCCGCCTCGCGGAACATGTCGATGAGCCGATCACACGCAGCAGGATCCATGTCTCTGCCGAACTGCATCGTGCCATAGCAAAGCGTCGAGACCTGCAGGTCTGTCTTGGCCAGTGGTTGGGTCTTCATCACGGTTCTCTCTCCAGATTGGTAGGTCCGTTTCGAGGCGATCATAACGACACCCGAGACCACATCGAGTTCGGCGCGGGAACACGTGCCTTACGAAGCTTGCTGGCCCAGCACGCCCTGGTCATATTCGGCGCCATTCCGGATTGTCGCTGCCGTCCTACTACAGAAGTCTTATCAGCCGGACGCCCTGGAAGGGCATATCTATACTGGACCCTCTCACCTCTTCGCAATTGAGCATATCGAAACCATCGACGGGATCGCCTTCGTTCGACTGTAGCTGTACCTGGACCGGTTCGGGCGATACGTTTACCAGCAGCACGATCCGGTTTCCCTTCAGCGGCACCTGCCGGTGCATTACGCCGAAGGCTCCGGTGCCGCTCACGACGCTTACCCGCACCGGCAGCACGGCGGTTAGCGGCGACAGTATTTGCTCGAAATCACGGGACAATGCCGGTGCCGCCGCGTATCCCAGTACCGGAACATCCTTGAGAAAGGCAGCCGCCTCCCGGTTGTGCGGTATGCCGTGCTCGTCGTAGGCAGCCGCGCGCTCGCCAAATCGAACCAGTTGAACCCCCTCCCGTAAGGCGCGTTTCAGCACCCGCAGAGCCTGCCGGCAGATGTATTCAGCGTCCGGCACAACGATAACCCTGCAATCCCCGGGAATACCGTCGTTAACCAGCATCTTCTCCGTTACGAATCCGATCCGCAATCCGTGAAAGCAGGTTCCTTCATAGGCCCGGTGAAGTGCATCAATGTGGACCTGGTCCTGAATATACGAGGGTTTCGAGACCAGGAGGCGGACCGGCCGGTCCGGACAAGTGGCCAACGCTTCCACCTCTTCGGCGAATGCGTTCAAATCCGATAGTGTATGGAAATACTCAGCGGCGATTACCGGCTGGGTCGATATGCTGCCGTACAGCCACATGGCGAAGTAATCGAGGGGAAACGGGTACGGCCCATACCTGCGATGCCAGTACCAGGTGACGTTACTGATAAGCCCGTGGAGGTGGGCCATCCACAAAGCCGCGCGGGGATGACTCCGGGGTATATCCGGAATCCGGATAGCGTTGATGGAGAAGGCGTGGTACTCGAGATCAATAACCGGTCTGGACGGCGGCAGCGAAGTCAGGTAGTCATAGAGGAACGACTGACCCAGCCAGTGAAAACCGTACAGAGATCCGTCGTAGTTCAGACCCGTCGTGCTTACACGGCTCTTGCCGCCGGCGGCCATTCGCGGTTCAGTAACGGGCAGGGGCCGTGTGTCAACGCCCTGCATAGACGACGATGGCGTCAGGAGTTCACGGTCTATGCCCTCGGTAACCGCCGCGGGCCGGGGACCGAGACTCGAATTGTCCTGTCCCTTCAGGTGGATCACTGCGTCGGGAATGTACTTCCGAATCTCTGCGTGAACGAAATCGAAAAACGCGGCCACTCTCACGTTGTGAAAGGTCACACGGTCGTACCACTCTCCGGCGGAATACCGCTCCCGGGGCTGTTCAACGGGCAGGGGGATATCTTGGAACTTGGCGTATTCCGTCTTCCACACGCCATTCAACTGCTCTACATTGGTATATTGCCCGGCCAGCCAGTCGTGATACTTGCGCAGTGAGTGCGGCCCCCACATGTCTGGAGAAAAGAACGGCTCGTTGGCCATATCCCACGACAGGACAGAAGTCGATCCCCGCAGAGCGGGGATCAGGTGCGACAAGACCCTGACAATCATCTCCCTTGCACCGGGATGGTCGATATCAAAACCAATCGAGTTGCCGTGGTACCCGGTAATACCCGGCCAGAGCGGTTCCAGTATTTCAGAGTTGCCCGGCCATGCGAGCATAACATCGACCTTGAATCCCATCCTTTCTAGAGCTTGTATCTTCTCGACATGATTGCGTATGCCGGCCGCATCGACGGTGCCGTCGGGAAGAATAAGGCCTGATACCGGGATCCCGCCGGCGCTGATTATTCCGACGCCCAGCCGTTTCATATCGAGGAGGAATGACCGGGTAAGCGCCTCATCCTTCTCAGCCCATGCCGGATATCTCTTTGTGTCGACAAAACTCCACTCCAGCATGTTGAATCCGCCGGAGAACACGGGCCGTTCACCGATACGAAAATAGCCGTTTTCAAAGACCATCCGGCTCCATTCGATATCTGGCCCAACCGGTATATCAATTCTCGAGTCCAGGCGAGATAGCGCGTGGCCGAGTATCTCCATGCAGCCGGTCAGTTCGTAATTGATGTGAAAGTGATATCGTCTCTCCCGTTCCGCGTCATCGATTGCGTCCAGCAATTCGATCGCCGGGCCGTGCCCATTATCGGCGAAGGCTTCGTTCCCGACCAGCGCGTCTTTCATGAGATCCGGATGATCCAGTTCCCATTGGACATAGTCCGCAAAGAACTTCGCAATCTGCACGTCGATATTGCCCGCCTTTGCGTGATACCCGTCGTACTTCACCAGGACAGCCGCGACACTTTCGATTTTGCTCCGCAGTTCAGCGAGGCGATTGAGATAGATGTGTTTTTCGTTTGCCGTCATGTTTACTTCCCGTATCCTGGTCCAGCGAGTTTCGGCCCGCACACGTCTCGAACAGATCAGGTTGACTTGACTGCACTGTCGGGGGCACGGTATGTTTCCTACTTTCCGGCCGCCTCCAGCGTTGCGGGGGAAAGCTTGGCTTCCTCCATCCAGAGGTCGACATGGCCATTGGGTGGTACGGGCTTGCCGCGATAGTCGGGATGCGGCCCGAAGTAGGTGGCCTTGTTGTTGAAGTGGGTGTAGCGCAGGAAGTTGATGACCGCAATGGTCACCTTGCCGACCTTGAACTCGGGCAGGATATTCTCGTAGATGTAGGCGCCGCGGATGCCGGTATGACGGAAGAACCCACCGTTGGCCTGGGTGAGCAGCTTACCGTTGACGTAGATAGCGAAGCCCTCACCGGATCGGTCGCAACCGGCACCGCCAAGGATCAGGCGGTAGGCATGCCCGTCCTTGACCGGGGGAACGTCGAAGGTCTGCCGCATCAACAGGACTTCCTTCGCCCAGAAGGTAGCCGGGGTCTTGCTGCAACCGCAGTGAGATCCGTTGCAACTGGGGCGTCGTGCTTCCAGCTTATCGCCCATTCGACCAAAGGGCGCTTTGCCCTGCTTCCATCCCGCTGCGGCCGGGTCGAAGTCGGTGGCATACCAGTTGTCCATCCCCTCCGGGAAGGTGATCTTACGGAAGCGGTTGCTCTTCTCCAGGTCCTGCTTCTCCCGTGGATCGAAGCTGTAGTAGGACCATGTGGCGTTTCGCATCGCCTGGGCAAAGGGCTTCCAACTGTAATCGGTGATGCCAGCGATATCGTAATACTCCATCAACGTATCAAGCGAGTTCCGAATATCGAGAGGCATCTTCGAGGGCTTCGTGCCCAACACAATCCCCTTGAGTGGGTCGCGGCTGTTCGGTCCGAAGGCGGCCCCGAGAAAACTGGGAACCATCTCCTCAAGCACGATGGGCTTGAGGGCCTGGCCCATCTCCCGGTAGTACTCGGGGCTGTAATGCGGGCCTCTCTTGTTGAACTGACCGGTCACGGCATCGGAATAGACCAGTTCCACGTTCGGATCCCGAGCCGGTTGCGGGGAAAGTTCCAGTTTCTCTGCCTTGCCGCCGAGGAGTCGCACCATGGCCCGCCCGAGGGCGTCACCGGTGAGCACATAGGTCTCCGCGTTGTGGTTATAGTGATAGCCGGTGCCTGTGGGAGAGTCTCCCCGGGAGCGCCAGAACGCGCGGGTGTCTACGCTGGCCACCGTGCCGGCAAACTCTGGATGCTGCTTGGGGGCGCCCACAGCCATCTGCGCTTCCCAGGTCATGAAATGGCCGGGATCCATGTGCATGCCGCCAAAACCAACCGTGGCAATCACAACCCGCAACTTGGGTACATTGAATTCCTTACGCAGGTCCTGGATCAGATTGACAAGGTGTTTCTCATATATCTCCTTGGGGACGTTTTTGTCCTTGTGGCCCTGGAACCAGACAAAGCCGACGATCTCGTAGCCCTGCCCGTTGTAGTCGGGGACGATTCTGTCGATGTTCTTGAGGGTGCTGCGAACGCCCTTCACCATGGCGTCATACTCGTAGCCGCAGTACTTGTTGGCCTTCTCTTCTTCGGTCTTGCCGCTGGAGGGCGGGCGGAAATCAAAGCTCAGCGCGCGGTTGCCCATCGAGGACTCGATCAACAGCACCGGCTCATCGTGATAGGTTCCCATCACATAGCCGAAGGGCACTTCCGGGCCGATGAACTTACCGTTGGACGTCGTGCTCAGCGGGCCGCCGCTGCCGCCTTCGGCCGTGGAACAGCGCGTCTCCCAATAGGTCACATCATTGCGAACGGTCCATTTGCCGTCTTCATCGACGAACCAGGGGTACTTGCCCTCCTTGGTAAGCGTGGTAAGATCGCCCTTGCCTTTGAGATCGACCAACTTCATCCAGAAGGCGGCCGAACCGCCCTTCATGTAGGTGATGGTCACGGGGTAGCGTTTGCCCTGCTCGAGCGTTACCTTGGCCACGGTCGCATCTTTGCCGGGATCCTTGCGGAAGACCTCTTTGCCATCGAGATCGACGACGGCGTGGGTGCTATCCTCAAACCCCACATGGACCTCGTATGCCCCCGTCATGGGGACATCGATAAAGGCTTTGGCCACGACGGTGTTCGGACCATCGATCGCCGGCAACTGGGCCTTCACTGTCCCCAGACGAACCGTGGTTTCCTTGACTGGCTTCATTGCCGCGTAATACGCATCGGGAGAGTACGCGCCGTTGTAGATCAAGACCTTCGCGCCGGCGGGGGCATTCTTGTCGGCAGACTGATACGCGCCATGCCGCAGAAGCGCAGACGGCCCCACGGGCATGCGGCCCGGCTTGATCCCGGGGTCTGCCGAAAGAAAGATGCTTGGGTAAACCGGACGGGAATCACCAAGGTAACCGAAGCCGACCATGTTGGACTGCCCGGCAAGGATGTAGACCTTCACCGGCTTGTCCTTGGCTGGAGGGGTCTTGCCAGGCCTTGGCAAAACAGCCGGCACATCGGCTGCGCTGGCCGACAGCCCAAGGGACGAGATGCAAAGCATCAGTAACAGAGTGGTCGTGAGTGCCTTCATGTGAGTTCCTCGATGCATTGCCTGTCAATCAAGCAGTTCTGATGTGGGCCAAACGCCCACACGGAGGCGGTCCAGAATGTCGTTCCCGGAGCAATCGCCACCGTGAGCCAATGCGACCCGCCGCTCGTAGTGCTTGAGTAGCCCTCCGAGCCAGCGGCGGCAAGCCACATGTTGCGGTCTAAACTCGTCGGAGTCAATGGGCGGATCGCATCTGCTCCTTGGCGTCGGTTGCCCAGGCAGAACTGGGCAACTCTTGGCTTCACGCACATGCATGCTGAGGCAGGACTTCGGGGACGGCTGAGTTTTGGGACCATACGGGCACCGGCGACTTCGACAAGACGTGCGACGGTACAGACATTTGCATGCCGGTCCATTGGTGCGAGGAGCCCACGCTCCTTGCTTACAGCATGGACGGGTATGACAGCAAAACCTGGCAAGTGCCCGAAGACTGGCAAGTGTCACGCAAACGGGTCTTGAGCCGGCCGGCGAAGTGCCGGTGGTAGACGGCGTCGTCACGCTTAGTGTGGGTGCCAATGCAGCAACAAAGGTAACCCAGAAGCCCGCGTCCTTCAGATAGAACGCCAATCAAGAATCGTCAGCGAGTGCGGCGGCAATGATGCCACGCCGTCTCGAAAACTCAGCTTGACGGGACAGGGGGCGATCCGTGTCGGGATGCGCGGTATCATTCTAGGCGTCGAGCGCGTTGCCGGTGAGCCGCGTGGCGGCAGATACTGCTTCGGCAAGATCCCGATGCAGACCTTTGAGGATTCGATTTGAGTTCTCTGGAAATGTCACCGGCATATTCACCGGCCCCGGCTTTCTGGACGATTCCGTGGATGTTGGCATATAGAGTATTGCTGAGGGAGACAGACAAATGATGAAGAAGCAAACCGTGTGTGTGGCAATTTCACTGGCGGCCATGGTTGCCGGGGCAGCGCGTGGGTGGGCGGCCGAAAAGGAATCGGTGCGGGCAATCCCCACCGTGGTTCGCTATGGCGATTTTGGCGCCCGGGGCGATGGCAAGACGGACGACATCGAGGCCATCGCCAAAGCCCACGCGTTCGCCAACAAGCATGGGCTTCCCGTCAAGGCGGACGGTGATGTGACGTACTTCATCGGCGGCAAGGACAAGACGGTTGTCATACAGACGAACACGGACTTTGGCTCGGCCAAGTTCATCATTGATGACACCTCCGTCGAGAACCGCAAGGCGAACGTCTTCGAGGTCCGCTTGGCGCTGCAGCCGATCAAGCCAAAAGGAATCTCGTCGCTGAAGCGGAATCAGCGAAGGATCAGCCTGGCCCTGCCGCACAGTTGCGTGGTCGTCGTCAACAACTCCCACGTCAAACGCTACATCCGTAGAGGCGCCAACCAGAACAGCGGGGCCTCGCAGACCGACGTCTTCGTTGTTGACAGGGATGGCGACGTCGATGCGAACACCCCTATCATCTGGGACTTCGATCAGATCACGTCGATCATCGCGTATCCCATGGATGAGACACCGTTGACTGTTACCGGTGGGCGTTTCACCACAATCGCCAACGCCGCGGAGTCGAAGTACACCTATTACTCACGAGGGATCGCGATCCGACGCTCCAATGTTGTCGTCGACGGGCTGGAACACCGCATCACCGGCGAGGGAGATCACGGCGCGCCCTACGGCGGGTTCATCAACATCAGCCGCTGCGCCAACGTGACGGTCCGCAACACAGTCCTGACCGGCCACAAGACCTACCGCACGATCGGCTCGGCGGGTCGGCCCGTGTCGATGGGCAGTTACGACATCCTGCTAGGCCGCGCCATGAACGTCGCGTTCGTGAACTGCCGTCAGACCAACAGCATCAACGACAGCAAGTACTGGGGGATCATGGGCTCGAACTACTGCAAGAACCTTCACCTTGATCGGTGCACCTTCTCCCGGTTCGACGCCCACCAGGGCGTGGCCAACGCGACGATCCGCAACTCTACCCTCGGCTACATGGGCATCAACGCGATCGGCTCGGGCAGGTTCCTCGTGGAGAATACCACCGTCTGCGGCTGGCGGCTTATCAACCTGCGATCGGACTACGGCAGCACGTGGCGGGGCGAGTTCATCATCCGCAATTGCGTGTTCAAGCCCGCGGCGGGCAAGCGGGCCAGGGCCTGCCTGATCGGCGGGTCCAACGACGGGCAGCACGACTTCGGGTACACCTGCCACATGCCGACGCGGATCACGATCGAGAAGCTTCGCATCGATGACGTCAGCCCCCCAAGCGATTACCGCGGGCCAACCATCTTCGCGAACTTCAACCGGCGCTACACCGACAACTCCTACGTTGAGAAGTACCCGTATGTCAAAACTCGGGAAGTCGTCCTGAAGGATGTGAAGAGCGCCAGCGGCAAGCCCTTGAGGGTCAGTGATAATCCGTTCATGTTCAGGGATGTCGTCGTGAAATCCCGCGACGACGAGTGACCGTGCGGCCGCTCGGCTCGCCGCGTGGAGCAGGCGCAGCCATCGTTTCGGGCCAATCGAACATGTGCGGGTCGGGACGCGTGCATGCGGACGGGTGCGGTCAGTGTTCTGCAGAGCTGATGAGGGTCAAGCCACAGGACAGCGATGGGCTGAGATGTCGTCTCAAGATGTGGTGATGTGGGCCAAACGCCGTGGCGGCGATGGCCCAAGATGTCGTTCAGGGAGCAATCGTCGCCCAGGGCCTACGCGGCGAGCCAACGGCGGCAGGCCACATGTTTGCCCTGCGGGCCTGCCACATCGACTCACCGGTCGGGAGCACTGGCCACGTTGAAGACCGCTGGAGATTCTCGGAACGTTCCTATAGTCTGAAGCACGCCCCCTCGTATGGTCCCAATATTCGGCCGCAGCCCAAGGCTTGCGCCAGCAAGCAGTTTCGCGGAGCCCGGAGATATCCAGTTCGGCCTGTCCCCATTCTAGCCGGGACGGTAGAATGCCGGTCGTGTCCTTAACACATGGCAATTCATCGTCGTGGCCTTGGTCGAGCGGCTGAATCAACAACAGGACATCGTCGCCCATAGACAGAACAGGGGGCACCGGACGGAACTTTTAGGGTCTAACGCATCGGCGGAAGCTCTTGCCCGAGGCAGATTTTCGGAACGTTCCGAAAGTCTCGAACGGTGGCTCAGAACCGTACCTTTTAGCCTTACCGCTCATGCTGGCGATTCCGAATAGCGTCTTCAACAGTCCTGGGTCAGATGAGTTCTATCGATTACCCGCGTCGAGTTGCTTGGCGACCTTCATCGCTTCCTGGACCTCTTCGAGCAGGTAGATATCAGTCGTGTCGCTGCTGACATGACCGAGGATGAGCTTGGCGGCGTCCGGTGCCCACATTGTTCGAGAGGCCTCGCGCAGAAGGTCGTTCAGCGGCTCGGGATTCTCTCCCACGTTGGCCTTTGTTATGTGTAGCCCAGAAGAAGGCGGTGGAAAAACAGCTCGAATAAGCCCAAAGCAGTTGACTCCCGCGTCGACTGCGAGGATAATGACGTTCTGTTGGTCTTGCTAGTGATCGTTTTGCAGGTAAAAACGTATCAAAAAATCAGCGAAAACGGTATCAAATGGCCCAAAATGGTATCAAAAAGCCGGGTTTTTTCCGCAGGATAAAATTGACATAAGATGCTTTGATAGCATTAGTTGCGCCCCTAGCTCAATTGGATAGAGCACCGGTCTACGGAACCGGAGGTTAGAGGTTCGAATCTTCTGGGGCGTAGTGCAGCACAAGTTCACAGTCCGTTCAAAAATGGATCCCGTCGCGAGAGTGAGCCGGGATTTCGAGCATTAAGGAAGAAAACGCAGGCAATGCCTTAGCATTACCGAGGCCTTTTTATACTGATGCAGACGCGCAGGAATCCAGGCCGCTCGCAGCAGAGATAGCTTTCTAAACGGGCTGTTAAGCGTATGGCAATTCATTTCTGGGTGGTGTAGTTTCCTGCGGAAGGCAAAGAACGCGATCTCCATGTAATCATGGGCTGCCAAGAGGCGGTAGGGTGCTGCCGAGCCAGCCTTGCTCTGGTACACGCTCATATGCTCCCGGAAGTCATAGCGTGTGCGTAGGCTTCCTGAATCCAGTCGTGGCCTTCTCCGCGTATGTCGGCCAATTGGGTTCGTCAACTGTCATGGCTCTCATCCCCAAGAAGATGTCACAGATTGGAGCTCATTCTCGACGGCCCGCTCTGCTGGGTCAACCCATTTGCCATAGAGCCACAAGGGCTAAACATAACGCGGCACGGTTGCAGCAGAAGCGTCGGAATGCATCGCCATTGCAGTGCGTCGCGGCATTAGTTGGCAGGGGGATTGACGGTAGGTCACTACGTCGCGGCACTGGCCGTAAGTATTGGATGGGGAGTGGCTTGTGACGTAAACCAAAGGGCTGCATGTGGTTGCCTGTGGCCCTTGGTCGAAAGCGAGCGACGAGATGTCGTTTCGCGGCGCCCTTTGGGCACGAACTCACGACGCGTTCTGGCCTTCGGCGAACCCACCGTGAGCTTGCATGGCCACAACAGTGAGCGAATGCGAGCTATCGCGGGAGTGAACAGAATACTCCACAGTATTAGCGTTTACAGGATCAAATTGGATGGTATATTCTGCGGAAAGAACGGTACCTCTCCGAAACATCATGGTTAAAACTGGTGATGAGTGGTAGTATCTAACCAAAGTAATCCTACGTGGAGTGCCATGATTGGATAGGAAGTCCCCACCCTCTCCGAGAGCCATTAACATGGCTGACAGTAGCTCAGGGGTTCTGTCGGTGTTCGCTTTTGGACATAGGCCGCAAGGAATTCCTTGGCCCCGAAGGCTTCCGTGGTTCCTGTTGACTTTCGCGATCTTCTTACTTCCAAGCGCCTTGACGTTACCGGTCATGGCCGACGAAATCGCCGTGAAGGCGATCGGCGGGGTACCGGTGATCAGGTGCAAGATTCACTACGGCGACAAGTATATTGA
>Ga0307990_1003530_pt1 | contig 11916 bp, 8 predicted proteins | sample EllFjometagen129_FD_203168 | JGI IMG/M metagenome (GOLD analysis project Ga0307990, IMG submission 203168) | Marine microbial communities from Ellis Fjord, Antarctic Ocean - #129 | ecosystem: Environmental > Aquatic > Marine > Unclassified | place: Southern Ocean | collected 2014-10-08
AGGTGTCTCAGTCTCGGAATGTAGCGGAATCTGGGCACAATCTGCAAAGGCCAATTTCCTCTCGGTTGCCCTGGACAGGAGGTAGTCGATGAGCTTCCTGGCATTATCTGGATGCCTAGCGCCCTTGATAAGCACCGTTGCATTGGGCACGATAAGACAGCCTACCTCGTTTTCGCCCTGGTCGGGATAGACCATTTCAATATTCTTGCCCTGTCTGATTCGGCTGACAGCATCGTCGCTGTCCACCAGGCTGTAATCATACTGGCCGGAGCCAACAAAATCAGTGCTCTCGCCATTGCTGGTTGATATGTCAACATTGTTTTTCTTCATGTCTTCCATGAACGCTCTGGCCCTATCATCTCCCCAGAGTGTGAAAATGGCCGCTATTTCAACGGTGGTGGTTCCGAACAACGGATTGGCAATGACGCCCTTTCCCTTCCAGCGAGGATCGGTGTAGGCCCGAATAGAACTGGGTTTGTTTTCTACGTTCTTGTTGACTACAAATACACGCGCCCGAGCAGAGAAGCCCGTCCAAAAGCCTTCCGGATCTTTATACACATCCGGAATCTCTGCGCCCTGGGGTGACTGGTACACGGCCGCAATGCCCTTTTGTTTCAGGATCTCGGCTCGAATGGGCTCATTCGCCCAGAAGACATCCGCCTGGGGGTTAGACTTTTCGGCGATCAGGCGATTCATCACGCCTGTACTCTTGGTCTCTTCCGTGTCGAACACGGCCTTGACCTTGATGCCGGTCTCGGTCTCGAAATCCCTCAGAATGGGCTCCGAAAAGACCTGGTCCTCACTCGTGTAGACCACGACTTCCTGGTCAGGATCAGACGGGCTTCGGGAACAACCTGTCCAAATCAGTGCAAGCGCAGAAATGGCAGCCCACAACAGAAACAAGCATTGCTTATTCCTCTTAAAAATGGTGCTCATAGATCATCCTCTAAAAGTTAAATTGTATGCCCGTGTAAAGCAGAAACTCTGGTTCGTTGCTTATCGAGTCACGAAAACGCCCCCCTGCTGAGATCAACAGGGATTTCAAATGTTTCGTCGAGAGCTTACCTTTTCACGTTGCTTGAAATAGAACGCGGTACAAAGTTGTCAAACGCGGTTCTACCGTCCGCCTTGACCCACAGGCCAACCATACCCGGTTCACTGAAGGTTGAATCCTCCAACTCGATCAGCTTTTTCTCATCAAAATACGCCGTGATCCGTGTTGCTTTCTGTACAATTCTGACTTCATGCCAGGTCTTTGCATCCGTTTTCACGTCGGCCGTACCCAACTGTTTACGGCGTCCGTCCTTAACAAAGTAAATCCTGAAGTTGTTTTCGAGAGGATTCCATCGCGCAATGTAATAGTTGTTCGCATCTTTGGCCCGCCAGATGGGACCCCCGCCCTGGTCCTCCTTGCCTGCGATGGCTTTGACCTTGACCCTGATGCTCACGTCCCCATATCGGGTCTTCTCGGCCATTAGCAGATTGTAGGTGCTGCCACGATTTTTGTTTTTCGTAATGACCACAATGTTGGAGCCTTTGGGCGCGGTATTGTCTTTTACTACCTGCCAGGTTGCGGGTGTGCCCTGCGCTCTGGTCTCAGCCACCTTCCAACCCTGCGGAACAGAGCCAATCTTGTCTTTTTCGAACGACCCCATAGTGCGACGTCCCCCTTGGCCCCTGCCAGCGGCGATACGCTCTGCGCAAAAAGCCGCTTGTTCGAGTACCAGAATCAATCCGGTCATCACCAGAACCATTGATAAACCTATTCTGTGAAAAGTTCTCATGACTCTTTCCTTTCCGCTGCCCCTGGACAGCTTCAATTTTTGTGTGTTCGCTTCGAGCAACCCACAATACAGGCAACAAAAAGAATAGGTTTCTTCGTCCCTGTCTCACTTTCTAATCGCACGGATTGGCAAAGTACCTACAACGTATAAGGTGTTTGTATTTTCGTAAGAATACCAATATAATATCAGTTGTCCAACTCAATAATCTGCCCTTGCTTAATTCTCATTTTTCAACGGCTTACCCATGCATTGTTTTTCAATCATTCAACTTCTTCATCTTCATCCGACGGATCTTTTGAATGCTGGCGTTCACACCTCCAGCTGCTACAGTGATGATTCGGTTCCCAAATGTCAGTCAGGATGTGGATGACCGAAATAGACGTCGTAATCAAATGTGTTGGCTCCGTTGGCATCCCCGTTATCCTGAGTACTTTGCTGGGCAAAGAAGACAACCGCGAGAAACCCTTCGATGATGAAAACTACCCGATTGTCTTATTTAAACGCAGGTAATCCAAACCTCATGCGTTTAATGTATAATAGAGCTAACCGTATACAGATAAGGATCCAGTGATGAAAATAAATACCCTAGTTTGTACCTTCATGATGTGTCTTTTTATATTGACTCAGGTGTCGTTTGGGCAACTAGAGCCAAGCTGGCAGGATACCCCCTGGTCCCACGGAGGTTTAACCCCCACTGGCCCTGTCTGGTCATTGGATGGCTTTTATGATTTTGATGAGGATGGACAAGGCGAATTCTATCTCAGTAGCGCCTGGGGCGGCCCATTCGGAATCGACGCCATGCTTTATGAGCGCAAATCATCTGGTGCCTATCAGATTATCTGGTATACATGGTTTAACCAACTTGATCTGTCGGACAGTAATTACTCTGTTATAACCCACTGCGATCTGGATAATGATCAACGACCTGAACTGGCTGTTTTTCTCGATGCGCCTGCGGGTATGGACAGCCTCTATATCTACGAATTTGACCCCTTAACAGGCCTCTTCCCTTCAGTGCCTACAGCGTCATGGGACTTAAATATAACCGGGGGCATTGAGGAGGTGGGTGCCATTCAGGCGGACGACATTGATAACGACGGCCACCAGGAATTGGTGTTGTATTTTTACGCCTCGTCTCCAGGGTCTGCCCACCTGATGGTGATTCAATTAGATGAAGAGAGCTTGCTGGAAGCACCGCTGTGGAACGTGGAAATGGACGATGCGTCCACGTTCGCATACTATGGCTATTTCCTCAAGATAACAGATCTGGACGGAGACGGTCTCAAAGAAATCATTGTGGTGGAATGGAACTACAGTCGTTTGGTCATTTATGAAGACGACGATTTGGGCTCATTCAAAAAGGCAAACGATCTATTTTTGACTTTTGAACCCTTGGCGTTTAGCAATGACGGCGCCGTGGAAGTCGATATTGACCAGGACGGTTTCAACGAACTCTATCTGGCCTCTACAGCGGGCTACCTGTGGCTCATAAAAAACGAGGGTGATGTAAGCCAGATATCCTATGGTGACAATTTTACGTTAATCCATGATTTCATGTCAGAGGGTGGGCATGTCCCAACCCAATTAAAACTCATGGAACCATCTGGCCCGAATTCCACTATCGACCCAAACTCCACTGTTGACCCGAATTCTATGATAAACACAGACGTGTGCATGTATCTTAGCACAACCGATGTCAATGAAACAGAAAGCAACCTATTTGAAATCAGAGTAACGCCTGGCGATGCAAACCAACCATCAAGCTATGCCATTACCTCCGTATTCACCGAAATCCAACAGAATGATGGACTATTCAAAATATCCAAGTTCGGATTCGGTGACAGCAATGGAAATGGTTTGCTGGATTTTGTACTGGCCTCCTCCAGCCTTGCCTATGAACAACCTCATATAAAGGTGCTGGAACAAAGTGATCCCAATCTTCTACCCGATACCATGGAAAGATGATCCCAGATAACAGGATCATGTCCACCAGAGGCCCATATTAATGATCGGTCACTGTTACTAAGAATCCCATAAAACAAGGTGATAAACTTATCATCATCCGTGTCTTTGGCAAGTTGTGTGCTGCAATGCTTAAACAGCTCGGACAAGTTTTCTCCGAATTCTCTGGCACTGTAGCGAAATATCCCTCGGGCCGTGGCCATCAACAAAGCCGCTCCAATTCCATGCCCTGTCACATCCCCAAGGGCAATGCCTACCTTCTGACCGCCTTCTTTCTTATATTCAATAAAATCATAGTAATCACCACCTGTTTGATCACAAAAGACACACAAAGCTGCAATGGTCACCACAAGATCCTGTGTCACAGAGTCAATGTACGGACCCATACGAAGCAACCCCGACACCTGCTGAACGGGGTCAAACCAAGGCTTTCCCCTGAAACTTGCATTGGGAGACCTTTCTTTGGGATAACAGGTATAGGAACCGTCCACCATAAGAGTCTGTTGTCGCAACATGCCCTTGGGACCAAGAAGGCTTAATTCTCTGCAGACCTGCATCAGGCTTTTCGTTAGATGCTCACCTTCAAGGTCCAGCCGAAGCTCAGTCTCTCTGACTTGGCTACGAATCAGCCCCTCCATAATTAACTGTTCCCTGGCAAGAATCTGTTCGTAATGTTCCAATAACTGGACCAGGGAATTCTTGGCATTTTGATCCAGGGTCGTGTGAATATTTTTGGCGATGTGCCCTCGCGTATAATGCATCGACATCTGACGCAGCACAAGGGTCATCACCAGGGGAACAAGTGACACTGTTAACAACAGAATCAACAATTTATTCCGTATACTCATCACATCGCTCCAAAGTTCCAGATCTTTCCAATGATCACTGTCACGCTATCCAAACTAGAATACACGACCGGGATGACGATCATAGTCAGGAAGGTCCCCACCAGCAAACCTGTGGCCGCCACAATGCCCAGGGGACTCATCCGTTCGAGTCCGATGGCCATTTCGAAGATCAGTGGAGTCAGGCCCACAATGGTCGAGACCGTGGTCATCAGGATCGGTCGGATTCGCAATTGCACGGACTGTACAATGGCCTCGTCTTTTGCGACGCCGCGTTTACGCGCGTGGAGGATAAAATCCAGCAGAAGGATACTGTTATTGACAATGGTACCGCCCAACAGGATCAATCCCATGGTAGCGGGTTTGCACATGGGTTTGTCGAATAGTAGGAGTCCCCACATGGCCCCAGCCACAGCCAGGGGGATGGCACTCATAATGGTGATCGGGTGCTTGAAGGATTTAAACATGGCCAAGAGCAGCATGTACAGCAATACCAGACCAATAAGCAGGGCCTTGCCCATCTCCAGCTTACCGGCCTTCATGTCCGAGGCCGTGCCAGAAACCTGAATTTCATAGCCTTCGGGTGTCTTGATTTGGGCCAGACGCTTGGTGGCCATGGCAGCGACCTGGGCAATGGTATAGATACGATTGCCTCCAGTGACGTCAATGGTGTTTCTTAGTTTCTCACGTGTGATAAACGGCTGATCAAGGCCGGTTTTTACGGAGGCAAGCGTTCTCAGGGGAACCTGACCAAATCGGGTAGACACATACACATCGTTTATTTGCTCGGGTTCATGGATGTCTTTGTCAGCATACTGAACCTTGATAGGGATGTCCAGGAAGCCCTTGAGACGCATGGCACTGGCAGGAACACCCTTAACCGCAGTCTTGAGCTGGGCTGCCACCTGGGCAGGGCTGGTGCCGTAAAACCGGGACAGTTCCGGGTCAACCACCACCTCCTGTTGCTGCTTGTCCACATACCAACTGCGACGCACATCCACCAATCCGGGCACGCCCTTGAGTGCCTCCAGGCTCTGGTCGGCCAGCCGGCTAATCACGTAGGAGTCAGGACCACTGATGATGACATCCAGGGGCGCCTTTGTCGTGGAGAGTGGTGTGGCGCCGTATTCGCTGACCCGGAAGCTGCGTACTCCAGGGAGGGTGCGTAGGGCATCTCTCCATGCATCCTGGATCTCCCAAATCGTTTCTTTACGCTGCTTGCGATTCACCAGATGAACAGTCAGCTTGCCTGACTGGGCCGTGGCACCGCCACCGCCAAAGCTGATCTGCCCCGCTTCAGAACCCACCATCGACGAGACCCTTTCGACACCCGGCTGTTGGTACACCAGGGCCTCAATTCGATTAAGAACCTTCTCCACTTCAGAAATCTTATCATTGGCTGGCGTATCAAATTCAATCACAGCGATGCCAGTATCCATCAAGGGCATCAATTCCCCACCGTTGAGTGGAGGCACGTTTTTCATGGTCACCACAAAGAAGACGCCCACAATCAGCAGAGTCAACACACGCCATCGCAGGGCCTTGCGTAGTATGGCCAGGTAAAATGTTGTTAACGTACCCACAGCTTTGTCCGAATTCCCAAACAAACGTTCTATCCAATTGCGGTGTTCGTGGGGTCGGGCCAGCAGACGCGAGGCCACCAGCGGAATCACTGTCAGAGCCACCAACAGAGAAGCCACCAGGGTCGAAGAAATCATCAAATTTAGCGGACGCATGGTCTGCTGCGTATAGCCCCCGGTAAACATGACCGGCACCAGAACGATCACCGTGGTGAGCATACCGGCTGTGATGGCCAGTGCCACCTCAGACGCACCCTCACGTGCTGCGATCAGGGCATCCGGCGTCTCCATTTGGCGATAGTGCCGATAGATGTTCTCTAGCACTACAATAGCAGCATCGACCACCATACCCACAGCAATGATCAGACCCGAGAGCGTGACCATGTTGAGTGTGTAGGGGCTGAACCACAATACCACCAGACTGGTCAAGAACGCCAATGGTATACTGATGGATACCACAATGGCAGCACGCGTATCCGCCAGGAAAACAAAAATGACAATGATCGTTAATAACACGGCCTGAATCAGGGAGGCTCGCATGCCCTGTACATTAATATCGATGAGCGGCTGTTGGTCGTCGGTGATCTCGAACCGGATGTCCGGGTATTGAACTTTCAACTTGGTTAGAAAGGCCTTGAATGTCTTAATGGCCGCCACAGTCGGGGCGTTATCCGGCCGCATAATATTAATGGCAATCGCAGGCGTACCATTGCCATGATACAGGCTCCGTGGTTCGCGTTCGGTCAGAGAGACCTGGGCGAGATCTGCAAGGCGCACATAGCCCTTCTCGGTCTCTTTGACGGGCAAATCTCGGATCTGCTGGACCTGCGTGAATTCACCGGTCACCTTTACGAGGTATTCCTTTTCGCTCGCGTAGATCATGCCAGCAGGTGCCGATATATTCTGCAGTGATAAGGCACTCAGAACCTCATCAAGTGTGACCTGTTCAGCACGCAGGCGATCACGCTGCAAATCAACCCTGATCTCCGGTTCATGCCCGCCAAACACATCCACATCGGCAATCCCGGGCAGGGTCAGAATCGCATCCATGATCTGATTGTCTGCGAGCAAACGGATGTCCGATAGACTCTTGAGACTGCCCGATCGGGGTGACAGTGCCACCGTGGTCAAGGGACGCGTCGCATCAGAGATGCGATAAATGCGAGATTCAAGGATGTCCCGGGGCAGATCCGGTCGTATCCGACTCAGGGCATTTTGAACGTCCTGGACCGCCTCGCCAATCGGTTTGGCATAGTCAAACTCGGCATTGATGGAAGACACTTCGTCCCGCGAGGTGCTGACCACGCGTTTGAGACCGCTGAGGGTATTGACTTCTTTTTCAATCACCTGCGTAACTTTATCTGCGATATCACGAGCCGCCGCACCAGGCTCGACCGTGATAATCACCACCTGCGGTGGGACCGTATTGGGAAAGAGATCGGTGGGCGTTCGCACAAACGCGAAGCTGCCCAAGGCCACCACTACCAATACCAAGGCGATGATGGTGTAGGGATTCTTGAGAGAGAAATGGGTGAGGCTCATTGAAGCACCTCCACCTTTTGCCCTGCCGATAACCGGGTCCACCCCAGGAACGTACTGGTCACGACCGGCTGATCGGGCTTAATGCCCTGGATGGCCACCCGGTCGCCCTGGGAAGCCCGGACCGTAACAACGTGGTGAACCAATGTATTGTTGTCTGTCACCACAAAGATATGCTGCAAACGATTGGGACCCTGGACAAGGGCCGAGGCCGGTACGATCACCGCATTTTCCACAGGAGACAGAGTCACGGCCAGAGACAGAGTCTGTCCAGGAATCAAACCAGCCCCCAGGTCATTCGAGACAAAGACCTCCGCCCGTTGCATACGCGCCTGATCCAGGGATGGGAACAGGTGAGATAAGGTGGCACTGCGTGTCTCGGACCCCACTGCGAACAACACGTCCAGTCCTTCATGCACCTGGGCCATGTCGGTCTGGGGCACATCAAAACTGAATTTAAGCTCTGACCGATCCTCCACCACCAGCAGGACCTTGCCCGGTGCAGCCAAGTCTCCCAAGTCCACCAAACGTTGGGTCACCATACCCGCATAGGGACTGAGAATCGTGCCGTATGCCAGCCGGGTCTGGAAGGCATCCCGTTTTTTGTCCAGGGCCATGACCAGTTGGCGAAGGGCCTCAGACTGGTGTTGCCCTGCCTCAAGCCGGGCCTGGGCCTGTCGGGCCTTATCCATGCTTCCTTCGGCAGTGGAGGCCGGAATATCATTCTGATCGAGCAGGGTTTTGTCCCGCAGAGCCTCACGCTGCCCATAGGCAGCCGATTCCCGAAGAGACACGATCGTGGCCTCATTGGCCCCAAAATCAGCCTGAGCCTTGGCAATCTCCGCCTCCACTGAAGCCAGATTGGCACGAGCCTCCTGCGTGTCCAGAGTCAATAGGATCTGCCCAGCCTCCACGCGATCGCCTTCATCACAATGAAGCTGCGTTACGGTGGCGGTAACACGGGCTGAGACCTTGGCACTCTGCAAAGGTTCGACCACGGCCAGATAATTAATGTGTTGAGCCAATGAACCACTCTCAGCCTGAACTGCCCAGACCGGCATGGGACGCATACCGTACTTCGGGGCCTGGGCCAGGGCCTGTTTTTTTCGTCTGACCAGGCCGAATGCGCCAGCCACAATGAGCAAGATAACCACGAGAATCAAGACACGTCTAAACCAATATTGCTTGTTCATACTTTGTCTCCTAAGGCGAGATGCCATTGGGCAATAGCCGTATTGTAATCCGACAGAGCTGCAATATGGTGGGTCTCGACCCCGAGCAGAGCAGCTTGAGCATCCAATACATTCGTGATTGATCCACGACCTGCACGATACTGATTCTGCTCAATGCGTAAACTTTCAATTGCCTGATCCACGGCTGTTTGCGTGGCTTCCACGCGTTGACTCGCAGTAGTCATGTTGAACGCAGCACTTCTTACCTCTGATCGCACCCGAAGTTTGAGCTGGCGAAGCCGCAGTTTCAGGACAAGCCATTCTGCCTTTGCCTTACGGACCCGAGCACTAATACTTCCGCCTTGAAATAGGGGAATCTTCAACCCCAAACCCACATAGGCCACATCTTCAACATTATCCGTACCGGACGGATGAACCGTGGGATCCGCAGCATAGCGTAACCCAATATTGCCCTCCAACCCCACGGTGGGACCACGCTCGCCTTTGGCTGCGTACAAACGTTTCTGTCCGGCTCGCACTGCAGCCTCCATTGCCCGGACATCAGGCCGATAGCTCAAGGCCCGGTTCAGGCCCTCATTGGGATCAACATCCAAAGGCGTCATGGTCAAGGTCCCGACAACACTGAATGTTTCCGCCCCATCAGCAATGCCCATACGTTCGGCCAAGGCATCAAGTAAAAGAATCCGCCCGTTCTCCGCAGCAATGCGCTGCTGGTTCAGATCAGCCAGACGGACTTCCACACGCATCAAATCCACGCGTGCAGCCTTTTGGACTTCGATCGCATGCTGCACAAAGGTGCGATGTCGTGCCAGGGCCTTGATAGATTGATCCAGAGAAACCACCACCTGTTCCTGTGTCAGTATTCTATAAAACAGTCGCTTGATATCAAAGACCAGTTGTTGGTCCGTTTGATCGACCTGGTGAGCAGCTGACTGAGCCATCTGATCTGCGGCATCGAGTGTGTTTTTAATCCTACCCGAAGTAAACAGTGGCATCTGCAGCCCCAGGCCCACAGTGGCGTTATCACTCCCAAAGACTCCGGCATCAATCGGGGAACGAGGCATCACCAGACGCTGATCATCATTATAGTGGCGGTAAGATCCTGCCACATCCAACCACGGCCAGCGAGCCCCGGCAGCCTCATCTCGAGTTGCCTTGGCTGCCAGTGCAACCTGCTGTGCTGCGGCCAGGTCCGGACTGTGTGCCAGTGCCGTTTCAATACATTGTTCCAGGCTCATCCCGGCATAAACACGCGGCTTGATCCCCTGGGCGTCCGCTGCAGCCGGATCTTCAACTCCACGGGCTTGTTCCCATGTGACACCAGTCAGCAAGACTACACCTGCCACGGCTACCCAAATGATCTTCATGATCCTAATCTCCTAACAGGGTATAGACAACCACCCAAAATAAAGCAATTCCAAAAAAACATCGCTGAATGTGGTCATTAACAACAAACAGAAAGACAAACACAACGGTCTTCATCATCCCCCATCATCGAGCAAACTACCCATGAACAGCCTTAACTTGTGGGCTCACATGGCTCTGAACATCTTCTGATCCTGCTTGTATTGTTTCTTGATAAGCTGAGTCACACATCCGAAAAACTCCAGCATACATGACGCCTTCAACGCATAAATCACCTTCAAGCCATCCTTCCGATACGATAAAATGCCCGCATTGACCATCAATGCCAAATGGCGTGAGACATTAGATCGTTCCGCACCAATATGCTCGGCAATATCGCACACACATTGCTCGTCGTCTTTTAAATAGTCCGTAATCGCAATTCTCAATGGATGAGCAATCGCCTTAATGATCTCAGCCTGTTTTTCGAAGAGCAATCGTTTGTTTTCATTCATCATTTTTTGCCACCTTATTAGTTGAGTATGTGTTTATATACTCACATATGATACAGTTGTTCAACAAGAATATTCTTAATTGAACAGTTTTATTTGGGGTATGACCAGGGTCCCGAAAATAATCCACACTGGCTATGAATGGTGGTAATTTAGTCAGGAAAGCGTTCACGTGGTCGTGCGAACCTTTGGACTTTGCTTCGCGGCTCCAATCCAATCGGGCCTAGAAAGAAACGACTCAACTCTTGTAAATTCTATTCTTATCTGCTCTAATAACTCTCCGGCATTGGATAAGTCTTCTTGAGAGGCCTTTTGCTTGAGTTCGAAGGTTGCTTCTGACAATTTCATGGCGCCCACATTTCCAGATCCTCATCTTATGGCATGAGCATGCAGTTTGACTTCCTTTGCATGACCGGTTCTTACCACTTCAGTTAATTCTGCTAAGTGCTTCTTCTTGTTAGAAATATGTCGTGCAGCATGTCTTTCACTGGAGGGGTAATGATCATGATGAAGCGCCACTGCGTGGGAATCCAACGCTTTGGTCTCATAGAATCGCTTGAATATGTGAGTTCTTAAACCCAACTGTCACCGAGTTAAACGGTCACTCAGAAGGTGGCGAAATCCAGATATCCCAGGTCAAGGTCAGGGTGGAAAACGGCGTGTCCATGCCTGCCTGTTGGTACAGGTCTGTTTCACCCTGTAGTTTCAATCCACCATCGCACTCAAACGCCTCGTCAATCTCGAAGCGAGGATTGCCAAACTCTTCTGTGCCCTTAAAGAAGAAAACCGTGGGATTCCAGCCTATTGAGATCCCACCCACCCCTGGAAACTGATTATCCCAGTTGAAGTCTTCGTTGACGGTGTCCACGTCTGTGGTAATGCTGTAGATTTTGGTCGTTGGATCCTGCTCAAGCTTGACCATGGCATGACCCCGCAGGGTGCTGTCACCATCTGCTTTATAGGCACCTGTATCCTCGACCCTGTACAGTCTGGACCAGAAGTGATCGTGACTATAATCCGACGAATCAAGTGGGGCATTCCCAATGACAATACTTTCTTCCATGTCGTTAAACAGATCAAAGCCCTCCATGGGGATGTCTATGTCAAAGACCTGCCGGATTTTGATCGTGCCCCGGAAACAGTCTGGATTGACCGCT
>Ga0307990_1003532_pt1 | contig 11910 bp, 8 predicted proteins | sample EllFjometagen129_FD_203168 | JGI IMG/M metagenome (GOLD analysis project Ga0307990, IMG submission 203168) | Marine microbial communities from Ellis Fjord, Antarctic Ocean - #129 | ecosystem: Environmental > Aquatic > Marine > Unclassified | place: Southern Ocean | collected 2014-10-08
GTTCTTGCGATGCTCTAAAATTGGAAAACTCTGACAGAAGCCCCGACAGTGAAGTCCTAATTGTTAATATTGCCGTAGTGAAGCTCAAATAAGTTGCTGCATACCCAAAACGAGAGCTTCTCTGCGAATCTATTAACTGCAATACAAAACCGGTTCATGTATAGATAAAGCCATGATCCGATTTTAAAATTGATGATTACCAAGCCACAAAAAAAGATCCATCCTCGGCTAATACCGGAGGCAGATCTTTTTTTGTTGGTTCCAATATCAGAGATTAAAAATCTTTGATCAAATTGTAGAGGGTATCGCGTTGGGTCGCTTTAAAACCAGCCTCTTGGATTGTATTGACGAGTTCTTCGAGAGAGATTGAGAAGTGAACCCCAGCAGCGGCGACGACATTTTCTTCGATCATGGTCGAGCCAAAATCATTGGCTCCGAAGTAGACAGCCGCCTGGGCCATTTTGGTGCCTTGGGTCACCCAGGAGGCCTGAAGGTTGTCGATATTGTCAAGAACCAGGCGGGAGAGGGCCAGAATCCGCAGATAATCGACACCGGTAGCCGGCTGTCTCACTTCATCCGCAAGTTCGGTGTTGCTCGGCTGAAAACTCCAGGGGATAAACGCAGTAAAGCCGCCGGTACGATCTTGGACCTCGCGCACCCGAAAAAGGTGCTCTATGAGCTCTTTTGGGGTCTCTAAAGAACCAAACATCATCGTTGCTGTAGTACGTAGACCAAGATTATGAGCAGTCTCCATGACTTCGAGCCAGCGCTGCCAGCCGATTTTGTTGGGACTGATCAGGGTGCGAACGCGATCGTCGAGAATTTCAGCCCCGCCACCAGGGATTGAGCCGAGACCAACAACTTTTAGCTGCTGCAGAGTTTCTTTGAGACTAAGTTTTGACAAAGTTGCGATATGCGAGATCTCCGGCGGCGAAAAACCGTGGATATGGATGGCCGGGAAATCTCTTTTGATGGTTTCAAGAATACCTATATAGTAATCTATTTTGAGATCGGGATGCAGACCGCCCTGCAACAGAATCTGGGTGCCGCCAAGCTCTACGGTTTCAGCAATTTTCTGATGCAGAACAGCTTCGTCAATAACAAAAGCATCGGCATCTCCGGGGCGCCGGTAGTAGGCACAAAAGCGGCACTGACACTCACAGATATTGGTATAGTTAATATTGCGGTCGATGGCAAACGTGACCCGTTTTTGGGGATGTTTTTTAAGCCTGGAAGCATGAGCCATCTCGCCCAATTCTAAAAGCTCACAATTTTCAAAAAGATCAAGGGCCTGACGGCGATCAACTCTTGCATCAGACATTAGGCCCTCCCTGAACAGAGGACACGGGATTATAAAAAGTGTCCCGTTCGACCGGCTCACGGCCCGCGCTGATTATTGAATTTCGGATATAAGCCTCACTCAAACCGGCCGCACTTTTAGCTCCGGCCGCGTGCGTGATGCGCTCTTTGACGACCGTGCCATCGAGATCATTAACCCCGAAAAGCAGTGCGAGCTGGGCAATTTTCTCTCCCAGCATGACCCAGTAAGCCTTGATATGCTGGAAATTATCAAGATAGAGGCGAGCGATAGCCAGGGTTTTAAGATCATCGATAGCGCTGGTTTCCCCTTTTTTGCGGATATCGGTATTGGTCGCATGAAAAGCTAAAGGAATAAAGACCTGAAAACCGCCAGTCTTATCCTGTAGGGCACGCAGCTTCTCCATATGATCGATTCGATCGGCAAAACTTTCAACGTGACCATAGAGCATGGTTGCGTTGGTCGGGATTGCCGCCTGGTGGGCCAGCTCCACAATTTCAAGCCAACGAACCCCGCTGATTTTTTCAGGACAGATCTGGTCTCTTATAGCAGGAGCAAAGATTTCGGCCCCACCCCCAGGCATAGCCTGCAGACCAACAGCCTGTAAGCGCTTGAAAACCGTCGGAATATCGAGACCGCTGATTTTAGCGAAATAGTCGATCTCAACCGCCGTAAAGGCCTTGATGACGATCGCGGGATGCTCTTTTTTAAGACTTTGCAGTAATTCCAGATAGTGCGCAAAGGGCCAGTCGGGATGGAGCCCTCCAACAATATGAAACTCCCGGATGCCGAACTCTTCAGCATTTTTTACTTCATCCAGGATATCTGCAATACAATCTTCATAAGCACCCTCTTCACCTTTTAGCTTACTGTAAGCGCAAAAACGGCACTGGTTGACACAGATATTGGTCGGGTTAATATGACGATTGATATTATAGTAAACCGTCTCACCATTGATTTTTCGATTAATTTCCGCCGCCAGTTTACCCAGGGCAAAAAAATCGCCCTCTTCGTAAAGAAAGAGGGCTTCGGTAGACGACAGACGCTCTCCGGCTCGCCGTTTTTCAGCAATTTCATTAAATTTTTTCAAAACAATAAAATATCCTTATTTTATTAAGCTTCCAAACTGGCCCCGACGCAGGCAAAGAAGAAACGTTCGGGCATACGAGCATAGAGGAGAGCCGATTTTTCGAGGCCGGTACAGTGGGAGGCCCCGAGTTTTTCAATCTGATAACGATCAATCACCTTAAGGGTTTCGGCAAACTGATGGTCACCGGAAAAACCCATATGAGTACCGCCAATAACCGCATAGATGCGATCGCGGGAGAATTTTTCTTTGACATAATCGAGAATATTAACCATCCCGGCATGAGCGCAACCTAAGATAACGATCAGACCTTTGTCAGAATCGATGACCAGAGAGAGATCATCATTGATGGGATCAGGTCTGAGCTCTTGACCCGATTCAGTGACGGCAACCATATTGGGATCGCCGGTTTCATAAGTTGTATGTCGGGGAATCTCACCAGTCAGAAAGAGCCCCGGGCCGACTTCGACCATCTCCCGGGAAAATTTAAATTGAGCCCCCAAAGATTCAAGAAAAGAGCGCCGAAAGGGTATCCCGATAGCCCGGCGGGCATCTCCCCAGAAACGTTCAATAAAGATCTCCGGATGGGCATAGACCGGTACCGGACCACGTTGTGCCAGAACCTGAGGCAAGCCCCCGGTATGATCATAGTGACCGTGGCTGATCATAATGGCTTTTATCGAGGCCAGGTTTTTTTTCAGGAACATTGCATTTTGGGTGATGCCCAACCCCTGACCGGTATCGAAGAGATAGTTGCCATGATCGGTCTCAATAAAGCAGGCAAAACCGTGCTCACCAATACCGCCAAAAGGCATACCGACCGAATTTTCACAGAGAATCGTAATCTTAATATTCATAATTTCACTCCTAAGCCGCAGCCGTAGTTCGCGCAAGCCGTTTTTTCTGCAGCAAGTAAAAACCGCCCAAAATCACCAGGCCAATGGGATAAGCCAGGTATTTATTGGATATCGAAAGAAATTCAGCAAGTAACCCGGGCCGGAACATGATCAAGGAAACGCCTAGAAGTATAAGCAAATCGTACCACTTATTTTTCATAAGAAACCAACCCTGAGTCGCGGAAGCAAAAGAGCAGGTGCCAATACAGGCCATGACAAAAATCAGGATACCGAGCGGCCAGCTGTTAATATTATGCAGAATCAGGTCGCTGTTGAAGATAAACATAAAGGGCAGAATTGAGGTTCTGATATCGTACATAAAACCCTGAATTCCGGTTTTAATGGGATCTGATCGAGCCAGGGCAGCGGCCGCGTAGGAGGCCAAGCCCACCGGCGGGGTGTCATCGGCAAGAATCCCAAAATAGAAGCAGAAGAGATGGGCTGCCATAAGGGGAACGATAAAATCATTAAGCCCGCCGACCTGGACAATAATCGGTGCCGTCAACGAAGCCATCACGATATAGGTCGCAGTCGTCGGCAAACCCATCCCGATCAGAAGACTGGCGATCGCAGTAATAATCAACATCAGATAGATATTGCCACCCGAAAGCTGCTCGACAATCTGGGTAATCATGCCGCCGATCCCCATATTAACAACCCCGACAATAATCCCGGCTGAAGCGCAGGCGACCGCAACCGTAACCATGTTTTTAGCCCCGGATGCGAATCCGTTATAGATGGTAGAGAGACTTTTCTTGAGACAATTACCAACAAAACCGGCGCGGCCACGCCCATCAATCATATCTTTACTAAAAACCACCAATAAAAGCCATAAAATAGCGTTAAAAGCGGATTTATCGGGAGAGTGGCGCAGATAGATCAATTCATAGAGCAGAGCCCCAATCGGGATCAGAAAATGGAGTCCGCCCAATAAGGTCTCCTTGAGGTTCGGCAGCTCATCCTTGCGTAAACCCCGCAGACCCAGTTTGGAAGCTTCAATATGGGTAATATAGAGTAAAGCAACGTAGGAAGCAAAGGCCGGAATCGCTGCGGCTTTGACAACGGCAAGATAGGGAACATTGACATATTCCGCAATAATAAAAGCGGCCGCACCCATAATCGGGGGCGCCAACTGGCCGTCGGTACTCGCCGCAACCTCAATGGCAGCAGCCTTTGTCGCCGGATAGCCGACCTTTTTCATCAAAGGGATGGTAAAGGTTCCGGTGGTCACAATATTGGCGATACTGGAGCCCGAGACCATTCCCGTAAAGCCGCTGGCCAGAACCGCTGCCTTGGCTGGACCGCCTTTGAAACGACCGAGAAAACATAAGGCCAGATCAATAAAGAATTTTCCGGCCCCCGCCTTTTCGAGCAGGGCTCCGAGAAGCACATAGAGAAAGACAACCCGGGCTGAAACATCCAAGGGAATACCATAGATGCCTTCACCAGAGAGCGTGATCTGGCTTAAATAACGATTTAGCGAAACTCCACGAAAAGCCAGGATATCCGGCATATATGGACCAAAATAGGCATAGAGACTGAAAGTTATGGCAATCACAGAGAGTGCTGGCCCCAGAGCCCGGCGCCCCGCCTCAAGCAGAAGAACCAACAACATAACCCCAAAAACTATATCAGTGGTGGTCGGCATCCCGGAACGGTTGGCGATACCTTCCCAGTCAAAATAGAGATAGAGGGCACAGATCGCCCCTAAAGCGGCACAAAGATAATCATTCCAGGAGATATGGTCACGAGCCGAAAGAAATTTAAAAAAAGGCCGGGGTTTTTTGAAAAAAGGGATATTCAGAAAGAGGAGTACCAGAGCAAAAGCCAGATGAATCGCCCGAATGGCAATCGAATCGAGCAGGAGCCAGCTCGAGATTGAGAGCTGGAAAAGTGACCAGGCAACCGCGATAATGGGCACAAGGTGACGCTCAAAACCATGCAGAACCCGAATTTCACCACTCTCTTCAGCGATAATCTCCTGCAGTACTGCATTTTGTTCTTGTTCCACGCCTTGTTTATCTTCCGGTTTGCTCATATTGCATGGCCCCGCCCCGCTCAGTTGTTCATAAGATAATTACTATAACTGGTTTTTCCGTGAGGGGACTGATTTTATTTTTCTCATCCGGGGACAGAATAATTTTCACATACTGCCTCAGTTTGAAAATCCAACAAAACAGGCAGCAGAGAAAAATTTAATCTGTCTCCCGGGTTTAATTGTGAAAAAAATTCAGTCCCCTACACGAAATAAACCGGTTAACTGAAGCTTACTAAAAATTACATTAAACCAGCTTCTTTATAATATTTGACAGCCCCGGGATGCAGGGGGGCGGATAGACCTTCAAGCATATTCTTTTTGGTCAACACCGAGTAGGCCGGATGCAATTTTTTGAACTCTTCAATATTATCGAAAACTTCCTTGGTGATAGCGTAGACAATATCGTCAGAGATATCAGATGAAGTCACCAGGGTCGCCTTGACGCCAAAAGTTTCAGCCTGCTCACCCTTATTGGTAGCGTTGGGATAAAACTTCATCGGGATGAAAGCTTTGGCATAGTAAGGATATTTGGCAACCAGAGACTGAACCTCAGGGATATCGACAATATGAACTTTAATACGACCAGCCGTCGCTTCTTTGAGGGAACCATTAGGATGACCAACCGTGTAAAAAAAGGCATCGACGCGCTCATCCTGCAAAGCACTGGCCGCTTCCACAGCTTTAATATACTCAGCTTTAATATCTTTCTTTTCATCGAGACCGGCTAAGGCCAAAGCATCACGGGAGTTACCCAACTGGCCGGAACCAGGGTTGCCGAGACCAACTCTTTTGCCTTTCATATCAGCCAGAGAGTAGATGCCGCTCTCGTCGCTGGCAATCAAGGTAACCGACTCCGGATGGATACTGAAGACCGCGCGCAATTTTTCCTGCGGCTTACCGTCCCACTCTTTCATACCGTTAACGGCTTGATACTGACGGTCAGACTGGGCAATACCAAACTCCAAATCACCATTCAAAACGGCATTGATATTGAAGACCGAACCCCCGGTTGATTCAACCGTCGCTTTCATATTGTAGGTTTTGGCCTTCTTATTAACCATACGGCTGATCGCCCCACCAGTCGGATAGTAGACCCCAGTCACACCACCGGTACCGATGGTGACAAACTGGATACGAGCCATCGAAGCGGCCGGCGCCATGAGCAGAGCCAAAGCCAGACAGAAGATAAATAATAGAGCTTTTTTCATCTTTTTTCTCCTTATAGATTTGAGGTTAAAAAACTAATTACTCTTACTACAACTTCTTCACTTCTGAGCTTTCTTTTCCGGGGTTCGGGTAACCAGAATACTGGTTTTAGCCCGCCGCACAATTTTTTCAACCGTGGTCCCATAAAAATATTTCATCGCCAGATTAGATTTTCCGTGAGAACCGATAACCACCAGATCAACCGGATTCTTCTCAAGCTCCTCAAGAATCTCGACATAGGGAATTCCCCGCCGGATATGGTATTGATACGAAATCTCGCGAAGCTGCGGAAAGCGTTCAACCAACCCCTCAAGTTCAATTTTGGCATCCTCTATGGCACTCTGCTTAAGTTTTTCATACTCATTTTCACTAAGATAGTGATGCAGCATACTTTCATCAGGATTAACATGCAGAATCGTCAGAGGACACTGGCGGCGCTGAGCAATTTCAAGCGCGTGACTCAAGGCATAATAGGAATCTTCAGAAAAATCGGTAGGAACAAGAATTGAGGTGATTTGCATAGCCAATCCTTTACTGATCAAACAGTTTTAAAGACTGCCAACTGTGGGGAATAGACAGTTATCATGTTTTCTCTATATATTCCATAACATATAAGAGAGTATTTGCAACTGTTTTTTTAGGAAAAATACCTGACAGCATTCTCAAAAATGACACGGCCGGGACCCGGTTGCCGCCAGTCACAATCGGGGGCTAAAGCGAGACGCTCGGCCCAGTCGGGCATATGAGTTACCCGAAAAGCCCGTTCCGGGTGCGGCATAAGCCCAAAAATACGCCCTTGAGCAGCGCCCAGGGCGGCGACATCATCTAAAGAACCATTGGGGTTGGCGGGAAATACACCTTGCGCTGCTTGCTGATTACTATCCGCATAGCGCATAGCAATCTGACGCCGCTCTTGCAACTCTAAGAGGGTCTCCGGCTGAGCAAAAAACCGTCCTTCACCATGGGCTACGGGTAAACGTAAAGAACTTACGCCCTGAAGAAAAACTGACTCGGTGTCGCCAGCGACAAGATTGACCCAGCGACACTCATAGCGAGCCGTACTATTGGCAATCAAGGCCACCCGACGATCACCAAAAGAGTTGTCAGCCCCCCCCGGCAGAAGCCCGAGATTAACCAGCACCTGAAAACCGTTACAGATCCCCAACACGAGATGGTCAGCCGCGACAAAAGCCATGAGCTCGGGCCAGAGGGTATGGCGCATCTTGTTGGCCAGAGCATTCCCGGAACCCATATCATCACCATATGAGAAACCTCCCGGCACCACAAAAATCTGGTACTCGGAAAGCTGCTGTGGTGCCGCGATCAGATCGTTGACATGAACAATTTTAGTTTGCGCACCGCAAGCCTGAAAGGCATAAGCGGTCTCCTCTTCGCAATTAATTCCATAACCAGTCAACAATAGTACTTTAGGTTGAACCATTATATTCTCCAACTCCAGCAAAAACCGGGACTAAATGGTAATGTCCATTAAATCAATATCCGCGCCGTTTCGAGTGGGGTCATTGCTGGACTAAGAGCAACCCCCGATAATCGCAACAGCCAAAAGCTTAACTCGCCCTTTGTCCAGCTTTGACCCCGTTAATGAGGGCGAAGCAAAGTCCGCCGCGACCCGCTTTCGATTAAAACCGATCGAAAACTAAAATCCAGCGAACGTCGACCGATAAGCGGCCAACAACTCTGAGACCGTCGTCTGCAGGGAAATTTGCCCATTTTGCCGGACAACAATCTCCTCGTCTGCCTGCACCCGGCCAACGCGAGTGCAGTTGTCAGCAAACCCTTTTTCAAACTCGGCCTCCATTTCCGGAGCTATAGTAACGAGAAAGCGACCGGGATACTCATTAAAGAGAAAAAGGTCAGGCCGTTCAGAAACCGGGATCTCAAACACACACCCAAAACCTTGAGCCATAGCTCCTTTACCAAATGCCAACGCCAGGCCGCCTTGGGCCAAGGGATAGAGAGAGCGGCAACGGCCCGCTGCCGTCCACTCCTGTAAATCATTATAGAGGGGCAGCAGAACCTTAGGCTCAAACCTGGGAGCTTGCCCCCAAGCTCCGGCAACAACCAACTCTTCATCTTTTAAGAGTGCCAGATACTCACTGCCGCCAATCTCGGCACCGGCCGAGCCCAGCAGGTAGATAAGATCGCCAGGCTTGACAAAAGCAAAGGAACGTACTCTCGAGATATCTGGCATCACCCCGATTGAAGAGATCAGGATAGTCGGCGGTACCGAGATCGTTACTTTTTCATCCCGACTGTTAAAACCACTGAAATCATTATACATACTGTCTTTGCCTGAGATAAACGGCGTACCATAAGAGATCGCAGTCTCATAACAAGCGCGGGCGCACTCTTTAAGCTGCCAAAGACGCTCGGGATCATCTGAGGAACACCAGCAGAAATTATCGAGCAAAGCAATATGCGACAAGGGGGTACCAACTGCGAGCAGATTACGAACCGCAGTATCGATCGCCGTAGCGGCGGCGGCATAGGTATCAAGATCACTGAGTGCCGGATAAAGACTCTGGGAAAGAGCGACCCCTTTAGAGGATTCCGGCAAAGGTTGTACAACCGTCGTAAAACCATCAACCTGATTATTGCCAACCTGCGGCTTGAGCACCGAACCGCCCTGGACTTCAAAATCATACTGGGTCGAAACATAGGCGTGGGAGGCCAAATTAAGACGCTTAAAGAGCTTTATAAAAAGATCCTGTAATGAAATTTTGTCAAGAGGCGGCAGGAAAATTAAATTTTCGACAGAGGGCCGAACTTTAGTTAAGAGACGCTTGAGCGGCTGCCCGTTATGGAGAAACTCTAATTCCATATCCATCACCATCTCACCCTGATAGCTGACCTGGCAGCGGCCGGAGTTGGTAAATTCACCAATAACCGTGGCCTCTACCCCGCGACTTGAGAGCAAGGTTTCCAGTTCCGCCCACTTTTCGGGCGGCACCGCCAGGGTCATGCGCTCCTGCGATTCGCTGATCCAGATCTCCCAGGGTGCCATCCCCGGATATTTAACCGGCACCTTCTCAAGCTCAACCCGACAACCGTCACATTCACGCGCCATCTCCGCCACCGAACAGGAGATACCGCCCGCCCCGTTATCGGTTATACTGCTATAAAGATTACGCTGGCGCGCCTCTTTAACCATGGCATCGCAAAACTTTTTCTGGGTAATCGGATCACCAATCTGGACCGCAGTCGCGGGACTCCCACCGGTCAACGCTTCGGAAGAGAACGTCGCCCCATGAATTCCATCAAGACCAACCCGGCCCCCGAGGACAACAATATAGTCGCCCGACCGGGCGGCCTTTTCATGACTCAAACGGCCAGCCTCGGTTTTTCTTGGAATCAGTCCGACGGTACCGACAAAAACCAAGGGCTTGCCCTTGTAACCGGGGTGAAAAGTCAAAAAACCCTGGGTCGTCGGAATCCCGGAGCAATTGCCCCCAACCCGAACCCCATCGACAATACCATCGAGAATACGGCGCGGTCGTAAGGCCTGATTTTGGCCCCCGGGCGAACGGTAGAGCGGCTCAAAATCACCGGGATCGGCAACGCAGAAACCATAACGGTTAATTATCGGTTTAGCGCCAAGACCAAAGCCGACCGTATCTCGATTAACCCCGACAATACCGGTGATCGAACCCCCGAAAGGATCGAGTGCTGAAGGGGAGTTGTGGGTTTCGACCTTATCGGTAACCAGATACTCTTCATCAAAGATGATGGCCCCGGAATTATCAACAAAGACCGAGACACAGATATCTTCGGCCCCGCGCGCTTGGCGAATCTTTTTTGTTGCCCCTTTGATATAGGTTTTATAGAGACCCTCTGCAAGATCATCAATAACGGCAGCAAAGATCGTATGTTTACAATGTTCGGACCAGGTTTGGGCCAGGGCTTCAAGCTCAAGATCAGTGGGTTGACGCTTCTCGACCTTAGCAAAATAGTCCGCAATCACAGCCAGCGAGGGCAGATCGAGAGCCAAAGGCCCGCGCCGCACAATCTGACCCTGTTTATTGCAATGGTCAACAATGCCCTCTTTACCTAGGGCTATAAGCTCCGTTTCAGAAATTTCAAGATCAACAAGGCTAACCTTTTTGCCGGCTGCAAGCCGAACCCGAGGAATAATAGAGTCCATCCCTTTTTCGGCGACATAAGTAGAAACATCTTTCCAGTCAAGTCGTTGGATCAGAGCATTGGCCAGGATGCGACCGATCAAACGGCGATCCTCTAAAGTCAATTTTGCAGCTTTAATATAATAGACAGTACTGGAGTAGACTCCTTGCGCGTCCGTCAGCGCTACCCCCCAAGCATCAGCCAGAGTTTCGGTAGCACTATGCGCGACATTATCGGTCACCCCAGGCAAAAACCCAACCTCAAGAACAATTTCCGCCGTCCCCAAGGGGCGCGCTTCATCGATAAGATAGTCATGCACTACCGGATTTAACAACAGACTGGCAACCTCCTGCAAACGGGCCGGAGTAAAATCCCCCTCCAGGGTATAAACCTCAGAGAGCCAAACCTCATCGATTGGCGTTGATAACTCTAAAGAGTTGAGTTTGTCCCGCAAAAGCCGGCCCCGAGTATCAAGTTCAAGATCACGAAAAAAGATCTCAAGACGATGTCCAGTAACACTATTTTTCATAATAATTCCTAACCCGGCAAAGCCGAAACCAAAGAGATATCCAAAGGTTTTTAATTTCTCTGAAATGAAACTAATTATGGATAAGGCACAAAGACAGCAGGCGCAGAGGTACAAAGTCTTTTGGTCTTTACTTTGGGCCTTCAGCCTGTGTGCCTGTGTGCCTAATTCTGCTCTTCTTCACCAAGAACTTTTATGTAGGGCAACTCCCGGTATTTTTCGTTATAATCAAGCCCATAGCCGACAATAAAGGCATCAGGAATCACGGCTCCGCAATAATCGGGCTCCATCACCACCCGGCTACTGCCTTTTTTGCGCAACAAAACACAGGTTTTTACACTTTCAGCCCCATTTTCACGAAGGTGAGCAACAACCCTTTTTAAAGTGTGGCCGGTATCAAAAATATCATCCACAACAAGCACGTCACAACCCTGGCAAAGCGTATCCGGCAAAGCCCCACTAATCATCACCTGACCACTACTGGCCGTACCAACATAACTGCTGACCTGAAGATAGTCAACCGCCAGAGAGAGTTGATGGCGACTCAATTCCCGGCAAAGATCGGCCAGAAAAGGCTGGCAACCCTTCAAAAGACCAAGCAAGAGCAGTTTACGGCCGGAAGCATCCGCCGCTATCGCGACGGCCAGCTCAGCGACCACAGATTTTAATTGGCTTTCGGTATAGAGGATTTGCGTCATG
>Ga0307990_1003533_pt1 | contig 11908 bp, 7 predicted proteins | sample EllFjometagen129_FD_203168 | JGI IMG/M metagenome (GOLD analysis project Ga0307990, IMG submission 203168) | Marine microbial communities from Ellis Fjord, Antarctic Ocean - #129 | ecosystem: Environmental > Aquatic > Marine > Unclassified | place: Southern Ocean | collected 2014-10-08
ACGACGGAGTTCAGCCGGACAAACTAACAAAGGAGGACATCAATAACCTTTTGGGTTAAATAAAAAAGGACATCGAAACACGATGTCCTTTTTCCTATGGGTTACAAACAGATTATTCCGAAAACCCTTAAAGGTATGTGAAAAAACCAAACTTAAAGTTTAGACAAGCCACTCCGCTCTACGCGGAGTTGAAAACTATAAGTTCTTGGTTTTTTGTTTTCTATGCTCCCCCCCTTAAAAAACGGCTCTCATATCGCCACGAGAATCGCATTTCTTCAAGCAGGTGAGGGTAAAGTATAGGCAATATAGTAGGGGTTCAATCATTCGGACACAAAACCGGCCCTTATCCAAATTAAAACCATAATGCTAATCGGGTCCACAATGATTTTAATCAAGACTCTTTGACCCGCAAAAGGACTTGCTCATTACTGCACGTCCTATTCTTGGCCCTTGTCTGAGGCCATAAAATAGGACTTCGGTCCTGCTTTGAATGAGTGGATAATTATAAGGTAGCCGGTTTAATTTATTTTACCATTGTAATAGATTAAAAGGAAGTCACGGGAAGTATTTCTTCCTTACTCTTTAAAATTACCTTCACCTGCGGTATGCAGGACTGCAAATACAAGTCTTCACATAAGCTGATCGGGCCAGATCATTGAATCCGGATTGAAACACGCAAAGGCGGGACATCTCATTCCAAGTCCCTGCTAAACCCAGATGTCTTTCTGAAAGCGATGGATTCAAGAGCAAAGGGAGAGTAGTGGATTTCTTTCTGGTGGCGGCGGCGGGAGTCGAACCCGAGAACGGCAATCTATGTTACTGTATATATTATCATTTAATATTTGCTGGTAAAAATATGGTAAAAAACATTTGTAGGTCTTGCTATAGTTCAAAGGTGACAACAGGATTTGAGCCTGACGACACTTAATGATATCAAATACTTACAAGGGGGGGGTCACACCACTTTACACCTTGATGGACGTTGATAATTTTTCCCATGAAGGCGAGCACACTTAAACATTTTAGATTTGTTTCTGTAAACGTAAATGAGAAAGCTAATGCCCATAATTAAATGATATTACTTTCTGATTGAGACTTTTACGTCTTCAAGTCTTTTTTCAAGACTATCAATTCTATAACGATTCTCATTTATTTTAATATCTTGAGCATGATTTTCTTGTCCTTGTTGCTTAGTATCACTTTTTATTGAAGAAATGTTCTCTTTTTGTACTGCAAGGCCTACATCAATTTTAGCTAATTCGAGTTTAGAATCGTACATTAAAAAAACTAAGGTTAGAGCAATTAATCCGATAACATAATTTAACCAGTTCTCGGAAAAGTACTCCATAACATGCTGTTTTGTATTAATACTCCTTTTTCGTTTTAAAGTCGGCACAGTCAGATCTTCACCAGGTTCATCTGACTCAGCAAACCCCAATGTCTCGTCCACAGTTGGCTCATAATCTAACCATTTAATATAAGTCAGATAATTTCGTTTTTCCTGTTTTGATTTTCCAACATGAGCCGTTCTTCTATTCATTATCAACCTCAATATAGTTTTTATTAAGCCAAGGCAGATATTGTTTATTATTGAAAGACTCAGCTTCGCTAATGAATGGGGAGAAGTTTATCTCTAAAGCAGTTGGCAGGAAAGGATCGTAAATCTTTTGAAAGTCAACAGACATGAATATTTCATCTGCATCTGATTTTTTTATAATATTAAAAATTGCATTTTCGTGATCAGCAACGCCCTTTTTTATCATCCCTTCATTAGAAGGCATCTTTTTTGAAAAACGAAGATTGATATCATTCACACCTTCAAGGGTCTGGCCAATAGTTTTGTCAATGAATACTTTTGCAAGATCTCGTTCTTGGAAAAGATAACGTCGAATATATCCAATTCGAACAATTTCTCTTATAGCAAATGACCGCATAATACCTTTAATAATGTCAGATTCAAACTTACTTAATATATTTAAGTGATCTTGCATCTTGAAGGTAGCTGAATCACTAAACTGAAGTTCAAGAATAATATTTGAATTGTCAATAAGAAGACGATCGTTTGTTTTCTCATTAACAAGAGTGCGTCTCCCTATATTACTTCTAACAAGGGGAAATACAGACGGATTAAAAAACGATTTATTAGAATACAGTATTTGATCAACCATACGACCGAGTTGATCTTCGATAGAAAAGTTAGCTCGAAATCGAATTCCAATTGCGATTCCAATCAAATAATCATCCAAGTTTTTAATCATAAGCCCAACACCTCTTTTGTTTTTAAATATATAAAATACGTTCAAGATCAGCAGAATACGCTAACCGATTAACTCCATTAATCGGCACCTTGTCAAGGGATATTACGGTGAGACTTTCAAGGGGTAATCCTCGGTTTCTCGTGGAGTTCTTCCTGTAACCGTTAGCGCCTTGCTGATAGACCCCCCATAGAAGGCTCATAGGTCAGCCCGAATACGGTATCCATCATCCAGCGCTTGAATCCCTCGTTGTCCATGAATTGCTTGAAGAGCTCGGTATCGTCCTTCATCACGGCCGTCATCACGCGTTTCAAGGCCTTGTCATGCTCTATACGGGCATTCTGTTTGTCGGAGTTCTGCTGGGCGTTCCGGTATGCGCTGTCGGCCGCTACCCGGGCCGGAATCTCCTCGGTGATGAGCCGGTGCACCCGGTCAGCGTCATCCCAGGGGATGTTGCCGAACTGATCGTTGAACGTCCTGATGATGTTCGAGAGCCGATCAAGCTCCGGTTCGGCCTTGTGTCCTCCCCCAGCCGTTGGCACGGACTCGATCTCGGCGTCTTCATCAGGCAGAAGAATCTTCATCGCTGATCGCTTCTCTACCCTGTAGCTGTCCATGTCTATGGATTCGAGGATGCCCTTGGAGAGGTCTTCCTCCACAGGCGCGGGTAGCTTTGAAACAAGGAAGTTCAGAAAGGTTGAGTGCTTCTCCCACTCGGCATTGTTGTAGGGCAGCACTGATGAGAGGAACCCGTAGGTCCGGGTGAAGGTCTTGGCCTTGCCCTTAAAATCCACCTGACCGTCCTCGTCAAGCTCTGCCTTGTAGACCCCCACGCAGGCGTCGAGAATCGGGTCGAGCTGATCGCGGTCAGCGCCGCCAAGATACCGCTCCACAAAATCGTCGATCTGCTCAGGTGTATAAACCTGATAGCCGTCGAGTTCCACCTGCAGGTCATGCAGCTTGTCGGGGTCGGTTTCCTCGGCCAGTATCGTTGTGCGGTAGTAATCGGAGAACGCCTCCTTAATCGTGTCGATGTCGTTCATGAAATCGAGCACGAAAACGTCATGCTTCTTCGGGTGGGCGCGGTTGAGACGCGAGAGCGTCTGTACTGCCTTGATGCCCGAGAGGATCTTGTCCACGTACATCGTGTGTAGCAAAGGCTCATCGTAGCCCGTCTGGAACTTGTCGGCGCAGACCAGAAAGCGATAAGGGTCTACCTGGATCTTGTTGACTATTTGGCCCGATGGAAAACCATTCATAGAGGCTTCACTCACCTTCGCGCCGCCGTAGTCATGCTCGCCGGAGAAAGCAATGATTGCTTTGTATGGGCTCTTGCGCTCGGCCAAGTAGTCGAGGATGGCATGGTAGTACTGGATCGCCCGTTCGATGCCGCTGGTGACTACCATCGCACGCGCCTGTCCACCAATCTTGCCCGGCGCCAGCACATTTTCGTGGAAATGGTCCACCATGATTTCGGCCTTCAGCCTGATCGCGTACTCGTGGCCCTCGACGTAGCGGCGGAGCTTCTTCTTCGCTTTTTTGGTATCGAAATCCGGGTCGTCCTCCACCGTCTTGGCGAGCTTATAATAGCTCTCCACCGGCGTATAGTGCTTGAGCACATCGAGGATGAAGCCCTCCTGGATCGCCTGTTTCATGGTGTAGCTGTGGAAGGGCAGGTGTTTGACCTTCCCGTCCACCTGCGGGGCAGGCGCCCCGAAGATTTCGAGCGTTTTATTCTTGGGCGTAGCGGTGAAGGCAAAGTAGCTGGCGTTGGGTAGGAGCTTGTGAGCCTCCATCAACCGGTTGATCTTATCCTCGAAAGTTTCGTCCTCTATCTCCTCACCCGCCTCCGAGAGCGCCTGCGACATGGCTGCTGCGGTGCGGCCGCCCTGGCTTGAATGCGCCTCGTCGATGATGATGGCGAAACTGTTGCCCCTGTGACTGCTACCCAACACATCGAGTACGAAGGGGAACGTCTGCACCGTGCTGATGATGATCTTCTTTCCAGATTCCAAATATTCTTTCAGCTGTTTTGTCTTGGATTTTCCTTCGCCCTCCTTGACAGCGCCTATTGTCGACCCCACCTGGGCGTACTGCTTGATCGTGTCGCGGATCTGCTTATCGAGGATGCGGCGGTCGGTTACGACGATGATCGAGTCGAAGACCGATTTGTCGTCCTTCCTAAGCCCGATAAACTGATGCGCCAGCCAAGCGATGGAGTTCGACTTGCCGCTGCCTGCCGAGTGCTGGATCAGGTAGCACTCTCCCGCCCCCTTTGTACCGGCGTCAGCCAAGAGTTTCTGAACCACGTCGAGCTGATGATAGCGCGGCCAGATCTGGGTCTTCCTCTTGCGTCCGGTCTTCTCGTCCTTCGATTCGACGATCTGGGCGTAGTTCTCAAGAATGTTGGTCAGGCTCTCCCGAGTTAGCACTCGCTTCCACAGGTAGTCGGTCTTGATGCCCTCGGGGTTTGGCGGGTTGCCCGCACTGTCGTTCCAGCCGAGGTTGAAGGGCAGAAACCACGACGCCTTGCCCTTCAAGTGCGTGCAGAATTTCACCTCGTGGTCGTCCACCGCGAAGTGCACCACGCAGCGGCCGAACTCGAAGAGTTTCTCGCGCGGGTTGCGGTCCTTTTTGTACTGCCACACCGCGTCCTCGACCGTCTGCTTGGTGAGACTGTTCTTCAACTCGAAGGTCGCCACCGGTAGGCCGTTGATGAAGAGCCCCAAATCAAGTGCAAGCTGTGTCTCATCGCGGCTATATCTTAGTTGTCGCGTGACCGAGAAGTGATTGGCTTCGTACAGCGTCCTGGCCTTTTCATTGCCCGCCGACGGCGTGCCGTAGAAGAGGTCCAGGTCGTGCGCCCCATGCTTGAGGCCGTGGCGAAGCACGTCGATTGTGCCACGCTTGGTGACCTCACCCTGCAGTCGGGCAAGGAACTTGCGCCGTGTCGGGCCGTCTTCATCCAAAGCCAGCGCCTCTGCCCCCTCTGGCTGGGTCTCGCGCAGGAAGGCGGAGAGCTGTACCAAGTCCACACAGTACTCTCGGTCGTAGTCGTTCGGATCACCGCCGATCCAGCCTGTGCCCCCGTGGGTCAGGATGGTATAATGCACATCGTCAGGCTGCGGCGGATCGCAGGGGTGGCCGGTGAGCGCCGTGCAGATAAGTCTCTCAAGACCTCGTTCGGTTGTGTCGGTTTTCATGCCTCGGCCTCCGCTGTTGGCTTGTCATAGGGTATATCCACTGTTCAAATAAGCAGGATGAACGATTGACCATGTAACGTCCATGACTTATCCCAGACCGTCTCAGGGAACAATGGCCTGCTGTGGGCTTTGACGTGTGTTTCCCATTCGGCATGGTTCGCATAGGGTTTCTGTGTTTTGTCCCGACGCATCTCTTTGGCATTGAGGAAGCCGAGGTAGACGAGGATTACGGGAAAGCCCAGTTCGGTCAGTTTCCATGACCATGCGAAACGATTCGCCATCTGGTAGTTCCTATCGCGAGAAAGCGACCAGTCCATCCCTGTTTCTTTGGTCAAATCCAGGGCTGCACCTTTGATACACTCTCCAATACGGTCGTGATTGCTTCGGCTGTTGGCAGTCGCTCTTGTGGCGAGGCGCTTGCCTGTTTCCGCGTCGTTCAGTTCTTTCGAGTGCGCCTTCGCCTCGACGAGCAACAATCCTGGTCTACTCCCGCCGTTCCCTGTCACGATGCAGGTGCTGGCGATGTCGAAATTAGGGGTTTTCGGTCTGCTACTGATGACAGCCAACCACCAGTCTCGAAGCTGCCTCCCGATTTTCTCATCCAAAAGTCGAGGAGCTTTGTGCAGCTCGGCTTCCTCTGTGTTTTCAAAGCCTTCGGGCATCCAGTGATCTCTTGCAGAAACGTACCCCCACGGTCCGATGAGTCTGGTAAGCCGAACGGCGACTTGCTCGGCTGAACCATGCGTCAGCCAATGGCAACGGGGTTTGCTTCCCTTACGCTGTTTGGGGCCGAGCTTCATCAAAAGGTCCGTCATGCTTCGGCCTCCTCGGGAACGGCGTCGAGGTCGTCTACCATCTCGCCATCATTATCGGTAAGGTCATAGACTTCGTCTAACGGTTCTGGCTCGGCGGGTTCTTTGGGCAGACGTGCCGCCGCCTCGCGCACATTGAGCTTGCCGGTGACCACATCGGCAATCAGGCGGGTGCGGTATTCACGGAGGAGTTCAATCTCCCTTTGCGCGACCTGTACAGACTCTTCATATGGACGTAATGCTTTGTCAAGAAATGAGGTAATCTCATCCTGTTCGTCCAAGGATGGATACCAGACCAGTGCTTTTCCGAGGGCATCTCTGTTAATTTTAGGCATTGCAACACGCAATGAGCAATCTACTGTGTACTTCGTAAACGGTTCAGACAACAGCACATGCAACAAGAACATGGGATGCAACTCGGATTTTTTAACAGTGATTGGATACATGTCAGCACTGCAAAGGCATTGTTTTGTTGCAATAGCGGCCTTACGAAGGTTGGGGCGAATCTTGCTGTAAATAATCTGTCGAGGCTCCACTTTATACTTGCCGCTGTCAGCACCTTGTTCATTTGCGGTCTCCTCATGAGTAATGCAGCCAGTCCCGCTCTCGATGTGATTGGGAGCTACTAAAACCAGATCTCGGTACTCCGGCTGGCGCGGGTCAATTTGCCCGCTCGTAATCTGTGTTACGAACTTGAATCTCTTCAGCTTCCAATGTTCAGGGATATCGCCGAGCCACTCGACGCCGGAGGGTTTGAGTGGAACGTCAGGGTCGAGGCCACGGGTGACGGCGCTATGGATGATAGCCTGTTTTTGCTCCTCCAGCAGCCTGATCAGCTTCTGCTTGGCCCGTATGTATCGCCGCACCCGCTGGTCCCAATGATCCAGGAAGCGAACAATTGACGCTTGTTCGGGGAGAGGAGGAAGGCACTCGTAGATCATTTTGAAGTGTTCAGGGCGCAGACTCCACATGTCAGAGGTAATACCGTACGACCAACGCTCTGCCTCCTTCGCGAAAGCGGGTGTCCTTAATAGGTAATGGAAATAGCGCGAGTCTCCTCCAGGCCGGGGGCGTTCCACAACATACGCCGGACTGATGATACCCCGGTAATCGGAAACTCCAACTGCACCCTGCCAAGCTCGCATCTTGTTGTAGGCAATGTCGCTGGGCTGGACGAGCTTGTACTTGGACCTGTCCATATTTGAGCTGTCCTTCTTCGAAGTGTCTTCCAATAGGGCTGCTTGCCGGATAATGCCCTTTCTGATCGTAACGGACAGCATCTGTTCATCCGGGCAATCACGATCCTTGATTTCATGGAAGAGGGCCCGATTCGGCACCACCTCCCAATGCTCCGGCACGTCTCCCAGCCACGGCACGCCTGAATCCTTCATCGCTGGATAGGGTTTCAGGTCGGCGATCATTCATCCACCTCTCGCAGTAGGTCTGCCGGGTTCCAGATCTGTTCAGCAAGCTGACAATAAAGCATGCCGCGTTCCTCCAAATCAGCCTTTTTGAAATGCTCATGCGCCCTGAACGGCAAGCCGCTTTCTTCCCTGAAGCGCAGGAAACCGGGATTGTGCTCATAGCATTGCCGATGCAGTGAACGGGCCAACATGTTTTGAGTGTTATAATGTGGCAATTTATCCTCATAGGTAAGATCGCCGTAACTGGCGTTGAAACTTTTGGGGAGAAGCAATAGGCCTCCAATGCGGTTTCGATATTCAGCAAAGTCGGCGGGGTGGCTAAATTCGTCTGTATGCCGCTCCGGATGATCTGCCCAGATATGCTCCACCTCGTAACGCCCCCTGCCTTCCCTTACATAATCGAGATAGCGCGAGGGTTGTCCAGACTGCACCTCGACATAGTCGGTGAGACGAGCGAGCAGACGGTGGATGGCATAGCGGTTCTGCTGATGGACACGAAGCCGCTCATTGCTGGCAAAAGTTTCCTCTGTCTTGGTGAGAGTATCGTGGAGTTTGTGCGCCAGCGAACCGAGATCAAGACCTCGGATGTCGCGCATGACGATGAACATGGCATACTGCATAGTCGAGTAGGCAATGCTACGGAAGTTCCAGATTCGCCATGCAAGCAGGATATCCAAAAAGCGCCCGACGAGACGTATCTTCTTGAGCACGACAGCATCTGTATCATCGGGCTTAAGGGGTGCGAGCATCAGCATGTATTGCAGAGTAAATCCATACTGGGCGTTATAGAGAACATGCTCCAACTTATTGATGAGATCCTGCGAGGCTTCGACAAGGCGCAGATACTGACGGCTGTAGAAATAGAAGTCACGATCAATGAAACGGTAGAAGTCATCACTGTTTTTGAGGCCTATAGAGTCTGCTGTGTCTCGAAGCCACCGATGAAACTCCGTACCAATGCGGTCAAAGTCCTCGGCGCGGGCGTCTCTCTTGCGTTCGCGGATCTTGGTGGCGTACTGGCTGCGCAGCCACGCTTTAAAGTAGTCGGGCTCCACCTCTTTGCCAACCTCATTGAGTTCACGGATGCGCTCGCGCCAACGGTTGTTGATAGTTGCGCGTTTAGCACTGTCCTCAATGTTGGCCAACAGATATCCCTTAAGCATGTCGGTAGGACTTAGCGACAGACCCCGGTCATTCATTGTCTCGAAGATCATATAGGCGTCGTCATCGGAAAAGGCGGTAATCTCAACCAGGTGCACATTCTCAAGAAGCCAGTCAATAAAATAAGGCAGTGCATGATTGTGCAACTCCTCGGGGAAGGTCTCCTCAAGATCGTGGTAACGCTGGTAGAGGTTCTGAATCGATTCGGACCCCCCATTCGGGTCAAAGGCTTGGTTCTCATATAAAGCCTGCATGCAGGCCTCACGCTCTTCAACATTGAGATTGAACGACTTCTGTCCGTATTTTTCCGAGACGATCAACTCATCTAAATTTACCTGATCAGCTCGGTCTTTTTGGAGTGTGCGCAGTAGCATAATAAGTAGCGTCAGGCTGGTCAACCGTTGCTGACCATCCACAATATAGCTTGCATTGTCCTTCTTGCTAATAATGATGGAACCGAGGAAATAGTGAGGATAGTCAGCTACCTTCGTACGATCATGGGCTGGGTCGTATTCATAAAGGAACTTACCGGTAAGATCGTCGACCAATTCGCGAACCTGCTTGTCGCGCCACTTATACTCACGCTGATAGTAGTCAATCGAGTACTTTACGCCCTTGAGCGATTCGCGGACAGTCTTGGCTTTGCCGAGGATTTCTCTCATTTCTTACCTCCGATAATCTCGCCGAGCAACCCCTCGGTCTCCTTTTCCAAAGCCAGTATGTCGGCTCGGATTTTTTCCAGTGTACGCATGGGTTGGGGCTTGTAGAAGTAGCGGGTGAAGCTGATTTCGTAGCCGGTCTTGACGCTGTCCGGGACGTACCAGGCATCGTCAATATGTGGCAGAACTTCGCGCCTCAGGAAGGCCTCGATGCCGCCCTCCTCCATAAGCGGAATCTGCTCGGCGTCTCGCAGGTCTGTATCAGGTTCATACTCAACCACGGCGGGCTTGCCATCGATGGGAGTCTCGAAGAGGCCGCGCAGCGGGTCGGGCATCGTTTCCTTTCTGTGGATCTTCTTGATAATCGGTGGGGCGTCCTCGGAACGCTCAGAGTTTTCCTTAAGCTGCTTGATCTCGGCGGCCTTGTACGCGCGATTCTGATCGGCGCCAACCAGCCGAAGAGGTCGCTCAACGGTCACCTTCCAGTAGCCGAAGGCAGCATTGTCGAAGATTTTTGATTGCTCGGTCTCCTCGAAGGCGAGGAAGGTATCACAAATGCGGGCGATGTTGGCCTCGCCCAACTCACAGTTCTTCTTACCAAGGTTCTTGCGCAGGGGCTTATACCACTGCGTGGCGTCAATCAGTTGGACCTTGCCGTGTCGGTGTTCTGGTTTGCGATTGCTGAGCACCCAGATGTAGGTGGCGATTCCGGTGTTGTAGAACATGTTGAGCGGTAGGGCGACGATAGCCTCCAGCCAGTCGTTCTCGATAATCCAGCGGCGGATGTTGCTCTCACCTTGACCAGCGTCACCGGTAAAAAGTGAGCTACCGTTATGCACCTCGGCGATACGGCTGCCAAGCGTGGTGTCCTTCTTCATCTTCGAGAGCATGTTGGCAAGGAACAGCATCTGCCCGTCGCTCGAACGGGTGACCAGAGAGTATTCGGGGTCGCCCGCGTGCTCGATCATGAAGCGTGGGTCCCTCATGTCTTTCTTGCCACCCATGCGTTCCAGGTCACTCTTCCAGCTCTTGCCGTAGGGTGGATTGGAGAGCATGAAATCGAACTCGCGAGACGGGAACGCGTCGTTGGAAAGCGTCGAGTGCGCAGGGCCACCGATGATGTTGTCCGCCGCGTCGCCCTCGCCCTTGAGCAAGAGATCGGCCTTGCAGATGGCGTAGGTCTCGGCGTTGATTTCCTGGCCGTAGAGATGAGTGGTAACCTGCTTCCCATGCGTTGTGGCCAACTGATGGAGTGTCTCCTCGGCCACGGTCAGCATGCCCCCTGTTCCACAGGCACCATCGTAAATCAAGAAAGGAGCCGACTTAATATCGTCAGCCACCGACAGGAAAATCAGCTTTGCCATCAGCTTGACTGCGTCGCGCGGGGTCCAGTGCTCGCCCGCCTCTTCGTTGTTCTCCTCGTTGAATCGGCGCACCAGCTCCTCGAAGATCGTGCCCATGCCGTGGTTGTCGAGACCGGGATGTCTGACTGAACCTTGGCTGTTCAGCACAGGGTCGGGGCTCAGGTTGATGTCGGGCGAGGTCAGCTTGTCGACCAGCGTGCTCAGCGCGTCGGCCTTGGAGAGTCGCGGGATCTGGTTGCGGAACTCAAAGTTTTCGAGGATGTCCTGCACGTTTGGTGAAAACCCGTCGAGGTAGGCCTCGAAGTCTGCCTTGAGCTGCTGCTGGCTGGCGCGCGCCTTGAGATCACGCATGGTGAACTTCGACGTATTGTAGAAGGCCTGAGCTGCGGCCTGACGCAGGGCCTGATCCTGATGGACAATCCCCGCCTTGTCGAGAGAGGTCTTCATGTCGAGGACGGCCTGCTTGGTCGGCTCAAGCACCGCATCGAGGCGACGGAGAACGGTCATTGGCAAAATAACATCACGGTACTTGCCGCGAACGTAAAGGTCTCGTAGAACATCATCTGCAATGCCCCATATGTAGCTTGCGATCCAGTTGAGTTGAGATTGTCCCATGTGTCTCCTTCGTGGATGGTATCCTTATAAAAATGAAACCCAGCAAAAAGCTGAATAAAAAAACCCTGCTTCTCTCCTCGAAAAACAGGGCTAATAGATTCAAACCATCTTCACTCCTTCATCACAATTGGTTAAAGCATGGTAGGGAAGAAAGAAAATATAAGAAAACTAATCCTTGACTAGCTCCGTTAAGTGAAACTGTCAAGGAGTTTTAAGGATATTCAATGTTTCAATCGATAATCACTGAATTTATGATGTAAGGCTCCTGAGACTTTGTAGGTGTACACATTCACTCTAAAATGCTGTGCCGAGAATCATCTGCCGGGGTTTGCCAGATAGATCGCAAGACACTTCCCGGCTCTTCCAAGGTATACTCCCTCTCTGAAGTAAACCAAAACATAAGAGTTCCTTTTTG
>Ga0307990_1003536_pt1 | contig 11901 bp, 6 predicted proteins | sample EllFjometagen129_FD_203168 | JGI IMG/M metagenome (GOLD analysis project Ga0307990, IMG submission 203168) | Marine microbial communities from Ellis Fjord, Antarctic Ocean - #129 | ecosystem: Environmental > Aquatic > Marine > Unclassified | place: Southern Ocean | collected 2014-10-08
CATATGAGGCCGGGGCTGACTCCATGTGGGAAACTTGTTTCCCTAAGTGGAGACGGGCGTAGGACTCCCACGCAGTGGCACGCGCAGCGTGGTGGGACGGCGGCGCATGAACGAAGAAGGAATCTACGAACCGCCACCTGCCCTCCATGCTCTTCATGGTAATAAGAAATAAAACAAGAACGCTTTAGTCCTTCTTCGTTTCACATCATTCGAAAAGTCCAAATGATCTATTCCAGGTGGAGTCGTTGGTATGATAAGGATTGGATGCGGCCGAAGGCTGCGCCACGAACTCCATGTCTAAAAAGACAGCTCTCAGCGTTCAGCCGTCAGCTATTTGAAACGCTTTGCGTTGCTCCTAGACATGAAGAGAAAGATTAAATCATTAGTGACCTGATCTCTCAATTCCCTGATACTTGAATCCTCACTGTTTACCATCTCCTGTATGCTTGGAATCTGTAAAGTACTTATCCATGTTGCAATCAATAAGAAGATGCCAGATGCTGCAGCAGAAACAATTTGAATTCTTGCAGTAGGCTTTGATGATAATATCATTTCAAGTTTCATTTGTTTATCTGCGAACGCTGAGCTCAGGGGCACACGTTAGCCGGCGTCCCCTGCAGCGACTGGTTCGGCGTTCCTTTATCCTAGTAGCTTGGTCATTCGATAGAACTTCAATGCTCGTATAGGCAAACGCTTGGGCCACTGTGACTCGACGGTCATTCCACGGTTTGCGTAAAATCTACGGGCACTCTCGTTCTTGGCGGAAACGTCTAGGGCCAGTCGAGTCGATCCGGTCCCCCTGGCCTGCTCCTCCAGAAAGTCCATCAGGACCGAACCGACACCAGCGCCGCGAAGTTCCTTACTAACTGTGATGGTTTGCAGATAGAAATCCTCATCGGCAATTGAATCGATGATTCGCATGAGAGGAGCAAAGAGAATCAGCACCATTCTCATCCGCAGTTTGCGCCTGCCCGCGGCCTCCTTCAAGGGCCGACGAGATGAAGCCCGATACTGCTTCGCGGAATAACCTGAAATCATCCCAACGATAGTATCTTCGTATTCCGCGAAAGTCACGTTCTGGTGGGAAAGGTCATGGTCAGGCTGAAGAAATTCCGTCGCGATTATTTCTTCCACGCGACGGCCAAGCATAAAGCGAAAGAACCCCTCAGTCGCCTCGTCGAGATAGCGGGCAAAGGCTAAGCCTTCATCCATAGTGGGTTTGGCGGCCCGCAAGGTTATTGAATCCTGGTCCATATTGTTTCTCTCAGTCGAACGATAAGATCATTCGCCTGAAAATCGCGAAGTGATTTAAAGGTCGAATGGATCGCTTGGTTCTTTGTCGAATTCTACAGCCGGCTATAGAATTCAAATTTAAGTTACTTAACTCGATTGCGATTCTACACCCTAAGCCAGGAATCGTCACTTCAAAATTCAGGCAATACTTTGGATTCAACCCTCTTTCTTTTGCTTCAGTCTTCGTGTTACTACGCCTGGACAAGTGGCTTGCATTCGCCACGCCTGCGACCGGGACAGTCATCGTTCGCTTAGGCTTGGCACCCATGCTAGACTTTGCAAAAGGCGGTTATAGCTCGCCTTCTCCATTTCGTTCTTGCTGTAATTTTAATTTTGATGCATTTTCTTTTACTTCTCGTTTGAGCCACTGTTTAGGATAACCGATTTCCTTGGCCCGCCCGTTTTCGTCTTGAATGTAGCCGTCATTGTATTTGGTAATCAAGAAATGAGCTAAGTCACGCCATTTGCCAACATTCATTTCAGCATTGGTTACACAGTAATTCGTTAGATACTTATCTACAAGATCAGGGTTTTCCTTCAGTAATATGGATGCTGTTTTCTCAATGGCAGGTTGAAGATCAAATGCTAAATCTTCAATCTCTTTTTGGCGTTTCGCAATATCTTCAATCATATAGCTCCAGCGAAGATTTGCATAATTGGCTACAAAATTAAACACCCACCAGGCAGAATCGTCAGAGTACTGCTTCAATGTACCCATGGTATATGATTTAGGCAATTCGGTAATAGAGCTGTAAAGTGGAACAAAGAAGTTGGTATAGGGATTGTCCAATCCATACCAGTTCACACCGCCAATTTTGTCAGGCACATTCGATCGCGATTGCGAGATGAAAACAAATGCCGCCTGTTGGGTTGAAATCGGTCTTTCCCAGGCATACTTCCTATCCTCATATTTCCACTTTATGGGCCGCCAGCGATCTGGAGCACCAAAAGGCCCAGCGGTTACATTTTTTGTCATGTCAAATTCCGTGCCTTCATAATGGTCACGATGCAAAGCCATGATATTCCTCACGGATAGCTTACTATCTGGTTTAACATATAAAGGGTATGGCTTTGTGTCCTTTTTATAAGAACTGTAATCCGAGGAAAGCCTCAAAGAGGGGCTTGTCCTTCTAAAAATACTCCAGACTCTTCGCGATGAATATCTCACTTGTTCTTCGGTGGGGGGATTGTATGCTTCAGTAAAACTGAATCGTTTCCCTGTGTCAGGATCAAAGTACCCCTTTTTAACTGCAAACGAAATCACATTTTTAGAGTACATGACATTGTCAGGATCATCGAGTGGAAAATCTCGAATGCGTGACATATTGGCATGCGCCGCCACCATGCCATCAGGGATCTTAACGGCGACCCAAACGGCTCCTTTACCGCCTTTGCCAGGCCCAACCATTTCCACCATCCAAACTTCTTCTTTATCCGCAATTGAGAATGATTCACCCGTACTGCGATAGCCGTGCTCTTCAACTAAAGTGGTCATCACTGTGATGGCTTCACGTGCTGTTTTAGCTCGCTGTAGCCCTAACAGCATCAAGGGGTAATAACTTAATAGGCCCTCTCTGTTGGCGAGTTCCGGCCGACCACCAAAGGTCGTTTCGCCAATCGCCAATTGGTGTTCATTAATTAATCCCACAACTTTATAGGTATGGGCAATTTGCGGGATGCCATCGGGGGTGCCATCCCATTTGCGAATTTTATGCATGTCACCGGCCTTGTGATCAGCCGCTGGGATAATATTAAGACGAGGATGGAATTCTCCATCACAAGAATAAGAAATCATTGTCGAACCATCTACAGAGGCGCCTTTCGTGACTAACACGGACGTGCAGTCCGCATAGATCAATGAAGCACCAATAAAATTGAAGAATAAGCAGGTTGTGTAGAAAACATTTTTGAAAGTCATGATTAAACTCCTCAATGTAATAGGTGGTAATTAGGAAGTCGTGATAAACACGACGGTTCCTCGCCTGATATGGAACGACTTATTGTAAGTGTACTATTAAAATGGGAAACGGGGTGCGATCGACGCAGCCTGTTTTATCTGCCGGGGGTTACGGCATTTTGATAGCCCCACAAGTTGTAGGACAAAAACTTTACTTGGGCAGGGTACTGAGCCCAGGCGTTCGCACTGAAAAACCCTATGAGCGCAACAATCCACAGTCTTTTTGCGTTTGATACCATCGAGTTTCTCCTACAATTGAATTGATAAGAAATTTATTTTTGCACAAAGGGGATTATATCCCTTTATCAGGGCAGATCAAGGGGGAAACGCTACCAGTCCCAAGAAGAGAAAGGTGTCTGAAAAGAAAAGTGTCAGTTCCAGAAGTTTGATATTTATCCTGGTGACATCACCATAGGAGCCTACTTAAGGTATCCGAGATCGAATGGTTTTGATTTCTTTGGCATTGAGTCCAATCGATTCCCCTCTGACATAGGGGCCACTTCGAGGGTCAGCCCCGCTTTAACAGGACAAACGCGTCCAAGTCTGTTAGTTTGATTGCAGCGCAAGGCCTGCCATTGACTCAGGGTGCTGACGCCTCGCTTTCAAGCGTAACACTCAACGCTCGCTAGGGCTCGCTGATGACCGTCCCATGCATTTCTCTTTTGCTGGGTGAGAACGTTGATCACGCATTCCCAGGACAAAGCTGTGATATGTGACATTCATTTATGCGAGTCTAAGCGAGCATATGAGTGTCACGGTTAAATACCAGAGCGGTAGCACGCCACGCAAAAAAGTAACGGTAAGATACAAAGCCGCTCGGTATTGGGTGAACGATTAATAGCAAATTTGCAAAGAACGATAAGATCAGATTCGCAGATCGCGACGCGATCAAGAAGTAGCCTCGATTTCGCTAGCACATGTCATAATATAGTCACGTGGTTAAATGTTAACAATTACAGCATGACCCCGCTAGTCTTTGACCCCGCTAGTCTTTCGAACGGAGTAGTACAGTATGCCTCAAGACAGTCCCGCAACCTACTCCGGACAATTCCCAAAATACACGCAATCCACAAAGGGTGGCACATCGCCGATGATGCTCAGGATACCGTCGCTATTGCCATCGCCGACACAAAGTCGTTTTTCCTGTGTCCAGCCATCTGGGTACTGGTTGAAATAGACAGCGTTCACAAAGCCCGGCACATCGCCAATAATGCTGCGAATACCATCGCCGTTCCAGTCGTGGAGCAGGCTCTCTTCGACTGGCGAAGATCCCAATACACCAAAAGTGCTAAAATGATCAACGCCTACTTCGACGTAAGCACCGTCTTGGGCCACGATTCTGACGGCTGGATTACTGATACCTTCTTCAGTCCAGGGATAATAAGGGCTACCAAAATAAAAGGGATCATAACGAACCACACGATACTGAGAATAGACGGAATCCGAGGTTAATGGGATTCGAATTAAGACTGGTTTCGAGAACGCTATACCACTGGGGCCAAATTCATACTTCATGCTTACAGCGATACCTCCTGCGACTGGCATCTCGGGTGCATTGGCAACCTCTGCTATGGTAATATCATTTATATCCACACCATTAGGCATGGCACCGTCAGGGACCTCCACCTCAAGATGAGCCACATAACCCACACTGCCGGGATCCATGCCTATCACAACCCCTGTATTGGCAGAATTTCTCCGCAGTACAGCAGTGGGCAAGGAATCACCAACACTCGTACTCCCAGTATAGTAGATATCCTTATTACCATTCCTTTCATCCACCCACACTAGATAGGGATGACCACCCGCATCCACACCCACAGCAGGCTTGCTCTGAGTACTGGTTCCCATATCATCATTGATCAAAATGTTCGTACCAAACGGTGAACCACTTTCAGCGTAGTAGATGTCTGCTATATCACCGTAAATAAGGTTACGATCGTCTGTCCAGGCAACAAACAGTTTGGTCTTGTTGTCTGTGACATGCAAAGCCAAACTCGGATCGTTGACCACAATATTCGGTTCATCCGTAATGGCAGTACCGTCAAGTGGAACATCCTGGGCACTGACGTTACCGTAGAACAGGCCTGAATCCGTAACCCATACAATATGGGGCATGCCATCAGGAACATCGTTGACCCTATTGACCGCACTATAGGCATTGCCGGAACCACTCACAACAACAACATTACTCCATCCATCATCCCAAGCTGCACCATACACATCTAGCCCAAGCCCAGTGGAGGTGTTACGTGCATCAGTCCACAAGATAACGGCAGTATTACCAATCATAGGGTAGGTCTGTTCACTGGGATCACTTGTAACCTGTGTTTCCATCCAGGGATCTCCGTCAGTTAACGTACTGACCCAGATATCGAAATTACCTGCTCGATCATCTTGATAGACGATATATATCTTCTCTTGGTGTATGCACATAGACGGCCTCATCTGATCACTGGTGTTATTCGTGTCACCTGCGCTGATCTTGACTGGCGTAGACCAGGTAGTCCCATCAGAGGAACTAGAGACGAAGATATCCCAGTGTCCGTTAGCACCGCTGCCCTGCCACGCTACATACAGGATGCCATCACTATCCACAGCAATCACGGGATGACTTTGCGTATTAGCACCGGAGTACACAACCTGACTGGTATTGAAGGCGTTGGCTCCATGACCCAGTTTACCGACAAAAATATCAGTATCCCCCGCTGCTTGAGTGGCTTGGTCCCAGACTACCCAAATGGCACCCGTTAAATCGACGGCTGTAGCAGGGTTGTCTTGGGCCAGGATACCGTTATCTGAATTGACCTTCGCATTGGCCCCAAACGCACGAAGCTCTGTAATAAAGCTATTGAGATCAGTATGAGTCAGCGTATTCGGTACAGCAGCCTTGTCAGACGCAACCACGTTGATATCCACATGTTGTTCATAATCATACCGAACGCCTTTTTTCAACTTAAAGGTAAATGTGGTGCTTTCTTCGCTACCAGTTCGTGTACAAAGCCCCCTTACCGATTGCGAAGACGCTGAAGAATCATAATTGACATCCGGGCCTTGATAAACCAAATCGCCGGCAATCCTGATCGTCACAAGATTCGGGTCAATACCGCTGAGGTCCGTTAGGCGAACTTGAAGAATCGTCTCTCGTGGCACACCTTCAGCCCCTGCAGTTGGCTGCAACTGCGTCAATACAGGTGCCTGCGTATCGTTGACCGTGGTGGTCTCGACAGGAGCAGTCACAGGATCGGTTTCATCGCAGTCAATGGTCAGATTGCTGTTGGTAATCATGCCGCCTTCAGCAAAGCTCTCCTTCACCCTGGCGGTAAAGACCACAGATTGGCCGGTGGTTTCACCGGCTAAGGTGCCAATATTCCAGGTGATAATACCGCTAGAATATACTCCGCCCCCCGAGACACTGACAAAACTCAGGCCCTCAGGCAAGATAACGGTAATAACGGTATTCGTCGCATCTGGCAGGCCCGCATTACCGTAGGTGACCGTGTACGTTACCACGTTATTTGCACTCACCGGATCGATATTGTCAATCAGGGCAACAGACAGAGATTGTACAGTCGGCGGAATAAGCTCAAATTCTACAGCAATGTTCTTGTCCGACGTCATTAGTACCGTGTTCGTAGCGGACTTGGCACTATCATCATCCGTACCAGACCAGGATTTGACGCGATAACCTACAATCGGAGTGGCTGTGAGTGTACTCGTTTCGCCATAATTCAGAGTCGCATTATTAGGTGACACAGTACCGTGCCCCCCTGATACAGAGGCTGTGAGTAAATGGGTAATAGGCTCAAATTCAACACTGACAGTCTTGTCACTATCCATGGTCACAGCATTGGTGTTCGCGAAAGAGCTGTCATTGTCTGTGCCGGTCCAGGATTTGACTCTATAGCCTGGATCGGGTGTAGCCGTTAGCGATACAGACATACCTCCAGTATAGAGATAACTGCCTTCCCCTGGTGTGGACACAGCCCCCCCGCTACTGGAAGAGATTGCCAAGGTATACCGGTTGTCAATGGTAAAATCCCCTGAGTCTATGGTGGCAGTCGCTGCAAAGAGCGGAGCAGTACCGCTGAGTAAACTGATGATCATTACGAAACTATGAATACGCGTCTTCATTTCAGCAGATCCTTATATGGTTCTTTCTATTCTTTGTGCTCTCAATATGCCCTGTAGTCCAATAGCACGCCCCAAAATATATTCACCACAGAACGACAGAAACCACAGAGACTGTTCGTTTCTAAACATCCTTCTTCTTTCTAACTCACAAAAAGCCGGGCGGAGCCTTCGACTGAGCTACCAACGCCGCCCGGCACATGCTAAAATTCGGCCACTAAGCGACTCGCCTAGCCAGCTCAGGACACCGCCGAGGATTTTCTTTACCACACTCGCCACATCCGTAAACGTGACAATTCCGGGTACTTTCAGAAAATGCAGGGAGCGAGACAGAACTACTCAACGACACACCCGAAATCCTATGACATAGCTCGTCCAGTACGTGTCCTCGTAGTTCCTGAACGAGACAGTACAGAGGTCGTCGTAGTGGAACCAACTGCCGCCTCGGATAACGTGAGTACTCTCTGAATGAATATCATCAGTCCACTCCCACAGATTGCCTGCCATGTCACCCATGCCATAGCCATAAACGCCAAAGCTACCTACAGGGGTCGTGCCATCAGGATGAGTCGAATTTTCATAATTGGCAATGGCATTGTTTATGTTTGTGCCGCAGCCATAGGTATAACTGCCGTCATAATCCGCCACAGCCTGCCATTCCCATTCTGTGGGAAGACGGTAGCCATAGTGAGTCGCAAAGGCGGTCGCACCATACCAACTCACATAGGTCACGGGATGGTCATTAAAACCAGGATCTACGCTAAATACACCTGCACTGTAATGAATGCGTGACGCTCCGCCGTGGGTGGCTCCATTGTGACTGCCGCCTGGACCATCACCATTATAATAGGGCAGGCCCACATAATCAGTGCCGCTGTGGGTACCATTTGCACCAACGGCATCGTTGCCGCTGACCGTGATATCACTTGTGGCCAGGGCTGCATTGAGATACTGGCAGTACTGGGCATTGGTGGTTTCGTACTTGCTCATCTGGCCTATAAAGCCCTCATGGCCCGCAACACCCGGATCATTAATAGACACAAACTGTAATGGTGTAATGTTTCCGTCGTCCGCTGTCACACGGACCCCATAATTTGTACCGTACACGCCGGGCAGGTCCGTCTTACTGGTCCATTCAATATGACGACTGCCCGGATTGACGGAAGGACCCACATGCCCGGATAGGGCACTAGTCGACGGCGTAATAGACCAGGTATTGCCGCTATCGTCGCTGACTACCACACTGATCGTACAAGCATCCCCATCCACATCTGTCAGGGTATAGCTGATATCCACAATCCCACTGCCGTCAGTCCGCTGAGACACAGACACATTCGTCAATGTCGGCGGGGAATTAGAGATAGGAGCATCCACTACCTTGATTTTCTTCCACGAGTAAAATCCTCTTGCACGTCCATTGGTAGTTGTTGTCCTTCCATAGATATAATAATCACCGTTTTCAACCGAAGTACTAATAGAAACTGTGGCCGTTTGCTCATAAGGCGTAGTGGAATTGGTGACATTTTCACGACCTATTTCATACGCTACCCCATTGTATGGGTTCTTGTCCTTATCAAGGTAAAAGACTAAAGTTGCGTTAGAATCTTGCGTTGTATTGGCCAGATAGGAGAATGTGAAACTCTCTCCTTTTTGTACTGCGGACGGAATCCCACTGAAATAGCCAATATTGGGCCACTGATCTCCTGAAAGGGAAACATCATATCGTGTGGCACCTGTGCATCCGTTAAAATCCCCACTGAGGCCACTACTCAAGGGCCTTCTTCCTATTCCACCAGAAATTCGACTATGGCTATATCCCGTCTGATCACGGACTCCAGGATACTGATCCGTTTCATATGCCTCTTGAACATACCAACTGGAGTCAATATCAACTACACCATCACTGATTGATTCAGGTAATTGGGGTAATTCTTTAGGAATTGTTCCGTGATACCAGGCATGAACGTCTGAGTGAGCGTCGGCCCATAGACCTCCATATCCTCTGCTTTCGTTGTCCCCAAAATCAAACGCATTATAATTGTCGAAATAGTCCTCGTTTAGTTTTGTGTTTGTGGCCCCATTAACGAATTCACCATCAAAGGGAGGACCCAGCCCATTCTTCCTCCAATAGTTATCTGCAAAAACAACATTATTCGGGACTTTGAGACCATTACCAGCATCTTCCCCCCAATCATCTTCGTTCCAACCATTTTCAGTTGGATGAGGATCTAGAAATGTCACTTGATCCACCCAAATACCATTACGCCCAAGATTCTCAGCTAAAGCTCCAAGAACACTGCCACCCCGGCTATGCCCAATGAGATGGATGGGCATTGAAATGAGCAATTTCCCAATATCAGAACCTACCAAATGATTGTAAAAGTATTCTGCTATTTCAACTGTAGAAAACTCCGCAGCAGCGGTTATGGTATCTTGACCAGCGGCCTTTTCCCAATCAAGCATGACAACGACCTCTCCATCCAGGCTTTGCTTAATGGCATCAAGTTTCGTACCTGAGTTCGGGTCGAACCCATTGAAATAATCAAGGTATTTCGACGTAGTAAGCTCTCCTGACTCACGGCCAATTTTAAACCATAGCTGTGCAACCTCACTTTTTTCGGATTGATCTTGATTGGCAGAATTGTGTTCAGCAACAATTCTGCTAGCAATCTCATCAGACATCCCCTTAAGCCAGGTTGGAGTCTCAGCCTTATCAAGAAGCCAACCGTGTGTAATAATTGTAACACCAGCTGAATATCCGATACAGGGAAAGGAGACGACAAATAGAGATAAAATCACATACTTGAGGCACTGAAATTTGGGTTGTCCTCCTGCTTGTCTTTTACTTACCATAATTCTTAGCATTTTGACAGCTTCCTCCTAAGGAGCCCTATCAAAGACATCCGCACAAGCCGTTTTGTATTCAACACCGTTCATTTCAATGGGAAATCCTCTAGGGTCACCCTTTCTTTAGTCTTTTATATACTTTTCCACTCAACCGAAACTGTCAGACAGTCCCACAGACCAACCAACGCCTACTCCTCCGTCACCGGCTCAAATCGCCAGATATTCCAGGTGCCGCCTCGGTTGGACTGGAAGTAGACAAACTTGCCCTGCGCATCCCAGCAGGGACTGTCATCTTCGGAACCATTCGCGGGGTAACACTTCACCTATATGAAGCAAAAGTGCTGAAGCGACTCGTTGTGATGAACAATATACGTCAAGGAGAAAATCAAGGTGAAATGCCACACAACGCCAACAACCGCACGCGGTTTGCATCCCAAAGATCGTGCATCTTAAAACGTAATTCTATCCTACATTTTTGATGATGCAATGCTTTTTTCGCAAAGATAGCTTTTGGCAATTAAGAATCCATACAACCAACAGGTGTTTTTGTGTATATTACCTTCCTTTTTACGGGCGCAAAACAGAGTTTTTAGCAAAAGTATGGTTCACTGTTAAAAAGGTTCACCGTTCACTGTTTCCGACTGACCAAACCAGTTTCTTCAGTTAACCGTGAACCTGGAACCGTGAACCCAGAACCACTTTAGCAAAGTGCTTCACTTGGATTTTCAAGATTGTGCCGGCGCCGGCACAATTCAGTTTTTTTATTTCGCACGGGGAGACTGGGATAAAATAAAAGGCCGGCTTTTTTCATGAAGAGTGCCAAGTCGCAAAGGGTTCGAGCTATGCTCGAATAGGGGGTATTCCTCGCACAGAGGCACGGGGCCCACGGAGATTGGCACGCCGTAAACGCGGGTTTGGCTCTTGTCGCGGGTTCGCCGTTCCAGCCGGACCGCTCGCACACTGCGACTAGCACAATAAAATAAGACTCTTTTCTCCGCTTCTTTCCCAAAACTGAAAAGGTTCTTCCGCAGGCATATTTAAGCCGTCATCCAAGGCCAAGACTGTATCCACGATCAAGCTTGCTTGATGAGGGGATACAGCCGCAGGACGACCTGCCCCTGGCAGAAGCATGCGATAGCGTGCATGACGACGATCCCACGCACAGACCAAACGCACCAAATACGCGTCCGCCTTCATGTGTCTTCATGCCCTTCATGGTAGAGATTATTTTAACAAGCACGCGAAGCGTTCCGCCTACATAACAAAACTCTGAAGACCATCCTTGAGTCGGGTGACATTGAAGTTGATCAAGTAGCCCTGTTTGAGTCCAGACAGCTTGAGGTAGGTTAATAGTTGAGCTTCATGAATGGGCCTGAGATTATACAAGATAGCTGAGAAAACAGCCTTGACACAACGTACGCAATATCGTACGCTTTGTTGTGTATTACGCTTTTGTTTTGGAGGTATTAAGCGCATGACTATTTTGAAGGCCACTGAAGCACGAACAAGGCTATATAGCCTCATTGACGAAACTGCGAATACGCATCAACCAATCCTGATTACAGGAAAACGGGCCAATGCCGTCTTAATATCAGAAGACGACTGGAATGCTATGGCTGAAACCTTGCATTTGCTATCCGTGTCAGGAATGCGTAAGTCTATTAAAGAAGGGA
>Ga0307990_1003540_pt1 | contig 11880 bp, 13 predicted proteins | sample EllFjometagen129_FD_203168 | JGI IMG/M metagenome (GOLD analysis project Ga0307990, IMG submission 203168) | Marine microbial communities from Ellis Fjord, Antarctic Ocean - #129 | ecosystem: Environmental > Aquatic > Marine > Unclassified | place: Southern Ocean | collected 2014-10-08
ATTGTTCTATAAATTTTTCTACATAGGCGGCCCTTTCATTAACGAGTTTTATGGCGGTATCGGTATAGACACGTTTTTTTGTATTTGCCACAGCACCTCGTAAGAGTTCAGGAACATCGGCCACATCTCCCGAATAGTCCTTTTTTACCAGGATTGCCCGTGCAATTGCCCTGACTATACCTATGGCACCCATATGGTCGATGCGGTCGGCGTCATTTATGATCTTTTCCTCGATCCGTTCCGCTTCATGCGCATGCATGGCATGGCGTTCGATGATGCGGCCGATCTGTTTTACCCGGTCTTCGGTGACCCCTTCTTTCCTAAGGAGTTCCTCCGCCATAGAGGCACCTTCCGTATGATGCGTTTTTAGTCCCACCCTGTTGAGCCCAATGTCATGAAGAAAGGCAGCAATATCGAGGGCTTCAAGATCAGCCCCTTCGATTTTCCCCATATAGCGGCACCAGTGGGCCACCCTGCTTACGTGATCAAAACCAGAAACCTTTTCTTCCTTCAGCAATTCCTTCGAATGTCTTATCGCTTCCTCTCGCTTCATAGTGCTTCAAGTCCTCCTGATTTTTTGTAGTACATCATTCTCTATCTACTAGAGGCATTGAATGTCAAGGGTTAAAAATAGTAATTTTCCTGATAGCCGGAGATCCCTCACAATGCGATGTGCCGGCGCCAATTATGTAATACATCTTCAGACAAAAATGTGGTAAGAAGAAAATGTAATTCTGTTGCAGTTGAAGATATAAAGTAGGGTGTAATCTTCATAAACAAAACCGAGTGATTAAAATCCCCCTTCCACTATTTCAGATAAAACAATAACGAACCATCGTTATATGAACAGCGATAATAAGGTGTGTAAAAGGAAAGATGAAAGGGATCAGGTAGATGAAACTAATTTCAATGAAATGGAGCATAGGTATCCTTATCATAGTCTGCTGGTTGCCCCTCTCTCAGGCGGGGCATGCCGCTGTGGACTGGTCCATAGAAAAGCAAATCGAACTGGAGTCTCAGCCCCTCGATGTGGCCACCTCGGAAGATGGTAGTTTAATGTTTGTCCTCGTCCCGGGAGAGATAATTGTTTATTCCCTTCCTGCTGGCACAGTATCAGGGACGATCACGGTGAGCAGGGTATTCGACGGTATTACATATTCACAGACAAAGAACAGACTCTTTCTCAGGAGCAGTTCGTCCAAGGTTGTCAGGATTGTTCAGGTGGATTTGATAAACCAGCTAAATATTGATGGACGTGCCTTTCAGGGACCCCCGGATGCCGCAGTCACCATCGTGGTCTTCGATGACTACCAGTGATCATACTGTGCGCGGCTTGAGTCGCTATTCCGGCAGGTGCTGGAAACCTATCCCGATCATGTAAAACTGGTGGTAAAAAATTATCCTTTGACGAATAACGAATTTTCAAGGAAGGCTGCGCGCGCGGCACTAGCCGCGAAAAACCAGGGCAAATTCTGGGACTTTCACAGAAAGTTGTTGGAAAATCATAACAGGATGAATGATGAGATCATTAGAGATATCGCCCATGAGTTGAAGCTCGATATGAAACGATTCGACAGTGACTGCGAAGATCCCGCCATCGATGCGCTGATTGAAAGGGATAAAAAGGAAGGGAGACACGTGGGGGTGCGGTCAACTCCTACCATTTTTATCAATGGGAAATTGCTCAAAGGGGGAAGCCTGACCGAGGCTATAGACAGGGAACTCAAGAGAAGTGCAAAGGGTACCTAATGTAGAGAATGTCACTCCTTTCTATGACTGGAGTCGGGCGGGACCTATGGGGTAGGTTGAAAGTATTTTTGGAGAGTGCCTTTGCCGCAATAGTATGGGCACTGTGTTATTTTCCGGTTGACACCTATGAACTATTTCCATATGTAGAGTATTCATGAGGGATTCAGATCTGAAATACCTTGGTAGTATGGGGAATTAATTAAGCGACACTGGGTGAGTAAAAGTAATGAATCAGTCATCCGTAGAGACCACGCAGGTAATCCTGGAAAGCATCTCCGACGGAGTATTCACCGTTGACCATGAATGGCGGATAACGTCATTCAACCGAGCGGCAGAACAAATTACGGGGGTACCGCGGGAAGAGGCCATTGGGAGGAACTGTTCGGAGGTCTTTCGGACAAGTATCTGCGAGGTTGATTGCGCACTGAAAAAGACTATAGAGACGGGAATGCCGGTCATCAACAAGTCTGTATTTATTGTTGATGCCGGGGGTAAGCGCATTCCCATCAGCATTTCGACGGCACTCCTCTGCGATGAGCAGGGAAAGATCATGGGAGGAGTGGAGACCTTTAGAGATCTCAGTCTTGTTGAGGAATTGCGCAAAGAACTGAAAGGTAGATTCCGGGTCGGCGATCTTATAAGCCGAAGCGAAGCGATGCGAAAGATCTTCGACATGCTGCCCCAGGTTGCCGCCAGTGACAGTACCGTCCTCATTCAGGGAGAAACGGGAACAGGCAAAGAATTGCTGGCGCAAGCGCTCCACAGCATGAGCAGCAGAAGCGACAAACCCTTCGTTGCCGTTAATTGTGGGGCATTGCCCGAAACGCTTCTCGAATCTGAGCTGTTCGGATACAAGGCGGGTGCATTTACCGGCGCCGAAAGGGATAAACCGGGGCGCTTTGCACTGGCCGAAGGGGGGACGATATTTCTCGATGAAATCGGAGAAATGAGTAATGCGCTCCAGGTGAAGATGCTTCGTGTTTTACAGGAAAGGAGCTATGAACCCCTGGGAGGGACGAAGTCTGTCTCGGCACATGTGCGGGTTGTCACCTCAACAAATCGTGATCTTACCTCGCGGATGAAAAAGGGTAAGTTCAGAAGCGATCTCTATTTCAGGATCAATATCATCAAGCTTGAGATGCCGCCGCTGAGAAAACGCAAAGAGGATATTCCTATTCTTGTCGATCACTTCATCACGCGGTTCAATCGTATCCAGGAAAAGTGCGTTACCGGCGTCAGCACCGATGTTATGTCGCTCCTGATGGTCAACGATTATCCCGGCAATATCCGCGAACTGGAAAATATCATCGAGCACGCCTTTGTCCTCTGTAAAGAGGGTCTTATTGAACAGGAGCACCTTCCCGATAATTACGTCATAAAAGTCAAATCGACGAACGAATCGGGAACGCTGGCCGGTTCCCTGCGGGTTTTCGAGTCGCAGACCATAAAAGAGGCCCTGAAACGGAATAATTATAACAGACTTGCCACGGCTCAAGAACTGGGCATACACAAGAGTACCCTCTTTCGAAGGATGAAGGACCTGGGCATTCCTTTACCCGACCGCGACGGTCGTTCGAGAGGGTCCGCAGAATAGAGTTGCATTTGTGCTACCTATAATCGTGTCTGCATCACACATATGAGATTGTCGCATCCCTTTCTCTTTGTCGGCAGAGGGACTTATCCCCTGAATTATCTCACCTTACGTAACTCTTTATTCGCTGATATTACCTGTGGCATACCCTTTGCTTTTGATTAAAGATAGTCGGAGGTGTTGTGCCATGCGAATAGCCCTTGCCATCTGGAAAGGTCGGATTTCACCCGTTTTTGATGTCTCTCAACAGATTCTTATTCTGGATGTGGAAGAGGGAGTAATCATTAACAAAAGTCGAGAGAACCTTGCAGATAACAATCCCAATCTCAAAGCGGCTAATCTGGCCGCATCTGGAGTTCATACGCTGATTTGTGGTGCCCTGTCACGCGAGGTTGAGGATAGTCTGGCAACCTATGGTATAGAAACAATATCCTTCATTGCAGGGGATGTTGGACTGGTTGTGTCGGCTTACATGAATGGTGAACTTTCTGATTCTTCATTTTGTATGCCAGGTTGTGATGCCGGACACATAAAGATGCGTGAAAGAGGGGCGTAATAAGAGCGGTTTTGTGCTACAGTGTAACCGGTGCGGGAGAGGAACTACCCGTCACTGTTGTGTGTGTGTGATATTTAAAAAAGTGAAGTGGAGATATGTCAATTAAGAGACAAAGCGAAGCGCGATCAGATTACTACATCCCCAGATTCGGTTTCATGGAAAATCCCGATGGCCACGCGTCAATCAAGGGGATCTGTGGAGATACGATAGGAATCTGGTTGAGAATAGAAGATGACAGGATAATTGAAGCGACCTACGATACGGACGGCTGTTTCCCCTCGATAATCAGTGGGAAAGCGGCGGCTCAACTGGCGAGAGGAAGAACGGTGGAAGACGCCTATCAGTTAGAAAAAAATGATATTCTTGATGCCCTGGGAGGACTGCCCGATGAGTCTCAACACTGTGCACAGCTGGCGGCTGAGGCTCTCAAAGAGGCCATAGGTGACTATTACAAAAAAGAGAAAAGGGACAGTAGTACTTCCGATTCGGAACATCGGCACAGCGTTGGGGAGACCCAATGCGATAGAAGTACTCAAGAATGTGAAAAGGAGCTATAAAGGCAGGAGAAGATAATGCCTGGTGCCATACCTGTAACGAAGGGAAAAAGGCATCTTGATTTTTGGATGCAAATAGAAGCAGTGATATTTTCTTATCCCTCAAAAATTACCTTTCCTGTATCACGCAGATTATATCCCGGCAAATTGTGTGCAATCTCGTTGATCTTGAGAGGATCAATGTATGTAATAAAGTCTTTCATGGACCCGGTGAAACAAAGGTCTCGAGGGACAACAAGATCAAATCGCTCCTCCTTCACAGGTATAAAATCCAATCCGAAGGGATAGGAGACATATTCAATCCCAAGTCCTACATCGACCTCGTTGAAAAAAACTTTAAGGGCAACCTCCATGTGCGTATTCACCTCATTGTCAAACCCTTCGATCATGCTATGATCTATGCCCTTCTCCATCAGAAGTAACTCAAAAAGGACTCGTGTTCCAGAACCCGAGTTTCTATTGATGTATTTGATCTTCTTTCCAGCAATATCTTCAAGTCCCTTTATCCCCAAAGGGTTGGATTTTGCAACGATAAGCCCCTGAGTTCTATGCCACATATTAATAACGATATATTTTTGAGGTGACAGTAGTCTTTGGAGAAAGGGAACGTTATATTCCCCTGATGCCATATCCAAAAGGTGAGAGCAACAGGCCTGACCCTTCCTCTGAGAAAGCGCTTGAATACCCTTAAGGCTCCCAACTGAAGAATAAAAGGCCTGCGATTCGGGAAATTTTTCTCTTGAATATAGTGATAAAAGCCTCGACAAAAGCACATCATCACTTCCCACAATAAGTATGTCTTTTTCCCTCTGCACGTTTTCGTCTATCCATCGTTCAATATGCTTTTTAGGGAAGAGCCACTTGCCTGAAATACGCACATGAGGGATATCACTGCTTTTTGCCAGTTGATAGACCTTCTTTTCATTTAACCTGAGAAAATCAGCAAGTTCCTTTGTCGTTAACAATTCTTCCATATTTAGAATATATCACCGACCATGCTAACAGTCAATAAGGCATAATTATAACAAATACTGCTAAATAATAACCTATAATATTTTATATTGACATTTAATTACAAAAAATATATGAATTGATCAATTCGAATGATAATCAAATAAGAAAGGAGAATATTTACATGAGAAACGTAGTGTATAAACGGATAATGCTGGGGTTATTTCTTCTAACAATCATCTTTTTTACATCCCCGGCAATGGCGGAACCATCTGGGAAGCTTGTCATGTTTCATGCCGGAAGTCTTTCCGTTCCCTTTGATGCTATGGAAAAGGCCTTTGAGGCGAAGTACCCGAAGATCGATCTTCAGCGGGAGGCAAGCGGTAGCCAGAAAGCCGCACGAAAGGTATCGGACCTGAAGAAACCATGTGATATCATGGCATCGGCCGACTACAAGGTGATTGACAAACTGCTGATTCCCCAATATGCTTCACTGAATATCCGCTTTGCAACAAATCAACTTGTTCTCTGCTACACAGATAAGAGCAAGTTTGCCGGTGAGGTCAATGACAGTAACTGGTATGACATCCTCCAGAGGAAGGGAGTTGTTTGGGGACATTCAGATCAAAACCTTGATCCCTGTGGCTACCGATCTCTTATGGTCATGCAGCTTGCCGAGAAACATTATAAGATGCCCGGACTTTACGAAAAAATGCTGGCAAATCGTCCTATTGAAAATATACGACCAAAGTCAGTGGAACTTATCTCCCTGCTTCAGACCGTCAATATGGACTATGCCTGGGAATACCTCTCTGTCGCCGTTCAGCACGAACTCAAGTATATTATACTTCCCGATGAAATTAATCTCGGTAATTACAAATACGATGATTTCTATTCCAAGGCAGTTGTAAGGGTCACAGGCAAGAAACCGGGAACCTTCATGAACATGAAGGGCGGTTCTTGCACCTATGGTATCACTCTTATCAAAGACGAACCGAACAGAGAGGCCGCCGTTACCTTCCTTCAGTACATGCTTGACCCCGAGGGAGGTCTCAAGATACTGAAAGATATGGGGCAGCCCCCTTTCATCCCCTGCAGGGTTCCTACTGAGGCGATGAAAGAGAAACTCTCCTCCGAACTTCAGAAACTGGTTGTTGTGAAGGATTAGGAAGCGGAAGAAAAATGGTAAAGAAGGAACCCTTTTTCTGGGTCACAGTATCATGCGGGGTCATCATTATGGCCTTCATACTTCTTCCTCTGATCCAGATGCTGGCGGCTCCTTCCCTGACGATGCTCAAAGAGACCATACAGGACAAAAATGTTGTGCGGTCGATCTGGCTCAGTATCTATACAGCCGGATTGGCCGCCCTCATCTCCTTTCTTTTTGGAACACCCCTTGCCTATATACTGGCGAGGACGAATTTCAGAGGGAAACACCTTGTAGAAAGCATCATCGATCTGCCGATCGCAATTCCCCATCCCGTAGTTGGCATCGCGATCCTCAGTATCGCGGGAAAGGGTCACTGGCTCGGACAAATTTTGAGTGAGCTTGGGATCAGGATCATGGGCAGTGTGACGGGAATTGTCGTCGTCCTTACATTCGTGGGGCTTCCCTTTTACGTTAATGCCGTCAAGAACGGTTTTGAAAGTATTCCCCCCCGGCTTGAGAATGTATCACGAAGCCTTGGGGCTTCCATGTTTAGCACCTTTGCTCGGATTACCTTTCCACTCGCTTGGCGCAGCATGCTGATCGGTATTATTATGTGCAGCGCCCGCGCTTTAAGTGAGTTTGGTGCCGTTGTCATTGTTGCCTATCACCCTATGATTGCACCAGTCCTGCTGTACGAACGTTTTGAGAGTTACGGACTAAAATATTCTCAACCTGTGGCAGTCTGGCTGATCTCTATTTGTCTGATCTTGTTCCTGGTATTAAGACTTCTCACATTACACAACAGGAAAGAACAATGATTTCCATTCAAAATCTTTCTATCTGTCTCGGCGAATTTCACCTCCAGGATATCAATATGGACATTGAAAAAGGCTCTTTTTTCACGCTCATGGGACCGACAGGGGCAGGTAAAACCGTTCTTTTGGAGGCAATTGCCGGTCTGGTACCGATACACAAAGGAAATATCATTTTGGGAGGCAAAAACGTGACACGCCTGCCACCTGAAAAAAGGGGAGTAGGCATCGTATATCAGGATTACGCCCTCTTTCCCCACCTTTCCGTCCTTGCCAATATCACCTACGGACTTCATTACCGAAAGATGAAGAGGAAGGACGCGCAGGAAAGACTTGAGCAGTTGATCGATGAATTGAATCTCTCTCACCTCTTAAAACGGCTACCAACCAATCTGAGCGGAGGAGAAAACCAGCGTGTGGCACTGGCGCGAGCGCTTATAGTTGATCCCAAGGTATTGCTCCTCGATGAACCCCTCTCGGCATTGGACCCCTCTTTCAGGGAAGAAATAAGAAAAGGACTTCAACGACTGCATGCACAATCAGACACAACGTTCCTTATGGTAACCCATGACTTTGCCGAAGCCCTGTCCCTTTCGGATAGAGCTGCTATTATGAACAGGGGAAAAATCGAGCAAATCGGATGCATGAAAGACATCTTTCAAAAACCTAATTCCACCTTTGTGGCTGACTTCGTCGGAATGAAAAATCTCTTTGCAGCTCAATTCAAAGATACGCGGGCAACTGTCGATTCCCTGGAAATAGAGCTTGCACGAAGACCGTCGAAGGACCATGGATATATTGCCATACGGCCGGAAGATATTGTTTTGAGCAAGGAGCCATTCTCATCAAGCATGCGGAATGCATTTAGAGGAGTGATTACAGGTGTGTTGGATCAAGGCCTATATTATGAGATAGATTTGATGGTCAACGACATCCTTTTTAAGTCGATGATAACAAAAAGTTCTCTTTTTGAACTTGATATACGGGACGGCTCCGATATATATTTATATTTTAAATCAGCAGCAATCCATAGTTTCTGACAGGATATCGTAGACAGTGCCATATCCCCCAGTTCCAACCTATTGAAAGATTTAGAGAACCGTCGAGAGAATGTAGAAATTGGGAGGAATAAAATCAAAAGGCACTATACAACAAAATTCACGACAATGGAAAAACAACAGCCTGTGCATGTCTCAACGCCTCTACTGTCTTCGCCTTCGATAAATATGTAATAGTTGGGTTTCGGAGTGCAGGTGACGGGGATTAACGCTTTTTCGCAGTTATCGATACTGCCATATTGTCGCGGTGGATGACTTCATCGTAGGTCTTGTTGCCAAGAACCTGTTCGATTCTGTCGGTTCTCAAGCCTTTTATCCTGTCGATATCCTCAGAGGAGTAATTTACCAGTCCCTTTGCTATTTTTGAGCCCTTGGAATCCCTGCATGTTACAGGGTCACCCACTGAAAAATTACCCTCGATTCTTACGATGCCCGAGGGGAGGAGACTCTTTCCCTGATTTACGATGGCCTTTTTTGCACCATCATCAATGTAAATTCTCCCCCTCGATTTCAGCGTAAAGGCTATCCAGTGTTTCTTGCTTGTCAGGTGTTCTTCCATGGGAAGAAAGAGGGTTCCAACCTCTGTGCCCGAAAAAATCTGCCCCAGGATACCCGCCTCTTTCCCGCAGGCGATGATGTAGGGGATGCCGAAGGTGGTTACCTTTCCGGCGGAGATGACCTTGCTCTTCATACCCCCCATTCCCATGGGGTCTGTCTCTGACGATGCCATCGCCTCGATTTCAGCAGTTATTTCCCTTACCGTCCGGATAAGAGTGTGGTCCTCTGATTTGCGGGGGTTTCGGTCGTAGAGGCCCTCCGTGTTGGTCAGATTTATGACCAGGTCGGCCTCCATGATATTTGCCAGCATAGAGGCGAGATTGTCATTGTCTCCGAATTTTAGTTCATCGACGGCTACTGTGTCATTTTCATTGATGATGGGAATGACGCCCCATTCCATAAGTGTTGACAGTGTGTTGCGTGTATTGAGAAATCTTTGTCTGTCGCTGAGGTCGCTCAGTGTGAGAAGGATCTGTGCGGTAACAATTTCATGTTTTCCAAAGGCGTTGGAATAGACCCGCATCAGTCTTCCCTGGCCGATGGCCGCCGCCGCCTGTTTCTGTGGAAGGCTCTGGAGTCTGGTTTTAAACCCCATTCTATGCATGCCCGATGCTATTGCGCCGGAAGAAACGATGACGAACTGATATCTCTCTTTGGAAAACTCCGAGATTTCATTGACCAGATTTTCGATGATCTCAAGATCGAGGCCGTCTTTCCCGGTGAGGACTCCGCTTCCGATCTTGATGAGTATCCGTTTCGCCTTTTCCAATATTTCTTTTCGTTCCTGTGACATGATCGCTATTCAACCGGTTAGTAAGTTAGAATATGCTTTCTGAAGGAAAGCAAATTCGTTAACGCACTTATCCCCTAAAGGGGACTTTCCCCTTTAGCGGGGCGTCGTGTTTAGTATTTTGACGATTTCATATTTCAGTGTGTCGATGCCTTCGCCCGTTGCTGCCGAGATGGGAAAGACACTGATCCTATTACTTTCAAAGACTTCCATTACCTCTTTTATTCTTTCCTGCGTCACGGGAAGGTCCATTTTGTTTATGGCCACTAACTGAGGTTTTTCCAGCATAGCGGGACTGAAGCTGACAAGCTCATTGTTGATTTTTTCGTAATCCTGCCAGGCTCCCTCATATGGGTCCCTCGAAATATCTATGATGTGGAGCAGAAGTGTGGTCCTTTCGATATGGCGGAGAAAGCGTATGCCCAGTCCCATGCCGAGGTGGGCCCCCTCTATCAGCCCCGGGATATCGGCAACGACGAAGCTTTCATGATCTCCCGATTGGACCACTCCCAGATTGGGCCTCAGTGTTGTAAAGGGGTAATCGGCAATCTTTGGTTTTGCGGCGGAAATCACCGATATAAACGTTGATTTTCCTACATTGGGGAGACCGACCGTTCCCACGTCTGCCAGGAGTTTTAATTCAAGGCCGATGACCTTTTCTTCACCGGGGATACCGTCCTGGGCGTATCGCGGCGCCCTGTTTGTGGATGTTGCAAACCGGGCATTTCCTCTTCCTCCGATGCCGCCTTGTGCGGCAATACAGATCTGGCCGTTCTCTGTCAAGTCTGCGATAATAGACTGGTCTTCAAGGTCTCTGATAATCGTTCCCAGGGGCACAGCGATTAACATATCATCGCTGTTTTTGCCCGTCTTGTTGCTTCCTTGCCCATGGGCTCCGTGCTTGGCCTTACAATGCTGGTTGAATTTCAGATCGAGAAGTGTCCGGTGACTGCGCGAGGCTTGGAATATAATGTCGCCTCCCTTGCCGCCGTCTCCGCCGTTTGGTCCACCGCGGGGGACAAACTTCTCCCTCCGGAAGCTGACGCATCCCTTTCCACCATCGCCGGCCTTGATATATATTTTTGCTTCGTCGACAAATCTCATAATAGTATTAAATTGGAGAAGGCCCTGTTCATCATTGGTACATAGAAAATCTGTTTATAATTCATTCACTAATAAACCATTGCTGCTTTACTCTGTTATATCCTTGTTTTGACGTTTCCCGCCTCGTCATTCCCGGCTTGATCGGGAATCCAGTTCTTTTAAGTATTTATGGACTTCCGTGGGAGTTGCTCGATTTTTTGACTTTTCATAAAGTCGTCAAGGATAACATGCCGCCAAATCCCAAATAAAAAAGGTGCTAGTTTTTCGTAAGAAACTAACACCCCTTCAGTGAGTACATATCGGATAAGCAACGCGCCTTTGTATCTTTCAGGAAGCGTAGACGCTTACCTTTTTTCTGTCCCGGTCTTTTCTCTCGAATTTGACTGTTCCGTCGATCTTTGAAAAAAGGGTGTAGTCCTTACCCATGCCGACATTGAGCCCCGGATGGATCCTTGTTCCGAGCTGGCGTATTATAATGGTGCCGGCGGTTACACTCTCACCAGCGTATACCTTTACGCCCCTTCGCTGTGACTGGCTGTCTCTCCCGTTCCGGGTGCTTCCCTGGCCTTTCTTATGAGCCATAGTATATCTCCTTCGCTATCCCACGATTTCTTTTATTCTGAGGTTTGTAAGGTTCTGCCGGTGACCTGTCTTATTGCGGTATCCCTTCCGTCTCTTCATCTTGAAGACCGTAATCTTGGAGCCCTTGGTCTGGCCTACGATTTCCCCTACAACTTTCGCCCCCTCAACGAGAGGTGTCCCCACTTTGATCTCTCCACCCTTTGAAATCATCAGGACATCGTCGAGAGAAACGGCATCGCCCCTGTTTCCTTCGAGTTTCTCTATCTTGAGGATCTCTCCCTCTGAGACTTTGTACTGCTTTCCACCAGTTTTTATGACTGCATACATATCTGCATCCCTCTGAGTAAATTAGAATTGCCTATTATAAGAATTTTGAGCCATTTGTCAATATATAAAAAGGTATTTGTTGTTAATATATGTAAAAG
>Ga0307990_1003541_pt1 | contig 11876 bp, 7 predicted proteins | sample EllFjometagen129_FD_203168 | JGI IMG/M metagenome (GOLD analysis project Ga0307990, IMG submission 203168) | Marine microbial communities from Ellis Fjord, Antarctic Ocean - #129 | ecosystem: Environmental > Aquatic > Marine > Unclassified | place: Southern Ocean | collected 2014-10-08
TGGTCGATGGGGTTGGCGAAAACATCGGTCTGTCTGAGCTGGAAGTCTATAACGACCCTATGGCCCAACCCGAAACTAAACCCAAGCAGGCATATACTGATTTCGTGTCCTACGTGGATCCCACCATCGAGACCGGACGCGGGCGCTGGTTTTTCTGCACCCCGGGCAGCCGCCCATTCGGCATGGTCTGTGCCGCAGCCTATACGCGCAACAAGAACCAGGGCGGGGGCGGCTACAACTACAACAGCATGGAGATCCTGGGTTTTGCCAATATTCACGCCTGGATCATGTCGGGCATCAACCTCATGCCGACCACGGGCCAGGTGAATCCCAACCTTGGTGAAACCGGGTGGAAGTCGGGCTTTACGCACGACACGGAGATCATGGAACCCGGCTACCACAGGCTTTTTCTGGATCGCTATCAGACTCAGGTGGAATACACCTCGACCGACCGCGTGGCCTTTTATCGCCTGACCTACCGTGAAGCAGCCCAGGCTCAGTTGCTGCTCCAACTGGGCGGCTTTGTCGGCGCTGCCAGCTACGTAGACGGCAGGGCAAAGATGGTCAGCCCCACGCGAATTGAGGGGTCCCATGGGATGACCGACCGACTTTGGGGGGGACCGAAGTTGTCGCAGGTCTTCTTTGTCATGGAATTTGATCGTCCTGTTTTACGCATGGACGGGTGGAAAGGGGCGAACGAGACCCTTCGTGACATTCGTGAATTCGAAAATCCGATTCCAAAGGGACGGTTGGATCAGGACAAACGCAAGTACCTCTTCAAGAATCACCCCGAAGAGCAGGCCGGGGTGTCCATGGTTTACGATGTCAAGGCCGGTGATCAGGTCCAGGTCAAGATCGGCATCTCCTACACCAGTATAGAGAATGCCCGCAGGAACCTCGCGGGTGAATGTGCGCACTGGGATTTCGACCGTGTTCGCCAGGCATCCCGTGATGTGTGGAACCAGTGGTTGGGTAAAATCGAGGTCAAGGGCGGTAAAGAACAGACCCGGATCAAGTTTTACACGGACCTGTGGCACGTTCTCTTGGGCCGCCATAAAATCGATGACCTCAGCGGGGAGTATCCCTCCTATATGGGCAAGGCGGGCAGTGACGGGATTGTGCCATTGATTGTACAGAATGTGCCAAAGGACCCCCAGGGAAAGCCCAAACATCATATGTACAACTCGGATGCGTTATGGCTGACCCTATGGAACCTGAACATTCTCTGGGGGCTGGGGTGGCCTGAGTTGATGGATGAGTTTTCCGCGTCGCTGATTCAATATGCGAAGGTCGGCGGTCGATTGCCGAATGGTCCCAGCGCCGGCGGTTACACCGGGATCATGGGTGGGCACCCGGCGACCAGTCTCATCACGGCTACCTGGCAGAAGGGGCTGCTGACCCGCGTCGATGAGGAGACGGCCTATGAGGCGATGAAACGAGACCTGTCTGGTCGCGTCAACAGCAATCATGCCGGGCGTGCTGTTCAGGATGCATTTGAATACTGGGCGCTGGCGCAGATGGCCGAAGAGATGGGGCGGGAGGCTGATGCAAAGGCTTTTCAGGCGGTGATTCATGGCTGGACCCAGTTCTTTGATTCCAAGAAGAATCTGCTGAGTGGGAGTTGGGTGGAAGCCAATGATTGGCAGGGGACCTTTGGTGTCTCTCATGACATCACAGGCTTGGCCGCATTGATGGGGGGAGGTGGAAAACTGGCTGAGATGCTTAACAGCGCGTTTGAGGAAGAGGCAGGCTCTGATTTTGTCTATACCTACGGCGCCGGAAAGATCAGCTACGCCAATCAACCCGGTTGTTCAAATGCGCATGTGTTCAATCATGTGGGTCATTCCTGGCTGAGCCAGTACTGGGTGCGCCGGGTTAGCCGCCAGGCGTATGGTGGCACCAATCCGAATGTCGGCTATGGGGGGCATGATGAGGACCAGGGCCAGATGGGCGGGGTGAGCGCCCTGATGAAGCTCGGTCTGTTTAGCGTACGGGGCACCTGTGCCAAAGAGCCGATCTATGAAATCACGGCCCCTGAGTTTGATGAGGTTACCATCCAGTTGGATCCTCGGTACTATTCAGGCACGACATTCAAAATCAAGACCTACGATAATGGCCCTGAGAACATGTACATCCAGAAGGCCCAGTTGAATGGCAAGGCTCTGAAAAACTGCTGGATGTATCACAAGGACTTTGCCAGCGGCGGATTGCTCGAACTCTGGCTGGGGCCAAAGCCCAACAAGGCCTGGGGTAAGAGCCCGCGTTTTTAAGCCCCACATCCACAATTTGTTCGCCTCTTTGGCTAAGGGCTTCCATGAGTACGTCTCCATCATTAATTGGCGAGTCTAAGCGTGTTTGCTTTTGGCCTCGAAACAGGGTTCGCCATGTGCTTTGTCTTTAGGACAAGATTCTTGGCATCGATAACAGATTTCATTGGCCAATAGACCGTTTTCAAAGTAATCCTTGAGGTTGTTCAAAGTGGTATGTGCGATGTTGTTTAACGCTTCGCTTGTAAAGAATCCCTGATGCGATGTGACCAGCACGTTTGGGAAGGTTAACAAACGGGCCAATACGTCATCCTTGATCAACTCTACTGACCGATCTTCAAAAAAGTATTCACTCTCTTCTTCATACACATCCAATCCTGCCGCCCCAATCTTTCCAGATTTTAAACCCTTAATTAGGGCTTTGGTATCAATGAGTTGGCCGCGACCGGTATTGATAATCATCACACCCTCTTTTAATGTGGAAATGGCTTCTTTGTTGATCATGTAACGCGTGTCAGGGGTTAAGGGGCAGTGTAGTGAAATCACGTCTGCCCGGCTGTATAGCTCTGAAAGCTTCACGTAGGTAATCTCCTGCTCTTTCGCATAGGATTGATACGGAAATGGATCATAAACCAAGACATGCATGCCAAATCCCTTTAGAATGTTGATCAGACAACGACCGATCTGCCCCGACCCAATCACACCGGCGGTTTTTCCATGCATATCGAATCCCTGTAGCCCATTAATGGAGAAATTACCCTCCCGTACACGGTAATAGGCTTTGTGAGTCTTTCGGTTTAACGACAGAATCAGGGCTGCGGCATGCTCAGCCACAGCATAAGGAGAGTACGCAGGTACTCGGACCACCGGGAGCCGCTCAAAGGCGGAGTTAAAATCAACATTATTGTAACCGGCGCAGCGCAGTGCTACAATGCGAACACCATGCTCCACTAAATGGTCAATCACCGGCTTGTCAATCGTATCATTAACGAACGCACATACTGCGTCAAACCCCTGCGTTAATTCGACCGTGTTTGTATTAAGATGAGTGTCGAAATAGGTGATTTCATAATCATAGGCCTCATTGACCTGATCAAAAGACTGTCGATCATAGGGCTTGGCATCAAAAAAGGCTATTTTCATGGCTATTCTTCCATATAAAATCTATTGAATAAACAGGACGTTAGTTAATATTCACTAACGTAGGGTATTATACTCAACTCTACAACTCTAGGTTCACTGTTCTTTAAAATATTTTTTCCCTGCAGATTTGACTCAAAGGTGGAACAAGCAGACAGATCAGGTATGAGCGGGTATACTGTGTTTGTGCTGTCGATATTTTCAAACCAAGACAAACTAAGAGCAAGCAAAACGGACCTGCGTCAATGGGCTATTCAAAGGCGAAAGCTACAGCCCGACCGCATACAGATTAGTCGTTCTTTATGCCCAAAGGTACTGACTTTACCGGAATATCACTTTGCAGAGACTGTTTGCTCTTATGTGGGAGTAGAAAGCTCGATCTTGCCGTTTGTCAGTAAACCGGGTAACATTTGGGAATTAATATCTGTCTAAAGGAATGATGAGTATGGTCCAATATCTCATGTGTTTTGTGATGGTTGTGTTCGGGTTGACGTCTCAACCGCTTTACGCTTTACAGGAAACGCTGCCTCCCCTAAAAAATGGTATCGTATCCCAGACTTTTGATGAACTCTGGGTAGGCTATGATCCTTGTGTCGAACCCCTGGATATTGAAATTCTCAAAGAGTGGAAAGAAGACGGTGTGGTGCTGCGCATCGTGCGATACCGTATCGGCATATTCAAGGGACAGAAGGCCATGATGGCAGCTGTCTATGGCTATCCCAAAGGCGGAAAGGATCTGCCGGGCCTGGTTCAGATTCACGGGGGTGGACAGTACGCCCACGCCAATGCGGTTTTCACCAACGCCAAGCGTGGTTATGCCACAATTTCAATTGCCTGGGCAGGACGGATTGATGCGCCGGGTTACAGGGTCACCCCAGATGTGGTGAAACTGTTCTGGGACGGCAAGACCGATGATCCTAAGTACAGGCTCACCACCGACTGGGGTGCGCTTGATGCCTACCACGCACCTTGTAGAAATCCGAAGAACGCCTTTGCCCACGTGAGACCTCAGCCCTGGACTCTGGATGAGGTTGACTCACCACGCAACAATCCCTGGTTCCTTGTCACGCTGGGTGCACGTAGGGCCCTGACCTTCCTGGAGCAGCAGCCCCAGGTGGATGCAGAAAAACTCGGTGTGTATGGCCATTCCATGGGCGGTAAGCTCACGGTATTGACCACCGCTGCCGATGGGCGTGTCAAGGCCTCAGCGCCGTCCTGCGGCGGCCTCAGTAATCGTGATACTGATAACGCACTTTATAATGCCACGATTGCCGATGATGCCAGTTTGAAACGCATTGCCTGCCCGATCATGTTTCTCAGTCCGTCCAATGATTTTCATGGGCGTATCAACGACCTTCAAACGGCGCTTACAGAAATTAAAGCTAGTGAATGGCGAGTGACCTGTGCGCCGCACCACAATCATCAAGACACGGCCAACTATGAGGTGGCCACGCAACTGTGGTTCGATGAGCATCTGAAGGGGACCTTTCAGTTGCCCAAGACTCCGCAGGCAACGCTGGCATTGGATACCAGGAGTGGCGTGCCTTCCTTTAGTGTTAGCCCAGACGAGGTGAAGTCGGTTGTCTCGGTGGACATCTTCTACACCCAGCAAGGCCAAATCGATGGTCTCAAGGACGATCGGAATAATACCATTGGCCGTTTCTGGCATCACGCCGCTGCCTCGCAAAAAAACGGAACCTGGACTGCGGAGCTGCCCCTGCTCAGTACGGATAAGTCGCTTTGGGTCTATGCCAATGTGGTTTATCCCCTGGATGAGCCAGTGACGGGTGCTGGGTATTACTACGGCACCTACACGACGAAACAATACAACCTCTCTTCTACCACGGCCATGGTGATACCAGACGAACTGAAAGCCGCCGGTATCAAGGCCACGCTTCAGCCATCGCTGATGATAGAGACCTTTGCGGGCGACTGGGAGAAGGCGTGGTTTAGTTACAGGCCCGAAGACATGCAGCGCAAGACGCATAAAGTTTATGATCCCCAATGGGCCGCCCCTGAGGGGGCAAAGCTGTCTATTGAGGTTCGTTCTGCAGAGGCGAACAAACTGGTGGTTGGACTCGATGTCTATGCCGCAGAAGTTCAACTGGAAGGAGGCTCCAACTGGCAGAAAGTTGCGCTTTCACCGGAAGCATTCAAAAACGCAGAGGGCCAGACATTACCGAATTGGCAGGGCATCATGGAATTACGTCTTGGCGATCTAGAAACCCTAAGAGGAAAGAACAGGAAGTTGAGAGTGACTTTGGGAGCCCACTGGCAGGGTAAAAAGGCAATCTTCCGCAATCTACAATGGGTGACTGAATAGCGATTAACGGAGTCCAACAATGAAAAGATACACAATGCTGCCTCTCGTTCTACTCACTTCTATTGCCTTGGCACAGCAAACCCTGGACGTTGATCCCTATGCAGAAACCTCTGGTGAATTCAGTGGCACGGGATTTAGGGTTGTTCCTGTCCGTCCTGGAAAACTGAACGTGCTGTCGGCAAACCTCGCGAAACTGAGCGCCAAGGTGAAGCCGCACCACCTGAATTTTATGGACCTCTGGGTTTCCTCTGAAGAAGCAGGTTCGCACTGCGTGGACTGGTTGCTGAAATCACCGGATGCAGGTCACTATTTGGTCTCGGCTCTGTTGGAGGCGGAGGATTGCTCGATATCAGTCCAATGCAATGGCCGGGCAGAGGCCTTTGTCATACAAGAAAGAAAATGGAATCGGGTGAGCCTGGGATCGATTGCGTTAAAGAAAGGTGAGAATCGACTCGGCCTGATGATTGAAACTGATGTTTCGTTCAAGCTGTCTACCCTCGAATTGACACAGCCAGACGTCAAACAGCAGATCCTCTCAGAGGCACTGGCCCTGCGGCGTGCGCCTGACTGGTTTAAGGATGCTGGTTATGGACTGATGTTTCAGTGGACCAATCGGGCCACCCCACCCACGGGGTCCAACAAACCATGGGGACAAAAGGTCAACGATTTTGACCTTGATGCCTTTATCCAACTGGTGGATCAGTCCGGGGCTTCTTATGTGGTTTGGTCGATCACCTGGGGGCAGCAGTATATTTCCGCCCCGATCAAGTCACTGGATCGGATCATCGCAGGACGCACGACACAACGCGATTTGCTGGGTGAGATGGCTGATCGCCTGCACGCCAAAGGCATTCGTTTGATCTTTTATTATCACTATGGCTACGACTGCTATCACTCGAAAGATCCACAGTGGTTGACTGCTGCAGGGGGGTATGACGCGGACAAGACCGGGCTCTATCAGAATATCATGTCAATTTTCTCGGAGGTTGGCGAGCGATATGCTGAGAAACTCGATGGTTGGTTCTTGGACGGGGGGCAGCGCTACTACAACACGCACTTCGATGGCTCAGATCCCGTGGGCATCTTAAGTGCTCCATTCAAGGCAATCGGTCGGGCTGCCCGAAAAGGAAACGCGGAACGGATTCTCTGTTACAATCCCTGGATCCTGCCGCGTTTAACCGAATATCAGGACTATTATGCGGGCGAAGGGAAGGCCGCGGCATCTGGGCTTGACGACGGGGTCTTTACTCAGGGTGCACAAAAGGGCCTGATGGCGTTTGGTTGCTTTGTTTTGGAGAAGCGATGGGGTCACATTGATGAGAACAAGCCCATTGCCGAACCTCGCTACTCCGCAACACAGTTGGTCAATCGAATTGACAATGCCAAAAAGAACCGATATCCCATCGCAATCAATCTGGAGATGTATGAAGACGGTTCAGTCTCACCGGCCTCAGCTCAATTGCTGAAAGAGGTACGAAAAACGCTGCAGGGCACATTTCCGTAGAAGGGGATAGACGAAGCAGCCGCTTTGCGGACAATGAAGAGGTCATAAAAGGAGCCTGTTGAAATGAATAAAAGAACTCTCATGCATGGCCATGTCTCCATGAATCGAAGTGTTAGCAAACTCACGCTTGACGCCTACGATCTTGAGGGTAATCTGGTGGGTATCGATACGATTACTGTCACTCATACCGTTCAGTAAGGTGAAAATGAAGGTGAAATGCATGTTAAATCAGTCACTACGAATGTCACAGTTCACTTTGATTGGGTTGATTTACGCTCTAACCAGACAGGAACCGCAATCGTCGGCGACAATGGCGACGATTTGTGGAAGATCAAACAGCCAGCGGACCTTCTGTTCTTGAAATACAATCGGAGAAGATAGATGAAACGAGTTTTATCCCTCATATTGATTGTGGGCCTGAGTGCCAGTGCCCAGACTGAAATTTCAGAGGTCAGCGTGACTCATTCACCGGTGCAAGGGATTGGACAGGACCCGGGGGTGATGCGTCGGGACCCGAGCGATGTCATCAAGGTGGGTGACCTTTACTACGTGTGGTATTCCAAGGGGACAATTGCTCCCGGCTACGATGCGACGGTCTGGTATGCCACCTCTCCTGATGGCCATGAGTGGACGGAGAGAGGAATGGCGCTCCCAAAAGGTAAACCCGGCAGTTGGGAAGGAGAAAGTGTGTTCACTCCCAATATCCTGTTCGCCGAAGGTCGTTACTGGTTGTTTTATACTGGAGTTTCTAGGAAGTTCGGTAAGAACTACAACCCTGATTCAAAAATAGGCATCGCAGTCTCGGACTCGCCCTGTGGCCCCTGGGAGCGTCTCGCCTCCAACCCGGCATTGAAGAACAGCGATAACCGGGAGGACTTTGACAGTCATCTCGTTGATGATGCCTGCTTAATCGTGCGCGAAGGAAAATACTGGTTCTACTACAAGGGACGTCAACTGGGCAAGAGTCCTGGACAAACCCAGATGGGGCTGGCCATTGCTGATAAGCCTGAGGGCCCTTATGTACGAGTTGAAGAAAACCCGGTGATTCCCGGCAATCACGAAGTACTGGTTTGGCCGCAGGGCACGGGTGTTGCCGCCATGATTGGTACCTCCGGACCGAAATCGATTACCAATTCGATTCTGTATGCCCCGGACGGCCTGAACTTCTCCAAGACGCACCAAGTGGTCAAGGGGCCCTGGGCCGGTGGGGCCTATCGTCCGGAAGCTTTTACCGAAAGTGGAAACGGTGATATTCCTGAATGGGGCGTTGAAATCGGTAGGGCAAGAGGACACCTGCCGTTTATTCATCGGTTTGATGTGAAGGAAGTAAAGTAAAATGAAAGGAAATCTCATTGGCTTGTTTGCGGCAGTCTGTTTGGGGGCAATCGCAGTTTGTGCAGCGCCCTTAACGCGTCCCAATTTCGTCATCCTCTTTACCGATGACCAGGGCTATGGTGATCTTAGCTGCTTTGGCGGCACGCACGTCGACACCCCGCGCATCGATAAAATGGCGGCGCAAGGTGCGAAGCTGACGAGCTTTTACGTGGCCGCTCCCGTATGCACACCTTCTCGCGCCGGCCTGATGACCGGTTGTTATCCGAAACGGATCGATATGGCGACCGGATCGAATTTCGGCGTGCTTCTCGCGGGTGACCCCAAAGGACTGAATCCAGATGAGATTACCATCGCCGAGGTGTTGAAAGGCGCGGGGTACAAGACCGGCATGTTCGGCAAGTGGCACCTCGGGGATCAGCCGGAGTTTTTGCCGACCCAGCAGGGTTTCGACGAGTTTTTTGGTATTCCCTACAGCCACGACATTCATCCTTTTCACCCAAGACAGAGTCACTACAATTTCCCGCCGTTGCCACTACTGAAAGGCGATACGGTTATCGAGATGGAACCGAATGCGGATCTTTTGATCAAACGCATCACCGAAGGTGCCGTGAAATTTATTGAGAAGAACAAGGATGTCCCGTTCTTTCTCTACGTTCCGTATCCCATTCCGCATGCGCCACTGCATGTTTCGCCTCCCTTTATGGAGGGCGTCTCCAAGGAAACCATCGCCAAACTGAAGGAAGAAGACGGCAACATCGACTACCAGACGCGGCACAAGCTCTTTCGCCAGGCCATCGCAGAGATCGACTGGTCCGTGGGGCAAATCCTCGACACTCTGAAGGCCAATGGTCTCGATGAAAACACGCTTGTTCTCTTCACCTCTGACAATGGCCCCCCGAAAAACACCCTATTCGCCAGCCCCGGCCCTCTGCGCGGCCACAAAGGGACCACCTTCGAGGGCGGCATGCGGGAGCCCACTGTGGTTCGCTGGCCCGGCAAAATCCCCGCCGGCGTGCAAAATGACGAGCTCATGACCGCGATGGATCTGCTGCCTACTTTCGCGAAGCTGGCTGGGGCAGACGTGCCGACGGACCGGGTGATTGATGGCAAAGACATTTGGCCCACTCTGTCCGGTGGGGCCAAAACACCGCACGAGGCGTTTTTCTATCACCGCGCCAATACCCTTAGTGCGGTGAGATCGGGTAAATGGAAGTTGCATCTCCGCACCGCAAAGGGAAAAAGAGCCGGCTTATCCTCGCTGGCATTGTATGATTTGGAAGCGGACATCGGGGAGAAGACGAATGTGCTAGCGGAGCATCCTGATATTGAGGAGCGTCTTCTTTCCTACGTCAAGGCCTTCGAAGCAGAGCTGGCCCAAAACAGTCGTCCCGCCGCGTTTGTTGATAGTGCGAAACCATTGACGAAGGCGGAGAACTAAGCATGAAAAGTGTTAACTGTAGTATCGCTGTGACAGCCGTGGTGTTTACTTTTGTTGGAACGAGTCTGGCTTTCGCAGCGGACGATAAACCTCTTCGGCAAACTCAGGATAGGCCGAACATCATTCTCATCATGTCCGATGATATGGGGTATTCCGACATCGGCTGCTACGGGGGAGAGATTAACACACCGAATCTCGACAAGCTGGCGCGTAAGGGCCTGCGTTACGCTCAGTTCTACAATACAGCACGCTGTTGTCCTACCCGCGCCTCATTGCTCACAGGCCTTTATCCCGCTCAGACGGGAATCGGGCACATGACAGATGATAGAGGATTCCCAGGGTATCAGGGCGATTTGAATAAGAGCTGTATGACCATCGCCGAGGTACTCAAGCCGGCGGGCTACAGCACCTATATGTCCGGCAAATGGCACGTGACAAAACATCTGTTCCCGGAGACCGAGGAGGGGAAATACAACTGGCCGCGTCAGCGAGGTTTTGACCGCTTCTATGGCACGGTTTTGGGGGCGGGCAGTTTATGGGATCCGACGACGCTGGTACGTGGCAACACACATATCACCCCGGTCAACGACTCGGAATACCAACCCAAAGAAGAGTGGTACTATACGGACGCCATAACGGATAACGCCGTGAGATACATTCGTGAACATGAGGCGGACAATCCGTTTTTTATGTATGTTGCCTATACTGCTGCGCATTGGCCTATGCATGCACGGGAGAGGGACATCGCGAAATACAAGGGCAGGTATGATGATGGTTTCGACCCAATACGTCAGGCCCGTTATAAAAAGATGAAGGCGTTGGGGCTCATCAAGGATGAGTGGAAGCTCTCACCGGCGTCAGGCAACTGGAGTCAGGTTGATAACAAGGCATGGGAAGCACGAAACATGGAGGTGTATGCCGCCATGGTCGATTGTATGGATCAGGGGATTGGCCGCATCGTTTCCGAACTTGAAAAACAACACAAACTCGAGAACACCCTCATCCTGTTTCTTCAGGACAACGGTGGTTGTGCTGAGGGGGGAGCTTGGTTGGGTCGCGGCAAAAATGGTAAGGTACGCGCCGACAAAGCGACGCTGCCGCCCATGGGCAAAGATGAACTGCAGAAAGATATGGTGAACAAGAAAACGCGTGATGGATACCCCGTGCGGCAAGGCGTTGGCGTATTGGCCGGACCGGCGGATACCTATATCAGCTACGGGAAAGGGTGGGCAAACGTGTCGAATACCCCGTTCAGGGAATATAAACACTATGTGCATCAAGGCGGTATCAGTACGCCGTTGATTGCCCACTGGCCCAAGGGCATCCAGCGCAAAAACGAAATAGAACATCAACCCGGCCATCTGATCGATATCATGGCCACCTGTGTCGAGATTTCCGGTGCAGTCTATCCTGAAGAATACAAGGGCATTGCAATCACCCCCATGGAGGGAAAAAGCCTTACTCCGACATTTTCCGGCAGTGCAATTAACCGTGATACCCTCTATTTCGAACACGAAGGCAACCGTGCCATTCGTAAGGGCAATTGGAAGCTCGTGGCCAAAGGAGCCAAAGGGGCGTGGTAACTTTATAACATGGACGCAGATCGTAGCGAGATGAACAATCTTGCAGCCCTCAAGCCCGAGCTTGTCCAAAAACTGGCGAAGGATTGGGAAGCGTGGGCAACTCGCGCCATGGTCACACCCGGACCCTTTGACAAGAGAACGAAGTGAAAAAGGCAGTCGTCCTGCTCGCTATTGGCGAGTGGGGTTTTAGACTTGTTATGGATCATCAATAAAACGAGAATCACGTATGCTTGAAAATTCACTGCGCTGTTCCATGCTCTGGATATTGGTTCTTTCTGTAACCAGC
>Ga0307990_1003543_pt1 | contig 11872 bp, 11 predicted proteins | sample EllFjometagen129_FD_203168 | JGI IMG/M metagenome (GOLD analysis project Ga0307990, IMG submission 203168) | Marine microbial communities from Ellis Fjord, Antarctic Ocean - #129 | ecosystem: Environmental > Aquatic > Marine > Unclassified | place: Southern Ocean | collected 2014-10-08
TTTCCGCCAGAAAATACTCGGGGCGATGTCCGAAAAAGACATTCGCAGCCTCTACGACCTGAGTGATTCCGAAGCACCTGTAGCCGCAGAAAAGGAGTAATCATGTCCTATCGACTGTTAGGAGACATTCTGGTTGCACAGGGTGCCGCAGGTCGCGACGCGATTCAGGCGGCACTTCATCGGCAAAAGGCGGCTGAAAAGCCCCAGCGGCTTGGCGAGCTGATGCTTGAAGATGGCGCGATTACTGCGGCGCAGCTGGTGGAAGCGCTGGCTGAGCAGTCCGGGCTGCACCTTTGCACTCTCGATCAGCCGGAAAAGCAGCAATTGCTGCTCGAAACCCTGCCGTACCCCTTTATGTTGGAGCACCGCATGCTCCTGTTGGCCGGGGAGCAGAACGAAACACCTGCCGCCATTCTGACCGATGAGCCGTCGGACTGGTCGGCGATTGAAGCCCTGCGGCTTCAGTTCGGCTCGCAGTTGCCGTTGCAGTTATTGGATTTGACCGCGATGGACGTTGCGCTTGCGGACGCCCGCTCGTTTGCCGAAAACAACTTGAACTCCATGATGCAAGAGGCAGAAGCATTCGAAGCTTCGGACTGGGGCGATGAAGAGGAGCACCTGCGCGATCTCGCGCTTGAAGTGCCGGTCGTCCGGATGGTCAATCTGATTATTACGCAGGCGGTGGAACGGCGTGCCTCGGATATTCACGTGGAGGCCGGCGAATATAAACTGCGCGTGCGCTACCGCGTGGACGGCGTGCTCTACGAAGCCGAGCAGATCGACATCAAGCATCACGCCGCTGTTATTTCCCGTCTGAAGCTGTTGGCCCAGCTCGATATTGCCGAACGCCGTATCCCGCAGGACGGACGCATTAAAATGAATATTCAGGGGCATGACCTCGACATGCGTGTGGCGACCACCCCGACTATCTACGGCGAGTGCGTTGTCATTCGTCTGCTGAATCAGCAGAACGTGGAATTGAATTTTCCAAGCCTTGGAATGCCGGAACGCGAGCAGGCGGCTTTCAAAAAAATGATCGAAGCGCCGCAGGGATTTATTCTGGTAACTGGCCCGACCGGTAGCGGGAAAACCACTACGCTGCATGCCGCACTGACCCACCTAAATAGCGAAAAAGTGAAAATCATCACCATTGAGGACCCAGTCGAAATTCGCCTGCCGTCCATTAATCAGATCCAGATGAATTCCAAAATTGGAATGACCTTTGCCAATGGCTTGCGTTCGATTGTACGTCAGGACCCCGACATCGTCATGGTCGGTGAAATCCGTGACAGCGAAACGGCGGATGTCGCTATTCAGGCCTCGCTGACCGGGCACATGGTGTTGAGCACTCTTCACACTAACGATGCCGCTGGCAGCATCGCGCGGCTCTCTGAAATGGGCGTCGAAAACTATCTAATTGCCTCCGCGCTCACCGGCGCGCTTGCCCAGCGGCTCTGCCGCCGCATCTGCCCGAAATGCGCCGAGGCGTATACCGTTTCGGGTGAGCAGTTGAATGATTTCCCCGAGGCGACCGATGCGGAGTACATGCTGCACCGTGGGCGCGGGTGTGAATATTGCGACGGCACCGGATTTCGTGGGCGGATCGGCCTCTATGAATTACTTGAAGTAGATGAAGAGATGCGTGCGCTGATTCATAAAACCGCCGAGGCCGGGCCGCTCCGCGAGTTGGCCCGCAAAAAGGGAACTCGTCTGCTGCGCGAAAGTGGTTGGCAGGCCGTCCTGAATGGCGACAGCACGGTCGAAGAAGTGCGTCGCGTCACCCAGTGGGCATAAAAGGAGAGAGTGTTGAATTTGAAACTTGAAAGTGGAAACTGGAAATATAAATTCCAGAACACTGAACCCCGAACTTTGAACACCGAACTCATCGTATGAAATTTTTCTACAGAGCCTTGGGGTCGGACGGACTGCCGCGCGATGGAACTATCGACGCGACCACAAAAATGCTGGCCGTTCAGCAACTCCAGAAAAACGGGCTGACCGTGTTGCGGATGGAAGAGGGCGCGGGGTCGCTTTCATCCACGGATGCAAAAACTCTTTTTGCTTCCCGCATCAACGGGCAGCATCTGGTGGAGTTCGCCAGTGAATCCTCTGCGCTGCTCGATGCAAAAATCCCGCTGGAAAACGTGCTGAAAACCCAGGCGGATCTCTGCGCACACGACCGCTTTAAGGAGGTGCTTTTCGATGTTTGGAAACGGGTGAACGGCGGATCCTCATTTGCCGATGCATTGGCGAAGCATCCAAAAGTGTTCGAGCGCTTTTTCGTCAATATGGTGCGCGGCGGCGAAGCATCGGGTTCGCTCGAGCTTATTATGCGCCGGGTGGCTGGACTGCTGGAGCACCGCGCACAGATGCGTTCAAAAATTGTCGGCGCTATGATTTATCCCGCCCTATTGGTTGTCATGGGACTCGGCGTGATTTTTGTGATGATGCTTTATGTGGTTCCCAAAATGACCGAACTATTTGGCGGTACCGGCCAGCTGATGCCTGCCGCGACCCGAATGATTATCGACATGAGCAATTTTACTCGCGACTACTGGTGGATTTATCCGCTGCTGATTGCGGCTCTGTTTGCGCTCTATAAAACCGCAACGCGTTCCGATGAGGGCAAAGCCTCTTTTGGGCGGCGTCTGCTGAAAGTTCCAGTGCTTGGAACTTTGGTTGCGCAGGCGGAGACCAGCCGTTTCTGTCGGATGCTCGGGGCATTGCTCGACGGGCAGGTTCCGATTCTTCAGGCCATCTCGATTTCCGGCTCGACGCTCGGCAACGCGGCGTTGCGATCCTTGATGCGTGAAGTCGTTGATGAAGTGCAGGCAGGTCGCCCGATGGGGCCGCTGCTTTCACAAAGAGAGGAATTTCCACCGCTGGCTTCCCGCATGATCACCATGGGCGAGGAATCCGGTGAGCTACATGTGATGCTCAGCAAAGTGGCGGATCGTTACGAGGAAAAGGTCTCTTCATCGACCGATCGCCTCGTCAGCGTAATTGAGCCGGTCTTTATTATTGTGATGGGGATCATTGTCGGATTCATCGTGGTCGGAATGATGCAGGGCATTATGGCGATGAGCACAGGAGCTGGATAGAAGAATGGAATGGTGGGACAGGCTTCCAGCCTGTCTGCGGTAGTTCGGCTCGGTGCGGGAGCAGACAGGCAAGATGCCTGTCCCACATTGGGTTAAAAATAGAGAGGGAGATCATGAAGAAAGAAGAGAGAAACAGTCGTTCTGGTTTTACATTGGTGGAGCTTCTGGTGGTGTTGGTGATTCTGATCGTGATCGGAACCATCGCTGTGCAGAACTTTGGATCGGAGCCGGACAAGGCGAAGGTCAAAGCCACACGGGTTTCATTCAGTGCAATCGAAACTTCGCTCGAACGGTTTAAAATTGATTGCGGTCGTTATCCGGCCGAAGAGGAAGGGCTGACCGCTCTGATGCAGGCGCCGGAAGATCTGGAAATGGACTGGGGGCCGGAAAGTTATCTCAAAAAGGATCGTGATATCCGCGATGCCTGGGATAACGACTATGTCTACCTGAGTCCGGGATCCGATGGTGGGGCGTTTGAAATTCTCTCGCTCGGCGCCGACGGCGCGGAAGGCGGAGAAAGCTTTAACGCGGATCTTTCCAACAACGACGAGTAGGGAATGCGACGGGGTCGCATGGGAACTTGAAACTGGAAAATTGAAATAATGAAAATGAAAGAGTTAGAGCCCAGACGATCTCAGTATATGGGGTTTTGCTTTTTTTCAGGTTTCAGATCTCAGGTTTCAAGTTTCGGCCCGGAACGGGTTGGGTTCACTCTCATTGAATTGTTGGTGGTGCTGGTGATTCTGATGATTGTCACCAGCGTCAGTATGACCTCCATTCCGTCGTTTGCCTCGCCACGCCAGAAGCTTCGCTCGGATGCGCGGGAGCTGTTGAGTCTTCTTCAGGAATCCCGCCAGACTGCCATGTTGCGTAAAATGAAAATCGATGTCTGTGTGGATCTGGAAACCGGAACGGTACGCGCGATTGAAAGCGTCTGGTCGAGACGGCTGATCTCAACCGGGGAGTCGCTGTTCGATGAGGAGTCGATCGGTACTAATGTCTACAGCCGTTCGGTTTCGTTCGGTGAAGATATTGAATTAGACACATTTCCGGCGGAAGCGGTGCAGGCCGTTCTGTCGAGTGAGGATGATCCGTTCGGTGATGTGTTCGAGCAGTCTGAGCTCGAATCTGGTGAGCGCGTGGCGATCACCTTCACCCATTTCGGCGGTGCGAGCGGCGGCGGTGTCAGCCTGATTCGTGAGGATGCCCGTCTTGATATTGCCTGCGACATTTTAACCGGTGAGCCGGAAATTGTGGATCTCTATTCCACGGGAGCGCTTTAGTGAAGAGGAAGATTGAAAGATTGGAAGATTGGAAGGATGGAGGGGTCCCCATACTCCAACACTCCCATACTCCAAGACCCCGTTCCTCTGCGGGCTTCTCCATCCTCGAAGTGCTGGTGGCGCTGGCGGTGTTCGCGATTGCGGCCGGCGGAATGCTGGCCGTTTTGGGAAATCACATGCGCGATGTCTCCTATCTTCAGGATCAGGCCCGAGCCGTGCGGATCGCCCGCCGCGAGATGGATTCGCTGCAGCGGATGAGTGTTTTCCAAACATTGGAAGAAATGGGTGAGGAGGGTCGCTTTTCGTGGACAAGCTTGGTGACCGATGAGTTGCCTACAGATATTCCCGGCGAAGAATTCGCCGATGACGGCGCAAGCGATGCCGCAATCCTTGCCTACCTTGAGGTGGAGGTGGCGTGGAGCGAAACCGAAGGCGCCGCGCCGTCGAAGCGGGTGCGGCTACAGGCTTTGTATGATTTTCCGGAGGATGAGTAGGGATTGGAATATTGGAATGATGGAGTTTTGGAAAACTAAACAATGGCAGGGGAGGAAGTCTGAAAAGACACCCTTCCAATATTCCTGTATTCCATCGTTCCATTCCTCTAAGGGCTTCACCCTGTTGGAATTGCTGGTCGCCCTCACGTTGATGGGGATTCTCACGGCATCGGTCGCTGGCGTGTTGGCCAATACCGCCGATTCGGTTGATGCCGGCAACGATACGGTGCGGCAGCTGAGCCGGCTGCGCTCGCTTGATCTGCTGCTCGGCGCCGCGCTGCGCGAGGCCGTTCCGGTGGAGTTGACTTCGTCGGAAACACAGATGCTTCGGAATGATTTTTCTTATTCCAGCGATGGCGGAACGATCCGTTTCCGGGGTGAGGAGAATGCGTTGGGCTTTTGTATGCAGCGTCCGTTCCTTGAGGCGGAGCGCGACGGGTACATGCACTGGGTGCTGCTCGAAATCCGAACCGATGAGGAGAGCGGGGTGCCGTCGCTCTGGCTGAAGGATGTTCCGTTCCTTGAGGAGCTGGATAATCCGGTTGGCGAAGATTATGGCGGGAACGGCCTGCTTCCGGAAGAGTGTCTGCCGATCCGAGAGGTCTGTCTGATCCGTTCTGCGCAAAGCATGGGCTTCAGTTACTGGCTACAGGGGGACGAGGATTCGTACGACGAAGATGAAGAGATGGAGCCGGACGAACTGGAAGGCGACTATGCCGATTCGCTTCCGGATTATGTTCTTTTTGATCTCAAAGTTCCGCATATGCAGGCTGAACAGCTGACGTTGGATGTCGCGGTGCTGGAGGTGGAATTATGAACCGCCGTGGATCCGCTTTGATTCTAGTTCTCGGTCTGACCGTGATGCTCAGTTTCCTGATTCTGGGTTTCGGGCGCATGTTGCGCAGCGACCTGAAAGCCGCCGCCGCTTTTTATGATGAGGCGATCAATACGCAGTCCGCCCGCAGCGCGCATACGCTGGCCATTCGCGAAATGGGTCGCGCGAGCGGCATGCCGTATGCCGATCCATTCGGCTGGCTCTACTTTGTTTCAGATCCGGCATCCTACGAGGATGAAATTGAAGTCCTGTCGGTTTGCCGCGAGGGAGTTTCATTCGGTCGGGGGATGTTCTCGTATCAGTTTTTGCAGAAGCCGTTCGCTCTCGACCTTAATGAGCTGAGTCTGGCGCAGTGGGATCGGTTGTTGGAAGTCGCCTGTGAGATGGAAAACGAGGATGATCGCGGCGTGTTGGCCGACCGGATTCTCGACTGGGCCGATACCGATAGTAATGCCCGCGAAAACGGATTTGAAGAGGAAGACTACCAAGCGCTGGAGCCGCCGCGTCATTGTCGCAACGATGCGTTCCAGACGGTTGAAGAGTTGCTGCTGGTTTATGGGATGACCGAGGAGCTATTTTTCGGATACGGATTTCCGGTCCGTGAAGAGGATGGCGTCCTATTCGGCGGCGGGCTGCTTCGTTACCTGATTGGAGACAATAGCCCGGAAGCGGAAGCTACGGTGCAGTATGTGATGCAAGGCGTTTTTCCGTCCGAGGACATGGGTGACGAAGAAGAAGATTCCAGTGAGTTTTTCGAGCGCGTGGAGGAGATGCCACAAAAAATGTATCTCGTGGCGCAGGGTTTTGTGCCGGAAGCCGGGACGGAAGAAGACAATCTGTTTTCCGATTCGTTTGAAGATCCCGAGATGCCGGTCGTGTCGCCGGAGGTTGTGTCGCGCCACATGATGCTGGTGGTGTTTGAACTGCCCGACGACGGAGGGGTAACCGACGATTATGTCATTACAGATTTTCAGGAAAATGCCGCAGGGAGCCTGCTCGATGCGGTACTGGCATATGGTGTGCCGGAGGAGGAATAAAAATGGATTTAAGCAAGCTGACTGGATGGGCCGGTAAAATGCAGTACTCAAACCTGACCCTGCTACTATGGGATCAGGTCGTGGATGCAGTGATGATCGAACAGTCGATCCTCGGGCCGTCGATTCTCCTGATGGAACGTTTCCCGCGCGATGAAAAGGTCTTTGAGACCGTGGCGGCTCGTGTCGCTGAACTGGACAAAACACCGTCGCGCGTTGTGGTTTGCCTGCCGCGCTCCGAGACCGTCATGCGGACAATGCGTTACCCGGCGCTTGTTCAGAACGACTTGGAACAGATGGTGCCGTTTGAAGCGACCCGTCATTTGCCGTTCCCGGAAGCGGAGCGTTGTCTCGGATATGCTTCGGCGCTCACCGAAGATGAAAAAGAGTTGGACGTCCATCTGTTGGCGGCCCGCAAGGCGGATGTGAGCCGCGTTTGTGACGCCATGCAGAGTACGGGGCTTCCGGTCGATGCAGTGCTGGTTTTCAGCTCGCTGACGGCCTCCGGAATCGGCACGGCCCCATCGCTACTGGTTGTTTCGGATGCGGAGCATATTGAGCTGTCACTGATTTGTAACGGGTTGATCTGCGACAGCATGTCTCTTCCGCGCACTGGCGGCCCGCCGCTCAGCGGAAGCGTTGAGCGAATGATTGCTTCGAATGGATCCGCTCTGGGTTTGGCCGGGGTTTCCCGGTTGATTACGGCCGGTCCGGTGCCGCTCGATAGAGAGCAGAAAGAGACCCTGAGCGTGACGCTGGGAATTGACGCGGAATCGCCGGCTGTGCCGGAATCGATCTCTGCAGTGCTCGGCGAGGTGGATCGGGAGCCGCTAGTCGAAGGACTTCAGGCAGTTTCCACTGCGCCGCCGCCTTCGCTGAATCTGACCGAGTCGACGCGACGCAGTATTCCGATCAGCCGTCGCTCCAAATGGATGATGGGGCTGGCCGCAGTGTTATTGATCGAACTGGTCGCCGGCTGGATTCTCTGGGCAAACGCGCCCGCCCGCGCCAGCAACGGAATTGAGAAAGATCTCTCGGCGTTGCGCCGCAGTGCTGAGCCGGCGCAAAAGCTGAAAGATCAAAACCGCGTGATGCGTAGCGAGCTGACTCAACTTCATGAACTGGTCAATACTCGTGTCAGTGTGATGGAACTGTTTAAAACGCTGTCGGACACACTTCCGGAAGATACCTACTTGACGGCACTCAGTTATGAACGGGGCGGTCGGATGCGGATTAAGGGTCGCTCGAAGGAGCCGGACGCGCTGCCAGCGCTTCTGTTGCTGGATGTGCCCTTTATATCGACGATTGAGGAATCGGATATTGATGAAAAACGAGGGGAGTATCACTCCTTCTCTATGACGGTTTCGCTGAAAGGGGCAGAAGATGAATAAATGGTTTATGGGCCGGTCGCGCCGGGAACGGTTAACCCTATTGGTCGGGGCTGCCATCCTGATTTTCGGTGTGGTGATTTATCCGTTGGCGAAAAAGTCTGCCGTCACCCGCTCGGGACAGATGGAGGAACTTGAACAGGTGCGGGCATTGTTATCAGATTATCAGTCGGTAATCGATTCGCAGGAGGCCATTGAGGCCGAACATGAGCATTTGGTTGGGCTGATGTCCGCCACCGACGGGTTCCTGTTCGAACGAACGGGCAACAACGTGATGATGGAGGCGATGATGACCAAGCTCCTGAATCAGTTTGGTCCGGATCTCAAGCTGGATGTTTCCGAGTCGCGTGCTTCAGTGCGTGATGATTCGAGTCAGATCCGCTTCAAAGTAAAAGGTGCGGGGCGCTACCCGGACATTCTGAGCTTTATCCATCAAATGGAGCTCTACCGTCCGTTCATCGTGATCGACGGGGTATCGGTTTCGGTTGCAGATCAGCGCTCAAGCCGTCGGGGTCGCGGCTTCCGGGGTCCGGCGGCCGCAACGCAACAGGCAGAAACCACCGAGCCGAACATTAAGCTGCAGCTCGATATTCACATCAACTGTACTCCGCAGGAGGACGAATCATGAATAGGCCCGCCTTTTTTCAAAACCCGCTTCATGTGCTGGGTGCCGTGGCCGGTGTCGGTGCGGTTGTCGTGATCCTTGTCGCGTTGCCTCCGCGCGGTTCGGTTGAATCGTCTCAGTCGCCCGCCGTTACGCGACAGATTGAGGCGCCCGATGCCGACCGGCTGAATGAGCGAATTCCAGACACTGGTTCCGTTCTTGAAAAACATCTGTTTGTGCCGAGTCGCGAGGCGACCGGTCAGAATTCGTTTCCCGATCTGATTGTGAAAGGGATATTTATCGGCGAAGAAAAGAGTGCGATCTTTTCGCTCGAATCGAAACCGCAGGTGAATCTGCGCGTTTGGTTCGGTGAAGTAGAAACCACGCTGAATAGCGTGACCGACCCTCGCGACCCCCGCCAGTCGCTGGTTACCTTTTTGCGGGAGTGGCCCATCAAGGAAATTTCACAAGACAGTGTGAGTGTGGAGCATTTCATTACCGGTGAGGTGGAGACCTATGAAGTTGATTATGTTGCCGCCAAAAAAGTGAAGGATGATGCGCAGCGCGGATATGGGCAGGGGATTATGCCGCAGGGTGGGGGAGCCGCATCAACCGCCAAAGCTACCCTGAAAAAAGCGACGGCGAGCTCCGCGAAGGGCGGCGCTGCGAAGATGCCGGGTTCAACTTCCGGTGCTCAGTTTATGGCGGATCGCGTTTCAACCATGCTCCAGCGGATGGACCCGCAGACGCAAAAGCAGTTTTTGCAGCGTCTCAATCAGCAAAATGGCGGTGGCGGACAGACCCAGAACAACTCGAAAAATCAGTCCAGCAATAGTTCGCAGAAAAGTTCCAAGAAAAAATCTAAAAAATAACCGGTGTTTTTGTAGCATTGCGTTGCTGAGGCAGGGCTGTTAGTTTATACGCAGTCTAAATAAGGAGGGCTGCGATGAAAGTGTGTTGTTCAAAAAACCGTCCCTTTTCCTCAAAAGTTGTTGACGGCGTGGAACGCGCCGCCAGCCGCGCGATGCTTCATGCGGTCGGCTTTAAACGGAGCGATTTTGAAAAGCCTCAGATCGGCATTGCTTCGACTTGGAGTATGGTGACCCCTTGCAACATGCACATCGACAAGCTGGCGGAGGCTGCCGGGGCCGGCGCGGATCGTGCCGGGGGCAAGTCGGTCATCTTCAATACCATCACCATCTCCGACGGAATCTCTATGGGCACCGAGGGAATGAAATATTCCCTCGTTTCTCGTGAAGTGATCGCCGATTCGATCGAAACCGTCGCCGGTTGTGAAGGGTTCGACGGGCTGGTTGCCATTGGCGGATGCGATAAAAATATGCCCGGCTGCTTGATCGCGCTGGCGCGGCTCAACCGTCCGTCGGTTTTTGTCTATGGCGGAACCATCCTTCCCGGCTGTCACAAAGGCAAGGATGTCGACATCGTTTCCGTCTTTGAGGCGGTGGGCCGCTACACGCGTGGTGAAATCGGCGGCCGTGAACTGACGCAGATCGAAAAGACTGCCATCCCCGGCGAGGGCTCCTGCGGTGGAATGTACACAGCCAACACCATGGCCTCTGCTATTGAAGCGCTCGGCATGAGCCTGCCGAATAGTTCGTCACGTGTGGCCGTATCCAAAGAAAAAGCGGCCGAATGTCACGACGCCGGCGCGGCCGTTCTCAATCTGATTGGAAAAGGGATTTGTCCGTCCGATATTCTCACGCGCGAAGCGTTCCTGAATGCCATCACCGTGGTGACAGCGCTCGGCGGCTCGACCAACGCCGTGTTGCATCTGCTGGCGATGGCGCACTCCGCCAAGGTGACGCTCTCCATTGATGATTTTACAACCATTGGAAAAAAAGTTCCGGTGCTGGCGGACCTGAAGCCGAGCGGGAAATATGTGATGGCCGATCTGGCCGCCATCGGCGGCGTTGTCCCGTTAATGAAGCGACTGCTGAAAGCCGGGCTGCTTCACGGCGACTGCCTGACCGTCACCGGAAAGACCCTTAAACAGAATCTGGCTTCGGTGAAAGGTTATCCTCGCGGGCAGGACATTATTCGCCCGCTCAACCGCCCGATTAAACCGGAAGGGCACTTGGTTATTCTGCGCGGCAATCTGGCCCCCGATGGAGCGGCCGCCAAGATTTCCGGCAAAGAGGGGCTGCGGTTCAAAGGGAAAGCTATCGTCTTTGAATCGGAAGAAGAGGCGCTGAAGCGGATTCTCGACGGAACCGTTCAGGCCGGGCATGTAGTAGTCATTCGCTATGAAGGGCCACGCGGCGGCCCCGGCATGCGCGAAATGCTTGCACCGACCTCCGCTATCTGCGGGCGCGGACTCGAAAAAGAGGTCGCGCTTATCACCGACGGACGCTTTAGCGGCGGAAGCCACGGCTTTGTCATCGGGCACATCACGCCAGAAGCGTTTACCGGCGGCCCGCTGGCTGTGGTGAAAAACGGCGATGCCATCACCATCGATGCCGAAAAACGAACGATGACACTCGGTGTCTCCACGGCGGAACTAAAGCGGCGGCTGGCTGCCTGGAAGCCACCGAAACCGCGTTATACCCGCGGGGTGTTGGCCAAATATTCCCGACAGGTTGCCTCGGCATCGCTCGGTGCGGTTACAGATCTATAGAAATCTTTTGTAAACACATTTTAATCAGTGTATTACGCCTCTGCACCCCATACCTGTACAGGTATGGGGTGCAGATGAACATAAGTGGTTGCAGGCAAAGATAATACAAAAATATATATGATATAATCTTTCGTTTAGTTGCCCATGAAGTGGATTGATTGCCACATATTTCCAATGCTTGGAACTCATTGCATGAGGGCGCATATCGATTTTTAAAACAGTGGAAAGCCACAGTTGGCGGCACAGAAACTTCTCCAAATCTTGAAAAAAAAGATGGCGCCCTGATGCAGTCGGTTCCAACTCTTGATGCCCCCGACAAAAGTCGGATTTGGGTGGAACTTGACCTCCGGGCAAGTTCAGCTGAGCATCGTCCACCGTGCCCGGAGGTCACGTTCCAGTGCGCCTTCGAGCACACAAAACTAGCTGGTGAAAGTCCAGCCCGGCTGAAGTTGCTATGCCGGTAGTTGAATGTAACTGCGTCGCCGTAATGCGGGGTGG
>Ga0307990_1003544_pt1 | contig 11871 bp, 6 predicted proteins | sample EllFjometagen129_FD_203168 | JGI IMG/M metagenome (GOLD analysis project Ga0307990, IMG submission 203168) | Marine microbial communities from Ellis Fjord, Antarctic Ocean - #129 | ecosystem: Environmental > Aquatic > Marine > Unclassified | place: Southern Ocean | collected 2014-10-08
ATGGTCCGCACAACGCATCCAAGGTAAACTTAAAATGCTTGCTTATGAAGTTTGTGATAATACTGTGGCAAAATACATGTCCAAAGGCAAAGACGGTGATAATTCCAAGCAGCAGCGATGGCTGACCTTTCTAAAAAACCATGCAAAGTATATCGTCGGCATTGACTTCGTGGTTGTACGAACAGTTTTCTTCAATGCTATATACGTATTTGTTGCCATATCACATGATAGACGCAAAATACTGCACTTTGCGGTTACTGCAAATCCTCACTCTCAATGGGCGATTCAGCAACTTCGTGAAACGTTTACGTTTGACGAAACAACCAAATATGTTATCCGTGACAATGATAAAATATTTAGTGACGATTTCAAAACACACATAAAGAACTTTGGCCTGGAAGACACACCTACTGCACCACGAAGTCCATGGCAAAATCCGATCGCAGAGCGTATTCTGGGCACATTTCGTCGAGAATGCCTGGGCCACATGATTATTCTCAATGAAAAGCACTTGTATAGTGTGCTGGACGAATACATCAATGACTATTACAACGTCAGCAGAACACACATGTCACTTGAGAAAGACTCACCTGTCCCCCGCCCTGTTCAGGCCAATGGTAGGATAGTAAGCAAGCCGATTCTTGGTGGACTGCATCACATTTATAGTCGCGTGGCCTAGGCTGAACATCTGAAACAAGCTTTTGAGCTAATTGCAAAGCAAGGAAGACAAGTCTGCGATGATTGTGACATGTTGGTCAAAGCTCTGGCTTTGTCGGGGATCACTCTGCCAGAAATTGTCAATATTCACTTCAAATGAACCAGATTCCATTTCAAAACATCGAGACTAAAACACTTTTACCTTCATATCTGTTTTTGCGTAGCACCGGCATCATTTGCCTGCAATCTCCAATACCAGCACGGAATCCATTTTGTCCGGAGCCGTCTGCGGCAGTGCGATCGACCACCTCCCGCCGTCCTGCTTCACAGTCAGAGCTTTCTTCTGCGGGTCGGCCAGAAGGTACGCCTTGGTGACCTTCTGCTGTATCGGTGGCAGCTCGAAGGAGCCGGAGGGCCACTTGATCAGATGGATGTACAGTCTGCCCGGCTTTGTCGTGTAACACCAATCCGTCACAGCCTTGAAGGCCGGATTGCCCCTACGGTCTTTCCGTGTGGGGTCCGGCATGCCCAGCTCTTGGCCGAACGGAGTCGGGCCGGCGCCATAGATGGCCTCACCATTGACCTTGAGCCAACGACCCACGGCCCGCAGGTTGTCCTGACTGGGCTGCGGAATCAGGCCCTCGGCGGTCGGACCGACGTTGAGCAGGTAGTTACCGCCCTTGCTGACGATGTCCACCAGTTTGAACATCAGGTCCTCAGGGCTCTTCCAGTTGTTGTCGTAGCTCTTATAGCCCCAGGTGTTGTTTAGCGTGGCGGGCACCTCCCAGTCCTCGTGAACGACTTCATTGGGGATGCGATTGTCGCCCATTGAGCGGTAGTCGCCTTTGGTGCCGAGCCGGCCGTCGACCAGGCACGCCGGCTGCAATGCGTAGACGATGTCGAGGAATCGCTGCGCGCGATTGTTGACGTCCATCATGCGGGCCGTGTCGAACCAGATCAGACAGACGGGACCATAACCGGTGAGCAGCTCTCTGACTTGCGGCTCGGCCTTCTGACGCAGATATTCGTCATAGACACCGCTCATGCTCTTTTCGGTATCCGGTGGAAAATCCCACGTGTTGCCCGCCCCGCCGGGCTCGTGCCAGTCCTGCGACTGGGAGTAGTAGAACCCGAATCGTATGCCGTGCCTGGCGCAGGCCGCAGCCAGCTCCTTCAGGGGGTCGCGATTGAACGGCGTGGCGTCCACGATGTTATACTTGCTGACCTTCGAACCGAACATGGCGAAGCCGTCGTGGTGCTTGCTCGTGATGACGATGTACTTCATCCCTGCATCCTCGGCAAGTTGCACCCACTGCTCAGCGTTAAACTTCACTGGGTTGAATTGACCGGCCAATTGCTCATATTCCTGATATAAATGAGCAGGCCGCAGCCGCACAACGTATCTGCCGGGACCAAAAGGCTCCTGATGACTTTTTCAATCTGTTATCGCAAAGTTGCCGGCTTTATCGTCCAGGCTTGCAGCTTGGCGATCTCCATCATGCGCGGAGCATTGAAACCTTTCGGGAAGATTACCCATCCCCAAAGGCCGGGTGAATCGTCGGCAACATACTTTTTTGATTCCAATTCTCCCTGCCGTATCGGAATATCTCCCGAATAACGTTCTGCTTGAATCAGCGATGCCAGTGTAACTGCAAAATCCTCCGGGCGCATAGGCTCGCCAGTCACCCATACTATAGACGGCAGTTGTTTTGTTGCATGGACAGTGTCAAGCAGTTCCAGGACGGCTTGCCGGATCGCATTCCAGCGAAATGTGCCCTCGGTCACGAACCGCTGAGGCGCCGACGCCGGACCATAGGCGAACTCCAATGTGATTTCTTCCGATTGAAAGTCCTCATCGATCTTGGCGACGAAATTTGACAGGGCCAACAAGCCTTCCGCCGCCGAGACGGTCTTTCCATGCAGGCCAACATAGGAAAGGTGCTTCTGAAAAGCTTTGGCAATGGTCTGAACATCGCTTAGGGTCAAGGGCTGGGAATAGACTCGGTCCGGATACAAGGAAGGGATTTCTCTTGCTGTCACTAACCGTACACCGGAATGGTTGACCATGTGATCAAGATAGGTCTCAAAGGCACGGAACGCCTGTTCCTGTTCCTCGGTAGATTTTAGGGGGGGCAGTTTCCATTCCGATCGCGGCGGATTGGCACCACGGGAAAAATTGACACCATCCCAGAACTGTCGATGCAAAAACTCGCAGGGATGATAGTAGATGCTGATGATGCCCCCGCCTTCCTGAATCAACTTCTCGTGAACGCGATCGAATTTGACACAGGCCTGTCTAACCTCTTCGTCGGTCCAGCCTGTCCTCATGACACAGTCTCCAAGTTCCAAGACCGTTAGTATGCCGCAATACCAGAAGGGACGATTGTTCACATTGACGTGCGATGTCTCATCCAGATAAAGAGGAATCCCAAATGCGTGGAGAGCGGCATAACTCTGCGGGGTCCACGATCCGCCCGGTTGACCATAGCATGAGGCATTGACGCCGAAGACATGTCGCAGAGTCTCAAGTCCGACTCCCTCCCTGCGCATGAATTCTGATACACCTTCATGCCAATCCAAATCCCTGGAATATTCCGAGGGTGTTGGATGGATACTGTGGTACGTGGAATGGTACGCGATGTCGTTGTTCGCCAACGCCAAAATCACATCATCCCGTTCACGTTCTTCCAGCACTCTGGCTTTTTCACCAACGATTTTGAAAGTGGCTTTGACATTCCTCTTGATGAACATCTCGGCCAGCCGTTTCGCTGCATCGTCGGCCTGAGGCAAGATGAAATCTTCCGTATCAAACCAGAATGTGACGTACACAGTGGGCTGTTCTTCTGCCCCCCAGAGACACGCTGCAAAAAACGAACCCATAATTAATGCGAGCAGGCAAGACTTTTTCATGGTATATCTCCTTATTTATAAGGCATAAAGCTCGTTTTTCGGCGGGTTTTCGCCGAGCATCTGGGCAACTCCCGAGAAGGGGCCGCACACCTTCAATTCCCTTGCATCGGATTCCGATCATTGACACCCTCTACGGAATTCATCGCACGTTCGAACGAATGATGCGCGTGGTACGCAGTGTCACCGGTCCAAGGAGCCCCGATTCGAGCAACGGCGCATCCTTTTTCCACAGTCGCCAGCTTGTAAAGGTAATACGCCCGGTGGGGCTGGGTTTTCCGTCGACCAGCCATTGCGGCCATTTCTTAAGTGTGCCGTTGTCGTTCCGTTCGCTGTCTTCCGGCAGTTGTTCGTCGCCAATCATCCGGTTCGGCCACAGGTTGACCACGCGTACTTTCAGTTCGTTCTCACCGGATTTCGCTGTGTCGGTGATCTCCGCAACAAACGGGGGTTTCCAGAGCATGGGCAGGGTCTTGTCGTTGAGCGTGACCTCGGCGAGCGTCTCAACCCTGCCCAGGTCGAGGTAGAGCCTCCGGCCCCGGCCCAGCATGCTGCGCGGCACGGTGAGCGATCGCACATACGTCGCCTCGCCGGAGAAGAATTTGACGCCCGGGTCACTGTGTGTGCTCCACGAGGCCAGCGGGTCGAGCGTGATCTCCGCTGGGGCGCCGCGCCCCGGCGCGAAGTGCACCTGCCACGGCCCGGTGACTTCCAACGGTGATTGAACCGTCTTGACAGTCACACGGCGGGTCTTGCCGGAAGCGGTCGCCAGTTCGTATTCGCCCGGCTCTCGTACCTCCAAAGACGTGCGGCCCTCGGCGTCGGAACGTACGATCGCCACGGGGCTCGGTGGAACGGGGACGGGCGAAAGATCGATGGTCTCCGGATCCGTGCCGCTAAGTCGCCGCTGCTGGCCGTCCTGGGTGTATTCGAGTTCGAGTGTCTTCACGATGCCGTACGCGGGATCGTCGCCCTGCGCCATGAGCGACACCTTGAAGCGGCTTTCCCCGGAATCAGCGAGACGCTGCACTGTCTCGCGCATGTCGCGAGTGCGATTCGGATCATTCAGCACGCCATAACGCGCCTTCTCCACCGCGATGTTTACCGCCTTCCCGCTCAGGTGAATCGTCAGCGGGTCCTGGGCCTTCACGTGGAACAGGCGGCCCTGGATCTCATAGTCTACCGCCAGGGTCTTCATGGTGTCGATCGCGGGATCGTCAAGTTCGGCCATGGTATTCACGGGAAAGTCAAATTCGCCGGCATCGGCCTTGCGTTGCACCTCTGCGGTGACGTCGCGTGTCCGTGCCGGATCGTCCAGTACGCCGTACAGCGCCTTGCGCACCACGACTTTCAACGGTGGTTTGGACGTCACAGCAAGAATCTCTTTTCCGTCGCGTTTGACGCGTACTATGGCATCGTTCTTGGTCGCGCGTTCACGAAATACGACAAACACCGATCCGTTTGGCGCAAACGGTACGACCACCTGCGTGACGCCGTCCCTCTCCTCCCACATCGCCGCACGCTCGATATGACCGCTATCCGGATGCCAGAGTTCGGGGACCCGCCCGGTGACCCGAAAGCTGCACGTCGTCGTGAACTCGTGAGGCTGGGAATTGGCCACGAAGTAGATCTCTGTGTCGGCGGTGCGGCGATGGATGTAGCGCAACGGCTGGCCCGCGGTGAAATCCGCAGGTATCCCCGATTCCGCCAGGACCTTCTCCGGCGCATGGCTCCAGACTACGCGTCCTTGGCCCAGGCGATGCTCCTTTACTTTACTGCCATCGGCGTCACCCCACAGTTCGGTGGCCAACTGCTTCACCTCGTCATCGCACTGCGGAAATCCGCTCAGGCTTGGAGAGGCCGACGGCTTCGTCCCCAGGACGGTTGCACCCGCTCGCACCAGTTCCTTCACCTTACGCAACAGCGCCGGCGTCATCGTTTGCGACCTTGGCAACGCCAGGACGCGATAACTCATGCCGTCGGGCAACACGATGCGGCTATCTTCAACCGCCATGCGCGTCAGGACCACTTCGGCGTCGCATTCGTCCCAGTCGTAACCGAGGCGTTCATAGGTGCCAAAACCCTGGGGCGGCATCTCGGCCTGAACCCGGCAGATATCCGCCACGAACAGCCCCTGTCGGAGCAGGTACTGGCAGCGGGCCAGATACGTGTGCCATGCGGGTGTCCAGTCCCACCACGTCTGCGTACGCTCGTAGTGCTGGCCCCACGGCCCCATCGTCATGCCCGGCACACGCTCCTCGGTCCAGGGTTGTAACGCGTAACGGTGGAAGACAAAGCGATTGATCCCTTCGCAAAAGGCGTGGTCACCAAGCGGTTTCAGAAGCGCCGGATGCTCCAGCCAGCGTTCGCCACTGCCCGAGGTGAAGGCTTCGGCGCCGATGATACATTTGCCATAGACATGTCCCGACGAGGCCATGCCCCGGCACGTCCCGATCGCACCGCCGCCCGGTGTCCAGAACTCGCCCATGGGCTCATCTGACCGCCCGCCGTAGGCTATCGCATCGCACGGACTGCCATAGGCCTCCACGGTAAATCGCATGCCGGCGGCGTTGGCCAGCCGATGCATGTGGCCGGCGTAGTTCTCTATGACCATGTCCGAAACGGTCTGACGCAGGTCCCACAGGAAACGCTCGGAGATCTCCAGGCTGCCGACCACGCGACCGGTCATCACGGGCAGGAACGGCAACAGATCGTAGCCGCGCCGCTGTTGAAACGCTTCACGCATCTTGGTCGTCCAGTTTTGCGAGCCGTTTTCCCAACTGTCGATATGCGTGGCGACCAGGCCGCCCTTCTTATGTCCGGGCTTGATGCCGGTGTCGGCAACGAGCTTTGCCATCATGCCGGCGAAGCTCGCTTCGATGCCTTCTGTACTGAGCTTGTCGCATTCTAGGCCGCGGCCGGTCTTGGGCGCCGGTGCGTTGACGACCCCCGTGCTCGTGTGACCGAAGCGAACGATGGTCCATTGTCCGGGCGGCACGTCCCACGTCAGCTTGCCGGCCGCGTCCATCTGCTTTGTCAGATCGACAATGGCATCCCGTCGGATGATCGCATCGGCCGAAAGATCCGTCCGAGGCGATGTCCGGCCGCCCCATTTCTGAAATGCCCCCTTTGATTTGATATTCGCGATCCGGTAGTCCCCGACCGTCGGGAACGCCAGCACCGTAATGTCGCGGTAGAAATCCGCCGTGCTCTCAGGTTGCTCAAGCCCGCCCTCGAACCGCTGCGGCCCGCTAACGTCTCTTTCAGTCCAGACGACCTGCTGCATGGACTGCTCGGGCGTGATCCACGGCCCCCCGCTGCCGTTCCAGCCGGCGTCGTTGTTCATGTTCACTTCGAGGCCGAGCCGCTTCGCTTCGGCGTGCACGTGCTGAAACAGCTCTCGCCACCGCGTGCCCATGAAATCCGCCGGGCCGACGGGCGCCCCCTGATCCACTTCCATGATGAGCACGCCGCCCACGCCGACACGCTTCATCGCTTCCAGGTCAGCCGTGATCCCTGCACGTGTAATATTGCCATTCAGCCAAAACCAGTACACCCACGGTTTCGCGTCAGCCGGCGGTTGTCGAAAACCGCGATCCAATGTGTCGCTACACACTGTCGCGGACAGCAAACTCAACACCGACATCAAAACAATCAAAGCGATCACACTAAATTTCATCTGACATGTCCCATTTAGATGTCTGCAAAACATAGGTCAGTCCTTTCAAGACAATCTCACGTGTGTGTCGACAAACAATGTCACGGCATAAAGAATGGCATTTCCCATGAAAAGAAGAATCGCAAAAATCCTCAGAAATTGCCAGCAAAATATTGCTAAGAACATCAATCGCAATACCTATCCCAAGCAGGATGGTCTGGTCCAGAGTATGCAGCCCGAACATAGTGGGATCTCCTTGGTCTGTGGACCACACTATTCGGCAAATGCCGCCAGCTCTGCACACGAGGCAAAGGCTTGGGCCGGGTTGTCGCCGGATGCTGGTTTGCCGATAACGCGAATCGCAACTGCCTGCACAGGTTCAAATTTTGTGCTGAACCTCTTGCCGGGCCTGATTCCCTTGGGATCAGTCACGGTACTTGTGGGGTATTCCTCAAAGGTGGCAATATCGACCCAGGGACCGTCGAGCGTCTTCTTGACCTGGAGCTTCGGCTTGCCGCCGGCTGTATCGAACCAGCCGCCATCGTGAAAGACCTCTCCCGCCACATACACTGCGAGAGAAATCTTGACGGATTTCTCAACGGCAACGCCGAAGAAAGCCTGCGCCTGTGGTTTTCCGTCATATGTTACGCGGAAAGTTGTGGGGTCCCGATCGACAATGCTGCCGCTGACGTTGCCCTCGCTACTGTAAAGCTCTCGCCCAAATGTAAATGGGCCGATGGCATCACCATTCAAAACGGCGCCGGGGGCCCGCAGCCAGACTGCGTAGCGGGTGGAGTTCCAGGAGCCGGCATCAAAAAAGGGACGAAGAAGAACTTTGCGCTCGGCCTCTTTTCCCTTCGCCACAACCATCAGATCACGCCCGTTACAGGCCCAGAATGTCTCATCTTGCCGCGAGCGGTTGCCTTGTGGGGGCCTGCTCTCGAACCGGTAGTCTTCAGCCGCCATGTCTAGCAATGCGACATACTTCGGAAATCTGATTTCAGGATTATCTGCCTGGTCCAGCGAGAGAACAAGAGGTCCCGCAATCACGGCCACACGGCCCTCATTGGAGCCTGAGCCAATGTAGACCTTCGGAGTGAACGGGAAGGAGAATTTCACAACATCCCCTTGTCGCCATGAGCGATTGATCGTAAGGTATGTTCCCTGCTCAGGTTGAAAGGTCTCGTCAGCAACTGATATCATGGGATCTGCGGTCCATCGGGGAACTCGGATGGCCAGAGGGAAGTCCACGTCGCGCTGCGGAACTATCTCAATGGTGCCAATGCCATCACTGGGAAACCTGCTCTTTAACGTCACCGTGACCGGCACGTTGCCAATTGTTACACGCCAGCACGCCGGTGCAAAGGTGTTGATTCTCAAACCATCGACATCCAATGTCGCAAGATAAGTTGACGCAAGGCCGAGAGCACGTGGCCCTGATGAGTTGCAGCAATCCATGCTCTTCGTTCCGGGGTAATCCGCGTGGAAAGGTTTTTGCCCTTCGAGGGGTGTGAAATAGGAAAAGCCCGATCCATCGGGCTTCTGAGCGCTCAGCGTCTCGTTGAAAAGAACCTGCTCGAGAGCGGCGGCATACTTCTCCTGGCCGGTCAAACGGAACAGTTGCCAGCAAAGCTGCGTCCAGGTGGTGGTGACGCACATCTCTTGAATGTGTGCACCCTCATCATCGGGAAGATGGCCATCCGGCTGAAAATGCTCGCCGGCGCTGGCGCCACCGGTGATATACAATCGTTTGGAGTTCACATCTTCCCAGGCATACTGGGCCGCATCAAGGAATTCCATTTTCCCCGTCGCGCGATAGAGCTCACACAAGCCGACATAATTTGAGAGCATCTCGTAGGCTTTGCGATTGCCTACGGCCAGAACGGTTTTCTCCCTGAGCATTGCCGAAAGCACTTGCGATCCGCCGGGCTCGTCCCACGAGCTGACAATATACATGGCAAAGTCGAGATACTTTTTCTCACCTGTTGCACGGTACAACAGCACGATAGGCTCAAGAATCGAGGTTGCAGCCATGCCGACATGCGTTCCGGCCTTGAGGATGCTGCGCTCGCGAGGAAATACTGAAACCAAGAGATCGCCGGCACGCTTGCACGCCGTCAGTGCCTCTTCATCGCCCGATATTCCATAGTAGGACAACAATCCAATCAGACAGTACTTGTGCACCCACACATCCCAGTCGGCTTCACGATAGAGACCGAAACGTTTTTCCGGAACATAGGTTCCAAGATATCCGTCTGACCCCTGAGCTGCCATAAGACCCTTGGCAACACGGTCGATCTTATTTCGCAAGCCTTGATCCTGCGACCAGAGCCAGAGCAGAGACGCCGCATGCAACCACTTGCCCACATGCTCGCCGATCCACGGATGAGAACCTGGCCGTGTACGAAAACCCGCAAGCAGGACGTCCTCGTCGATATTTATAATTCGCCCAAAGGTATGGGCGCGAATCCGTTGCCCCAGCAAGCCGGAGATCTCCACTGCATCTGGAGCCACGAGAGACGTTCTGTCAGCCATGGCTGGCTCAATGGTCGCGCGAACGGGGATGGAACTCGACTTCTCCCATGAATTGATAGGTGCAGCAAGCACTAGCGAAACTATAAGCGTACTAAACATCCGTGTCCTCCTCTAATTCACTGAATTGAAATACGATCATGAAACTTCTCGATAATGGGAAGCGGAGACTCATTGGTGCCTGCCACATAATGGCCCACATCGAAGTTGATACCCAGGTACTTTCCATGCGACAGGATTGGACCGTCGTAGGTGGTGGGTGTCATCTGCATATGGTTGTGGAAGCCAACCATGATCTTGTGCTTATCGGCAAAGGGTCCCAGTCTCTGGGCAGCGTCTTCGGAGAGTTCCCGCGTGATTCCCTGGGCGCCCAGGGCCTTGGCCACTTTGAAGTAATAGTCAATTTCGCCATCCGACATGTTCGCATTGCCGATATTGCCGAACTTGACGATGTGAATTATCACGCCTGCATCGTTGTACAGCTTTCGCAGGGCCCGATACCGATCCATGGAAACGGATAGACGCCATGCCAGCAATTCTCGCCGTGATAGTCGGGGTGCTGGTCGGATGATAGTCTGCTCATTCATGCTCATACTCCTCATTGACACGATCTGGGTATTTATATAACGTCATCACCAAAGACTACCAGAATCTCTTGAGACTTCAAGTATTAACGCTATGATGATTTGCTTGGCGCCTCTCGGAGAAAGCCGAGGTACTGATCACGACATCTTGGACTTTTGCGAACGAGAACTCGTCACTTTGGGTGGGGGAGCCGTTGAGTGAGAAGAAAATGGCAATCATTGTTTAAAAGAAACTATTGAGCAGCTTTATTCGTGCGGCTCTGAAAACAGAGCAATTCCTTTCATAATCCTCAAACGACCTAATCAAAGAATCCGCCAGGCGCTTCGCCTGCTCCGGATCTTTCTTTTCTAATAGCCGCAGGAGTTCATAGTCCTCCACACTATCCCGCATGGCCTCATGACGCATGGAATCTAAAACGGCTTTTTTCCCCGGATACACAATCCAAGCATCCCCAGCAGGCAGATAGGTCTGGCCACCATGATGGGGCTCTAACACCTTGAAAGGGTCGCCGCCTCTCCAGTGGTTAAACCCCCAGTGGAGATAACCGGTGAACCCCCATTTAAAATTGATCCATTGGAGAATGCGGGTCTTGATCAGGGGATAATCCACAAACCGGTTCGGGTATTTCCCATTAGGCCACAAACAAGTGTAAAACCAGACCTCTTTGCCCCTATCCAATCTCTCCAACATTTTGGGCAGTGTTTTGTTGAACCGTCCCAACTGGGGAACCCATACGTCACAGTTTTGTTCAAAAAACTCAAAATCATCCTTCACATCCAAGGCTTCCATCACGCACAGGTCTTTGGCGTATTTGCGCACATAACCTGCAATTAGGCCGTAGGGCTTTAGCTGTGCCCCGTGGGGTTCATCACAGATATGGAGCCTGAAACGATTCAGCCATCCCTTATCCTTTAGATGTTGCTGCAAAGCGATTAGAAAATCCGCATAACCTTGTTCCGCCTCAGGATCATCTGCCTCTAGCACAAGTTTTTTGAGGTTTTGATCCTTTATACGCCAAACAGAAGCTTTGATCTTTCCCGAATATCCGCCCTGTCTCACAACGATGGGCTGACCTTCGATATAGGTCTTTCTTTTTCCTCCCCTGGATCGAGAGAAGGCCTCCACCCAACGATCAAAAAAAGTAAAATCAAAGAGGAGTTGGCCTTCCTCTCCAATCTTAGGTTGAATCCAGGGCGCACGTAGAGGAGTCCAAAACATATTCTGCCGATGTGCCCACATGGAGTCAAAAAGAAGATCCGCACAGGACCACCAGTCCTTATCACCAATCCTTGCGTCCTTAAAACCCATGTCTTCCGTTTTTACAGCGAACCAGTTAGTGAGCAACAATTCTCCTTCAAAGGGAATCGTCACCGGGTATACCTGAAGACGCAGTTGTAGCTTGAGTTTTTTCTCCCCAGCCTCAACTGTGATCCATGTATTGTATTCCTTTGGGTCTGTTTCTTCCGGGACAAACACATCGAGCCAAAAACTTTGGGTCTCTTCAGCCCCAATCGCCATCTCAGAGGTTTCAT
>Ga0307990_1003545_pt1 | contig 11866 bp, 6 predicted proteins | sample EllFjometagen129_FD_203168 | JGI IMG/M metagenome (GOLD analysis project Ga0307990, IMG submission 203168) | Marine microbial communities from Ellis Fjord, Antarctic Ocean - #129 | ecosystem: Environmental > Aquatic > Marine > Unclassified | place: Southern Ocean | collected 2014-10-08
GCCCTTAATGGATTCAAATGGATATAGCGAACCAACTCTTTTAAATAAGGGTCCTCCTGACATAAGATCGATTTATAGCGATTTTGAAAAAGCTGGCCGTGTCGCCGATACTTTTTGTTGAACCATATCGCATATCCGGTGAGCAACCGCCTCATTAATACGGAAATCGGGACCAAACCGGTTCTTAATAATAAATGGACGTGGTTTGGAATCAGCGCCCATGCAAAACAATCGGTTTGTGTTTCAGGAATCAATTTTCCGAGACGGTTTAAAAAATTCTTACGATCATAATCGGATCGAAAGATCTTCCCGCGTTCGATTCCTCTGACAATCACATGATGAAGCGCACCGGGTGCGTCTATTCTCGCTTTTCGTGGCATGATTAACGCCTATCACATCCAATCACCAACGAAAAGCATAAAATCATAGACGTCCCCAATATTTCCCTGAGTGTCATGGATGGATCAAATCTGAAGCAGACAGAGTAGTTGTCCGATTGGAGCCGCTGCAGCAACCGAGTCGTCGAAAAGCGCAGGAACAGCTTTGTAAAAAGCTGAATGCGTTAAGCGCCTATATTCCGATCGGGAAAATACTACAGATTGAAGTTGGCCAATCACCGATTAAAAAAAGGTGAGTGTCCAAAAATTACGCTTAAAAATGCTCCTTTTTCCGAGGTCTGTAGTAAATATCTTTTCTACAAATTCATTTATATTTTCTTTATCAAATCCCTCAAAATGAGAGACTGATTTTTTCTCATCAAAAAAAGACATGTGAAATGAATCTATAAAATCAAACGGGATTGGTTCAGGATACCAAGATTCCACATATGGTATGTAGTTAAATTTATAAAAGTCCTTACTTTTAGGCACTGTGTGATAATTAATAATTTTATCTTGAGTTTTTTCTATATTAATTTTCAGAATTATCGTGACCGGCTTTTGGTCATAAAAGAAAGGCTCCCAATTATAGTGCTGAAGTATGCATTCTTTTAATGTTAGTTTCACAAAATTAAAAACGCTGACATAATTATTATGAAATCCATAACTGTTTTTAGATTGTTTGTATGTGCAAGGAAACTTTCCTTCATTGGGTGAAATAAAACCAGTATCCCTAATACCTTGGAATCCCTCAGTGCTTGTGCGGTGGAATATCCCCCCTTTTAGTTTGTTATATAGAGACCGTGCGCTACTTTCTTCCCAATCTCGAATTTCATACTCATTTAATCCTTCATATTTACTCATTGATACTTCCAATATTCACCGAACCCATAATTGAGTTCTTGAGCCCGCCATGAGACATAACGTTAAAGATTGTAAACGGAGTGAAGCTTGTCTTCATTCCGTTTACAATCATGTTAAACTGAGCCGAATTTATGCGCTATGGGGTTTTAATCCGGTTCCTCTTTTTGTCCTCTAAAATTCAGAGTCATTGATTTCAGGGTTTGAATGGCACTTTAGCACAGTAACAGCATTTATGCATTGGAAACCGAATTGGTTGAATGGGGGTCAGTCCACCTTAACTATTCCTTTGCCTCGATGATCGCCCTTATGTCCAGAAAGTGACTCTGGACGAACCGGACGCTTGTGTCCAACTCTCCGAGCTGCAGAGAGACTTCGGCGTCTTCCAAATTCATCAATGCGTTTTTCAAAGACTCTATAGCTCCTTCGTCATGCTTCACAAATTCATTGTACATAGCTGCGCATAGGGGACATAAGGCGATATGAAGCTCTTCCATCTCGCGATCAAAATCATTCAATAACTCAATGGCTTCAAAATAATACTCGCTATTCCTCTTTTTGAAAGGCATTTCTTTCTGGCATATTTGGCAAATCATCTGCCCTTCTTTGTTCGTATAGGTTTCCCTCAACCAAATTTTCGGATCTATGGTGTTTTCAGTGGCCTTTTTGCTAATCTCTTTCTTCTCATATTTCTTTTTGGGTGAGTTCCAATATTTTTCAACCATCTTTTTCTTTCGGCGGTCAGCATTTAATGAGGATTTCTCGGGGAATACTGGCTCTTCCTTCTTTGCCAAGATGGCCATCTTAAGCTTCTCGTATTTTTCAGGGTGTTCTTTGAGTTGCTTGATTAAATTGATATCGTCTACTGAAACACCCGCTTCTTCAGCGAGTTTGGCGACAACATCTTTTTTCATTCTAAGCTGATCAGCCAGCTTTTCATTACGTTGAAACGTATCAGGTAGATTATCAAGGCCAAGTTCACCAGGCCTATGAAATTGATAATTTTTGTCTGGAAGCCAAGGCTTTTCAATGAGTAATTGGCCCATTAAAGAATATCTAACTTCAGGTTTGTCCGCTATGAAAGAAGCAGAAACATATCGGCCTTCTTCTTTTGACTCAATAGTTCCTTTTATAGAATCAATATGCTGACTTAATAGATAGTTCCAAATAAATTTGCTTCTTTCAAAAACTGGATTATCGAGGGCATATTCAAGGCCATCGATTTTACATCTGTAATCAAACCCATTAACACCTCTTACTTTATGCTTTTTTTCCCAAATAATTCTAATTTCATTCAGATCGTCTCTTTTTGGATGCTCTATTCGAATTTTATTTGATACTCCAAGTTCAAGGAGACTTTTTTTGGAACTTTCAGTTAATTCCTCATTAATAAACCAAATATCACTATTCCCCTCAAAGTAAATCTTTAGATCTTCTGTCTGGAAGTATAAATCTTTGAGCTGTTTATAGTGACAATCATTAGTTCCTGAATTTATCGCTGATATAAACTTCAAGGATTTTAGTTTTTTAATTAGGTTGTTACGTTTGGCTCCATCAGCCGATTTTATAGCCCTGAGTATTGTATCTATATGCTTTTTGTGTTCTTCAGGTGAGATCTCACTATCCGAGTTATATTTCGGTAAAATCTTATTATAGATTTCATTATAGATATCGGGTTGTTCTAGACCAAAATTTATTAAAAACTGCAGCGCCTCATCATCAGCAGCAATGCAACGCTTTACGGTTGTGAAGCTTGTCTCACCTTCAGGCGGTAAAAAAACATCATTTTGATCTTCCGTTATATAACTGCTATAGCTATAATATTTGCGCTTGTGACTATACGGAGCAATTAGCTTATCGTATTCGGTCCTTATTATAGATTTGAATCTGAATAATAGCGGTGGGTGCTGATTCGACTTCCATAAATGAGGCACTTTGTTTAAGCATTTATAAAAATCTATAAACCATTTGTCGCTTTGTTTCGCGAGAAAATTTTCTTCAATCAGATTCGTAAATGAATCAGGAGTGACTTCTTCAACGTTGAGTTCATTTATCAAGTAATTCCGCAAATGAGTAATTTCACTTGAAAGCCAATTCAGTTGATATTTGGAAGAGAACAGATCTCTTAATTGATCTGAGGTAAGAAGTTTTCGCAGCCAGTCTTCGCTGGCCAGCTTGGCGTTTCTTGCAGGGATAAATGTATCATCATTTGTTGGCAAAAGTTTTTCATCGCTTCTTAATTTTTTAACTACAGCATCATAAATGGGTCTAAATAAGTGTTTTTCATTCAGACTATTGCTATCCAAAGGGAGGGTATTTAAAAAATCAACGTTCAGTGATCCTATGTCACGAACTATTGGCAAGCTTTCCGCAACTAAAAGAGCTAATTCATCAATTAAATTATCATTCCACTTTTTATTCTTCTTTATACTTTCTCTGTTGTCAGTTAAGTCAAAGTGGGCATGTAGAATAAATTTGAGTTCTGTAGACTCTTTTGTTGGGAAAAAATAATATGCAGGATATTTTCTATTAGACTTCACCACGATTTGACCATTTTCCTCTACAATTGGATATGCAATTCTTACGTCCTTAGCATCTTTGTCGTCGATATCTGGTTTGAATACTAAAAATTTTTTCGATGAAGGGTTTCCGTTTACTTTTTCTAAGGTATCAATAATTAAATATGTTTGTTTCTTTTTGATGATGTCTTTACGATAAACTCCCTGCTCATTATCTTCGCATTTCCATTCAATTTCGTCGATCGCAAGAAATAGTAATGGATTTTCTAATTGTCTTAATCTCTCCTTAATTTCGTTATAAGCTTCTTGGGAGGATTTAGATGGTAAATTAAATGGAAAATAAAATAAAGTTTCTTTTTTTTCACGGAGTTTATGGTCTTCTCCAATCTTTACTGGGACAATAAAGCGTTCTATTTTAAATCTAAATTTAGAATCGTAAATTTCCGGTGTTTCCGTATATTGAAATACTGCTTTGAATCCCACACCAAATTTTCCAATCTCATCAGAACCCTTTGAAGATTGTCCAATAGAGGTAATAGAATTTATATGGCCCAGCTTTCCTATGACTTTATCTTCTTTTTCTTTCTGGGGATTGCTAATACTAAATCTGACTGATCCGTTATGTTTAAAAATCAGTCCATTTTTATCTAAAATAAATTGTATCTTTGTCGCTTTTGCGTCACTTGCATTTTGCAATAATTCATATACGAAATGGGCTTGTTCAGAATATTTCTCTGAAACACTGCGTTTAAAACCTTCCATTGATGGCTTTTCTAATATTCTAGCATTATCCTCACGATCTTTTTTTAGTGCCACAAACCAGTTATATTCGTAATTGCTGTTCACCTGACATACCTCCATCAACCTGAATTACCCCATACGCCACCGGCTGGGCAGTAATATCAGCCCTTTCTATTGCAATATCCAGTTCCTGAATGCGGCGTGCGTAATCCGCCTCTGCCGAATCAATCTGAGACTGCCGCATCCGTCTTATTTTTTCATCAGTTGCCTGATTGAGCTGGTCTTTAAGTAAGGCAATTCGAGCGCGGTGGCTGGTTGTCAGACTTTCTCGTCTATATTGTGCCAGCTTTTGTGTTTGGCGCTGATGTTTTTCACGTGCCTCTGACCAGAGTTTATAATGATGAGCATCAAGTTTGTCCCAGACTGAGGCTTCAGGGATGTTATCTTCGTCAATTAAATTCTCTTTTGCTTTTTCAAGTAGTTTATTCAGATAAGGGGTAACCTGCTCTGAACTTGAAACCGGGCACAGAACCAGATCTTCCCTGATACCGTAAAATCGCCATTGGTAGATTGCAAACAGGTAATCTCCGAGGGGAACAGACTCATCTTTTACCTTTAGTGTTGTGACAACCCGTTTTGTGGTGTCGAATGCTCTGGACGATTGCCTTACCAAGGGGTGCAGGGGCATGATGAATGCTGCATCTGGATGTTGGGATGCACACTTAGCATCAAAGGTTAAAGTCAAGTGAGGATTGCCACCCTTCAACCAGTTTTCCCATTCCCTGCACGAGGATGTATTCTGTCTTGGGAGCTTCTGAAAGTCCTTCAATAACCGGTTACGGACCTCCTGGGACAAGCGCAGCGTATTGAGCGGCTTCTCCCCAAGAATGAATTCTTGTTCTTTACCAAAGGTTTCTTGTAGATAATTCGTAATAAGATTACGAATCGCTTTTGGGGAAAGCCAAAAGCTCGAAGCCTCGTTAATCTCTTTTTTCATCTGATCTTCAGGCAGGCGAATGCCAAACAGCTCAACCTGCTTCTGTTCGAGTTCTTGCTGTTCCTGTATCAATCGGATTTGATTATCCGCCAACTGCTGGAGTTTTTCACGGCGTTCCACATCACTCAGATTGAAATTCTCAGCAATGTTGCGGATTTCTTTACTGATTTCACCAAGTATCTCTTCGCTGCCACCCAGAGCGTTATTGAAAATTCCTATGCGCAGCAAACACCGTTCATAAATGTCCGCGTCAACCGTCCCCGGCGTAATTAAGTTGAATATGGCAACGCTTTCGCTTTTCTGTCCCCATCGGTCTATCCTGCCGATCCGTTGCTCAATCCGCATTGGATTCCATGGCAGGTCATAGTTCACAATGCAATCACAAAACTGATAGTCCAGTCCTTCGCAACCAATTTCAGAAAACAGGAGAACATCCAACGCATTATCGTCTTTTTGACCCAATTCGAAACGATTGCGAAATTCGATTCGTTCTTCGTCAGGTGTTCCTCCATGGACCAGTCCGACGCGGAAACCATCCGTCTTTAGGTGCTGATAAAGATAGTGGAGGGTGTGTCGAAAGCTGGAAAAAAGCATGACCTTGTTGTTGGGTAACTCTTGTTTATTCCTGAAAATCTTCCTGAGCGCCTCAAGCTTTGGATCTTCGGGATCAAGATTACGCGCTTGTTCCAGAATCATTTTAATTCTTGTTTCTATGGCTTCGACCATTGTCGCAGATGGAGCCTCTCCCGTATTGTCGGCCTCTTCCCATGCCAATTCGTCAACGTGACGATTAAGTATCTCCTGGAGGAAGGGAACAAGGCCGTATAAACAACTCGCTGCCTGCCGTCTGATTGTTGTCATCATGAAATTGACATTGGTATCTCCATGAATCTGGCTGAATATTTCTGCTTGGATCTGAAGCAGATCGTTATGGAGCTTCTTCTGTGCTGGGGTGAATTCAATGCCGACAGTTTCCGGTTTTCTCACCGTGAAGTCGCCAATATCTCTCCTGCGGGTTCTGTTAATTATCCCAGCGAATGTATGCAGCGCTTCAAGGTCAGTAATGAGTTGCACGCGCGCTCCTGATTGAATATCACCACTGGAGAGTTGGTTGCGTATTCGGGAGAATTCCGGGCTATTTCGTAGCAAGGCCCGTCCCCACGTTGTCGCGGCAGCCTCGTCAAGCGCCTCGGCGGCTTTTGGGGCCCATCCCGCACCCTGAGCGCGTGCAAAGTCTACGGCGCGATTTATGAACAAATTCGGCTCCGCCATGTGCTCAAAGCTTTCCTTGTCGATAATGAGATCAGGGCGAAGCACATTGAGCAAAACGAAAAGGTCGTAACTACCCATCTGTATCGGTGTGGCAGTCAGAAACAAAACCGCTTCAGCGTGATCGCAAAAGAACCTAACTGCCTTGTGACTATACGTATCCGAATTCCGGATGTGATGAGCTTCGTCCACAATAACCAGGTCAAACCGGGGTGGTGGGTCCAAATCCAACAGTCCCTTCTTACGTTTTCGCTTGCCATCAGGGGTTGTCCCGTAAAGAAGAGCCTCGTCAAACAAGGAATAGGGAATGATGGCTTTCTGGTATTGCTCAGGCCAAACTCCTTCCAGATCCATCTCGTTGATGCAGAAGCGAAGCGTCCTGCCGTCAAGATGAGCGAAACGCTCTTCAAAACGTTTCATCTCAATTTGCCATTTGCGTTCAGTTACCAGTGGACGAGGGCAGACGATGAGAATGGAACGGACATCGCGCCTGGCCTGCAGCTCACGCAGAATCAACCCTGCCTCAATGGTTTTCCCCACGCCAACACCATCGGCAATGAGTAATCGCGGCCGGTCGGATCGGATAAATTTCAGCACCGGCCTGAATTGGTATGGGATGAAATCAACGCGAGCCGCATTAAGAGAATAAAGTGTCGACAATCCCGGATGTCGTATTTGGAGAGCGGTGAGGTAGGAGTGGAATTTGTGACAAGGCAAAACGATAGAGTCCTTATCTTTCCGATTTTCAGCCTGTATCTGGGAGGCATAGAATATTCGCGTCTGACCATCAATGAACACATTGTAGCGATTTTCCGGCTTACCCTGCATAATCGACACAACCGCTCCCTTTATTTCAGGATTCGATTTCAAAAAGACAATCTGGCCAGGCTCAAACTCGGCTGTTTGTGCTTCGTTTGCAGGGGCTTTCGAAATAGAGGTCACGCGACTTTCAAGCAATGATGTTTTTGTTGTGCGAATCTCCTGAATAAAAGCCTCTTCGGCTTCAATTACCGTAGCGAAGCGCTGCATGGTGTCCATGTCCCGGTATACATCCTCCAGCGGGAAACCCTCCGTGCCTGCATGGGCCCACCTGTTACGGACGGTTTGCATTTCTTTAACAAAATGGCGAGATTCCGGGGACAGATTCATCTTCATTGAAATCCGGTACCAATTCTGATCCAACACCCGAAGCAAGGCAGCAAGATCCAATGATGAGAGGGAGACTATTCCTTTTTGTTCGACTCGTCGCTGTTGCTGAAAGGACAGTTTGTCTACCACAGCATCTTTCCACCAGCTATCGAAAAGTGAAGGCAGTACCCTTTCAAGGTATTTTGCTATATGCTTGGTTGCCTTTTGTAGCAAGATGCTCAAATTTTTTTCCATATTCTTCTTTTAGGGAATACTTATGATACGTTCCTCGGTTTATAAGTTTGGGACTTCCGGGACATCCTAATATTATAAGTTTCCTATCGTATTAGGAACGAATGTTATAATATTAGGGGCCACAAACCTGATCTATATGGATATGGAATGGACTCGGTATTTATCATTTTTCTCTTAGGTATAACGCAACGTTAACCGGACGCTGGCCCCAAGTTGGTCGACCAAAAATTTCTTTATTAAAAACAATGAATTATCCCAATACGGCAGGCCTCTTACGTTCCGGTTGAACAACTTGTTGGGGCAGTTTTTGTTTTTTTAAATTCTCACGCTATGAAATTAATTTTGCGTCTCGCATTCGTCTGATTAAAGCAGGTCGGTTAGAATAAGCTTTTTTGATATCTGCAAGACGGCTTGTAAATCTTTTTAGTTCACCTTGATACTCAGCTAAATCGCGAAGATTTTTTAAGTGATCAATAGCATTTTTATAGGCGGTAGCTTTTTTCTCTTCAATCGAAGCTTCTATTTTATCCCAAATCATATTTTTCTTTGGTGCCAATGCTTCTATCTCTCGTTGACGAGCAAGTTTTGCTTTGCGTTGAGCCTTCTTTTTTTTATTATCTTGCCAAACTTTAGAAGACTCAATAAGAGCTGAAATTGTCCTTCTGTTAATGTTGTTTGCATCTTCTTGAGGTTTAGACTCCTGATAGGCAAGTTCCTGAAGGCGCTTATTCAAAAGTGCTGATAGATTTTTTTCTCCACGGCTTAATCGTGTTAAATAATCATGTTGCTCGGCTAAAGGTAATTTTTCTATGTAAGCCTCAAAATGTAATTTTTTCTGTATTTTTAGACTATTCTGAGATGCGACTGCTATTATTGCTTTATTAATTTCTAAATATTTGACAAAAACTTGTTGTGCTGGAGAAAGATCCTTTAAGCCATCAGGTAATGGGGGTTCTAATGTGTCGGCATCTATATCTTCCATCAAGAATGCTTTTTCAGCAGCTTTTAACCAAGCCAAATACAAAACTCGGAAATCCCCATTAATTAATTCCTCTCTCAGTTCAATAAGATCATCAAGCCAGCCTTCCCCTTCAGTCCAGGCAGATTGATCTTCATCATGAAATTCAAACTCCAAAATAATGTGCTTTTTGTCGGGGGTCTTCCTTCTATCTATTTCTTCGGAAATGCAATAGAGTCCTAATTGTTTCATGTCGACCAGTGTAGCAGGTAAACGAAAAACCAATTGCCTTGACCCCCAATTGGCCATGTACAACATGGCATCAAAATAAGACGTCATTAATTTTTCTGTATTTCCAGGAAAATCTCTATAGTTATAAACGAATGATGCAGAGTGTGAGGTAACGTAAGCTCTGCTGGAAAGCTTGGAAACATCTGCTTTCTGGCTTTCTGTCAAGGGAGTATCGACTGCCCGAAATTCGTAATATTGATATTCACTCATGATTGTCCAATTTATTATTTCTTCAGCCCCAACGTGAAAGTCACCAGCTGGAAAAGCCATAAGGAAGTCGGAAAATTCGATGTGTTACACGAAATGACATTAATGTAAAAAACGGCGCGGCTTTTGCGGTCTGGTGAACTGACTGGTTGGGACGTCTTTTTTCAATCTACCTTCTGGCAAAACGGACCTGCTTTTCTGTGACTACAACGAATGTGTTTGACAGTCGATCCGGGTATATCTTGAGAAGACGAGATAGTACCTGGATTTTTGATTGAGATCGTTCATCTTCAAGTCGAAGCAAGATGATACCCCTGTGAAGTCGGCCATCTCGATATACTTTTTCTCCAAAATCCTTATCATTTGTGATCAAAATCCAATTTTCTTCAAGTGCCTTTAGGATAATGTCATCATCATCCATACCTCTTGCCTCTTCAAAAACCGAAAATACTTCGTGCTTTTGATTGCGTAGCCACTCTGCAACAGTTGGGCCTGTACATTCGTCCACGAGGAATCGCATTAGGAATACTCCGCCATCAGCGGCATAAATTCAGTGTTCTTGAGGGACTTGGTGGCGAAAAGGAAGCAAGCATGTATGTCTTCAATGGTGAGGCCTTTGTATTCATCTAAAATCTCATTCTCTGTAGCCCCGTGCGCCAAGAGATTAAGAATGAAATCGACAGTTAAACGAGTTCCCCGTATGACAGGCTTACCTATCATGACTTTTGGGTTCAGTACGATTCGTTCGAGCAATTGTTCTTCTTTCATAATGGTAGCCTCCAATTTATAAGAAATAACAAAAGAGAACTTTTCAGTCAATAGATCTGATATTTTATCAATGAGTCTCAAATTCTAACCGGTCACCTGTGCCAAAAGCTGCCATATAAATTCAAAAAATGAAAAACCGTAGCAAAACCACACAATTTCTTAAACGCCCCGGCTTTTGGCATCAGGTTCACTGACTTGTTTGGTGCTTATTGCTGGTATTTCATATTCAATACGCCCATTTTTCCATTCGGGGATTTTATATTTATTTTTTTCTTGCATTTTCCGCGACCTTTGCAGCGGCTCGTTTTAAGGCCTTTAAGCCTAACAAATCATACTTATTGTGCTTTTTTATTCTTATCACTCCGATTCATCAAGGATAACCGGCTGGTTTCCAGAAGTGTCAAACACTTCTGATGAACTCGTAAAAAGTCCGATTTAGACGGTTTCGTAAAAAGTTCAAATTCAAGGCGTGCAATTTTTGTAATCATGAGGCGTACTTTTCGTACGTTGAATGATTGCGAAATGCAGCACAACGCAGAAGTTGGACTTTTTACGAGACCGTCACTTCCGATCAACTACTCTTTTGGATTAGTCCTAAAAGCGTATTTTTTAATTTTACTTTCTGGTATTTCTCTTTGTAGTTAAATATATCGTGCTCCACATAACGATTAAAGAATTCGTGCGGTGTATTCCCGGGCACAATGTAGAGTGTTAATGAAACGGTTGTCTCGCACCCGGGGATTTCGGGAGCAGTAATAATAGGGTCGGTTTTTGCAATCCAGACAACAGTCGCAAGCATTTCAAGGTGTTTCATTAATTCATCCCGCCATGTTTCCAACACTTCAACCTCATTGTCAACCACGGGTATGGCGTCTAAAACACCCACAAGTTCCGCTTCAGGCGCGCTGTCAATCAGGGTCTCAAAAACAGATCTGCTGGTGGTGACAAAAAATCCGGACCCTTCTTGATCCCGTTGCATAATACGGGTCCATGCGTGTACCCGCTCTTTTGTCATGTAATGACCCGGATCATGGACTTCCAATGTTTTTTCCGGAGCAATTTCTTCATCAAGAGCATGGTTGTCGCCCTTAAGGTCTTTCATAAAATCCTGTTCCATTGCTTCTATGGACTGAAGATCCTCGGTTAATGTCAGGTTCTGCATGTCATATTCCTGGGCAAGATGAAGAAACAATCCGGCATTAAGCAGAGGATCGGGTTTTTCTTGCGACCGGTTTTGACGCCCCTCTTTGCTTTTGATATCAGCCGTTATCTGTCTTGTTGAGTTTTCATCAAAAAACGGAATTTTATCCGTTCTGGATTTTAAAAAAGCGATTTCGCTTCCCTGGTGGGAATTTGCCCAAGACCGGTATTGTTTGAGAATGGCATCAAGTTTGTCTCCGTCATATTTCACGGGTATCCGAATGTCGAGAATGCCGCTTTTTTCCCATTGTTGCATCTCATCCGGCATTTTTATGCTTGAAATTTGATACACGGT
>Ga0307990_1003546_pt1 | contig 11864 bp, 7 predicted proteins | sample EllFjometagen129_FD_203168 | JGI IMG/M metagenome (GOLD analysis project Ga0307990, IMG submission 203168) | Marine microbial communities from Ellis Fjord, Antarctic Ocean - #129 | ecosystem: Environmental > Aquatic > Marine > Unclassified | place: Southern Ocean | collected 2014-10-08
ATGGAGCATGACCATCTAAGGGAATGATTGCTCTGATAGAGTAGAGGATATGATCTGCTCCCAAGAATCAGGGTATAAATGATAAGGTAAAAATGGCTCTTTGGGGGTGCGGACAAAAACTTGGACCTAATTACAAATTAGGAGAAGCAAATGTTTGCATAAAACAAAGAGTTTGCTGGATTAAACTTTATATAAAATTTGCTTTAAAAGTAGCAACAGTAATTAATGAATTAGGTTCAGGTGTTAGAAATATTTTCAAATATAATAATCTATCAGCAAAGTATTTTACTCTTCAAGAAAAACTTGAAAAGATACAAATAATTCTAGCTGATAAGAATTCAAGAAAATTACAGGTTGATAGATTTCTTGAAACAATCAAAGTCCAGGATGATTTGGTAACTGAGTTTTCTCCTGAGATGTTTTCTTCTCTTATTGATATTGTAGAAGTGTTTTCAAAAAAAGAAATAAAGATTCACTTCAAGAATGGTGAAGAAGTTGTTGTTGATTTGTTGAGGAAAAAGAAATAGATAAGTTATTTATAAACCGACATAAATTTGTCGGTTTAAATGTCGGTTTGTAATAAGATTTTTAGATTCAATTAGGTCGTTATATTGTAAGAAAAAGGTGGTGTAGTTACTTTTCAAAACGAAATTTTATTGTGGAATTTTGTTTTTCTATCAACCTATAGAGGGTAAAGAACAATTGTGACCTCTTGATGACGTTGTTATCTTGTTCATAGTGATAACGGATTAAAAGGGGAAGATTGTTTAACTATAGCAATCAGACAAGTTACTTATTATAATGGGGTACACCAACGTGGAGGCATCTAGATTATTAGTAAGAAAGAACGTATGAACAGCTTATCTCATGGTATTGGGGTTATCTTTGGAATTGCCGCATTGGTTGTCCTAGAAATTAGAGCCGACAACAGCACCAATGAAGGGCTTGCCTTCCTCATCTACGGACTTGCTCAGATCATCTTATACCTCACATCAACTGCGACACACCTGCTCACTGGTAAACCGAAGTCCCACGCAGTCGTGCGGGTTCTCGACCAGTCTGCTGTCTATCTCCTTATCGCAGGTACTTACACCCCGATAGCAATGCTCGTACTACCGAATCCTTTCAAGTGGCAACTACTCTTGCTCATTTGGACTATGGCAGTCGCAGGAATTATAATGAAATCAGTATTTCTTGCAAAGGAGCATCTCCTCTCTGATCTGCTATATTTACCGATGGGTTGGATGGTCTTATTATTCTTGAATCCTTTGCGAAAGTTCTCTCCTGAAGGACTATTATTCTGGATATTTGCAGGTGGCATTACTTACTCAGTCGGGATTATTTTCTATGCCTTGAAAAAAATACCTTACCATCATCTGATTTGGCATCTTTTCGTACTTGGAGGAAGCGCTTGTTTCTTTATTGGCTTCCTACTTCACCTTGAATAATATCATGTTTCAAGCATATCTCAGATACTAGTAAATCAATCTTTTATTTATATTCACTTATTCGTATTAATTGACTCTAAATCTACGATAGATTGATGGTAGATTAAGAGCGTCATTGTTTACGGTACTCTAAAAATACCCCAAAAGTATAAAATTTTCAGTTGAAAAAAGGGCCACTCTAGAAATAAACTTCAATATATAAATAGAAGAAAAATTAGGAGAGCTATCAATGATGAATTATTTTTCAATTATTAAATTGAAAATGAAAGGATTTTCTATCTGATAAGTATTCACGAAAATTACAGATTTATAGATTTTTAGAAACCATCAAATCCCAGGATGATTTAATAACAGAGTTTTCTCCGAAGATGTTTATATCCCTTATTGATATTGTTGAAGTATTTTCAAAAAAAGAGATTAAGATTCATTTCAAGAATGGAGAAGTTGTTGTTGTTGATTTGTTGAGGAAAAAGAAATAGATGAGTTATTTGTAAACCGACATTGTATTGTTGGTTTGAATGTCGGCTTGAAATTAGTTTTGCATTCAAATAGGTAATTTTTTAATAAGTTGAATTGCTTTTTTGTTGACAAACTTTCTTTTGCTAGGTATCATATTAATGTAAGTAGAAGATATTTACAAAATGTTTGTCGCTACTCGGTATGCGACTAAGAAAAGGTCGAGTTCAAATGTTTGTCGCTACTCGATATGCGACTAACAAAAGGTCGAGTTCAAATACTTAGCTCTATCCCCTAAATAAGGATAGGGCTTTTTTTCGGGAAACAATATGGACACTGGTTATTTTTATTTTATTAAAGATGAATTTTTTAACGAATTTGCTGGATCCAATTTGATGGAGAATAAAGTAATTAATAAACGTCCATGTTATTTCGCTTTTATTGAGAAGAAAACTCAATTATTATGGTTTATTCCCATTTCTTCACAATATGATAAATATGAATCAATTTATCAAAAGAAAAAAGCGAAGAATGGAGTTTGTGATACAATCATATTAGGCAAATTGTTAGGACATAAATGTGCTTTTCTAATTCAGAATATGTTTCCTTGTGATGCTAAATATATTGAAAATAAATATATTCATTCTAATTCTCCTGTAAAAGTTGATGGTGTATTGCAAAAAGAAATTGAAACAAAAGCTAAAAAAATTTTAGTTCTTTCTAGGATTGGGAAAAAAATACTTTTTACAGATATTAATAAAATAGAATCTTTTTTATCAAAGAAGTAATAAAAAAACTCCTATGCATCTCATTCATAATATTTTTAAGATATTATTTAAGATATAATACTACATAAAATAAACCTAACTGTTGTTGTAATTATTACATTTTCTATTTAGGGACTTTGAGTATCTAAATATTTGAATATCATGTTTCCAACTCTTTAAAAAGTTAAATTATTTGAATTTGTTTACTTAGTATTTGTATGATAAAATATTATTAATAAGTTTTATAGGAGTTAAATTTGTTTTATGGAAGAAAATAATAATCGAGTAATTTTTTTTTCTGATAATGATCTATCAATTTCACATTACTATGATAGAATAAAAACTATAATTAATGATTATCCAATAGAATATAATAATATATCTGAAATAATCGAACTTTACCAAGTAAAAAAATTTATAGATTCGGATTTTTTTAATAATATAATTGATGATAAGTTCCAATTAAAATGTGGTACATTACGTAATGAAGCATTTCCTTTAATATATAATTTTTTTGATTCTATTAAAAATAAATTATTAGATAATTATATTATTATATCTCCTTATCAATATAAAAAAAGCTTTTGGGAAATTATAGAAAAAATTAATTTTTATAAAAATATTGATGAAGAACAATTTCAAGAACTTTCAAATATCACACCTCTTAATATATTATTAAAATTTCCAAATATGGTTTCGTTTTTTAATAAAATTTTAAAAGAAAGAATATTAGCTGATGATAACGCTGTAGTTTTAATACTTGAAAATTATATTATTGATTCAATATTATATACACAAGAGAAATATAATTTACCTAAATTATCAAATATTGAAATAAATAAGATTTTTGAAAAATACATTAATACATTAAATCCAAATCCTAATTATTTAGATGCTATTGAATTATTTGATAAAAAAATGTTAGATCCAAAAATAAAGTTAGAAGCTAGAAAACAATCTCTAAAAATAAAAGAAATTTTTTTTAAAGATAAAAATCAGGATGAATTGTTTATTGAAGATATTAAAATAAATATTGATAATTTTGAGATTGAAAAAGAGCAACGATCAAATTTTTCAAAAGGATATGAATGTATTTTCAATTATGATAAAAGAAAATTATTTTCAGATTTATCTACTATAGCAATCATTAATAAATTTATATATATTTTTGATTTCGTAGATTATAAACAAAAAAGATTACTCCTTATTAATATTGATGCTTATAAATCTCTATTTGAACGGCTTATTTTTACAAAATATAAAATTAGTTTTAACCCCGGCTTATATTTCAAAAGTTCTTTGAAAATTAAAGTGATGCAATTAACAAGTTATTATAATATTTTGAAAGATAAATATAATACAGAATTAGAGATAATCATTAAAAATTATTTTGAAAAATATATACTGCAACAGTATGGAGTAAATGGATTTAAAATAAGTATGCCTTCATCTGATTTAAATTGGCTTGAAAAATGTAAAATATTATGTACAACAATTGATTCTATTTTAAAGCAATTTATATTATTTGTTAATTATGGTTCAATAAATCTTGAGCTTTTGGATTTTACTTCTCCAGTTTCGTATAATAATATTCCCTCTTTATTGGATAAAAAATACTATTATGGGAATGAACCTTATGTTAATAAATTGTTTTATTATCTTTTTTCAGATCAATGTATGTTAAGTTATATCAAACGAATTGCAGATAAAAGTAAGAGTTATAGAAATTTTTATGAATTAGTCAAAAATGAGAATATACAGATAGTTGATTATGATAGTATATATGTTGAAAATATTAAATTTTTACAAGAACATCATTTTATAAAAATTAATGACGACGGTTATCTTTATCCAACTCCATTTGCAGATATATATCAAAATCTGTTTTTATATGGAGTAATAAATTATTTAAATAGTAATAATTCTTGGAAAAATGAAATCGCAAAAATGGAAGAAGCTAAATATATATTTAATGAGAATAAATTGCTTTCTAGGTGTGAATCAGATACTTTTAATTATTTATTGAACAATAAAACATTTAAAGACTCTCTTGCTATTAGGAATAAATATATACATGGGGATATGGATAGATTCCCTGAAAATGATAGTATTCATGAAACAAATTATTATTTAATCTTTGTTGTTTTAATTTCCTTTGTTATCAAAATAGATGATGAATTAGAGAATTATTATAAATAATTTTTTAGAATCCATGATTTTATACACCCTAAAGCCCCTTGGGCGTGTAATTGTATTAGTTTAGACGTATCTAGGCATAACACTAGGTACCCTTGATACCGTAATGCAGTTATTGTAATTTCTTTTAATATAAGGAATTAAACAATAGCTGTTTTTTTATACTTAAGCATTTTGACTTATTATTCAAGGCCTCTAGGAGCAATCGTGTAATTACAGACACACCTAAAGGGTAATCGTGTAAAATGGGAAAAATAATGTATAAACAAGGTTAAAAGTAAAAATATTTTAATGAATACAATAAATACCTTAGAAATGGGATCTATATAATTCTTGGTAAAAATAACATTAATTGAAAGGAATATGATAAATGGATTAAGTGTTTTTAATTTTGTCCTTGAAGTGTGTGGCCACTACATTCATTAACACATAATTTCAGTGGAATGTTTTTGTGTTAGAGGTGATAAAATTTCTGAAATTTGATGTTGAATTAAGCTTTCGTGATAAAGTAAAATACTTCTTAATAAACCAAACTTGTTATATTTTTTTATTTTTAGTCCAGATAATGTATTTTATTTACATTAAATTGATAAAATTGAGGTTTGATTAAGGCATAATTTTTGGTTACTAACAAAAAGTTATGTTATAATTAGTTTAATATGTTATTTAATACTCGGGGAAAATGATGGCAACAATTGACTTAAAAGAAATTCCAACAAAACTAAACACACTTATTGAAAATATGGATCCAAATGAATTTATTTATTCATTATTAGGTATTTATGGTACAAGTAGAGCTTCTATTACAAAGTTAAGAAATGGAGCTTATAACGTAGCAAAAAATGGTATAGATGTTGACTTTAAAAGAAAAGTTTACTTTAGACCTGTTCAATTAGGAATAGATCTTGTCGTAGAGTTAGAAGATATTGTTGATAAAATACACAATAAAGAGCGATTTGTTATTGTAACTGATTATAATTCTCTCGTTGCAAAAGATATGAATACTAAAGAAACAATAAAGATATCTATATCAGATCTTCCTAGAAGCTATAGATTCTTTGCACCATGGGCTGGTATAGAAGCAACAGAAACTCATGTCGATAATCCTGCAGATGTTAAAGCTTCGATGAAAATGGCATCTTTATATTCTGAAATAAAAAAAGATAATCTAATTACTAATGAAGAAGAAACACATGCAATGAATGTGTTTCTATCAAGAATTCTTTTTTGTTTTTTTGCAGAAGATACTGGTATTTTTGAGCCAGGGCAATTCTCTGATTTAATTGAAAACTATTCTAAAAAAGATGGCTCTGATTTAGATTTATTATTAACTAATTTGTTTATAGTTTTAGATACAACGGATGATGATAGAAAAGATGTTCCAATTTATCTAAATGCTTTTCCTTATGTTAATGGTGGTTTATTTAGCAAAAGAACTGAAGTTCCTGTTTTCTCAACTAAATCTAGGAAAGAACTTATTGAAGCATCAAATAGAGACTGGGAACATATCAATCCAGATATATTTGGATCAATGTTCCAGGGAGTTGTTTCTGAAGAACAAAGAAGTAATCTTGGTCAACACTATACTTCTGTATCAAATATTATGAAAGTTATTAATCCCTTATTCATGGATAAGCTAAATGAAGAGTTTAATAAACTACAAGAACAATTAGATTCTATTGATAATAAAACTATGCAGGGTAGAAATGAAGGTTTTAGAATACAAAAGAAGATGGTTGAACTTCAGGTAAGACTTAGTAAAATAAAAGTTTTTGATCCTGCTTGTGGTAGTGGTAATTTTCTTATTACAGCTTATAAAGAATTGTGTAATTTAGAATTAAAAATTATTAAATCAACAGGTAGCTTAGGTTTTTCATTAATTCGAATACACAATTTTATAGGCATAGAAATTGATGATTTTGCTGCAGAGATAGCAATCCTTTCTCTTTGGTTATCTCAGCACCAAATGAATTTATTATTTTTTGATGAAGTACATCAAATGAATCCAACTCTACCCCTTGCAGAAGCTGGTCAAATATTTAGAGGAAATGCCTGTCGAATGAATTGGGAAGATGTTTGTCCTTATTTGGAAGGTGATGAATTATACATTTGTGGTAATCCTCCATTTGGGGGGAGAAGTCATATTTCAGACGACCAAAGAGAAGATAAAAAAATTGTATTTCCACCTAAAATTAATTTAGGTAATATAGATTATGTAGCTTGTTGGTATATAAAAGCAAGTGCTTATATTAATTTATATTCAAAAGTGACCGCAGCTTTTGTGGCAACTAATTTGATAACTCAAGGAACACAAGTTTCCTTAATTTGGCCTTTAATTTTCAAAAATAATATTCAAATTTCATTTGCATATACTTCTTTTTTATGGGGAAACAATGCACAATTACAAGCAGGCGTAACTGTAGTGATTATAGGTCTTTCTATAAAAAATAATATCAAGCCTGTACTCTATAAAGAAAATGGGAAGCAAATAGTTAATAAAATAAATGGTTACCTAGTTGAGGGTGGTTATCTAACAGTTTCAGGAAAAACAAAGACATTTGATAAAAATCTACCTCAAATGATATATGGCTCAAAACCAACTGATGATGGGAAATTTATTCTTTCTACAAAAGAAAAAGAAGACTTGCTTGTTGATTTTCCAGAAGCTAAGCCATTAATTAAAAAATATATTGGGTCTTCCGAATTTATTAATAAAAATGTTAGATGGTGTTTATGGATTGAAGAAATAAATATTAAATTGGCACAATTGATTCCTCCTGTTAAAGATCGACTTAATAAAGTTAAAGATTTTAGATTAAAATCAAAAGCGATTTCAACCATAAATAAAGCTTCTACTTCTTACAAATTTGCACAAAGTTCCTATCAACGAAAAAATTCTATCATTATTCCTAGAGTCTCATCTGAAAGAAGAAGTTATATACCCATTGGCTTTGTTGATAAAAATACTGTAATTTCAGATTCTGCTTTTTCTATATCTGATGATAATATTGATAAACTTCTAGTAGTTTTTTCGATTCTTACATCTCAATTGCATATGGTTTGGATGAGAGCTTTTGCTGGTAGATTAAAAAGTGATTATAGGTATTCAGCGTCTCTTTGTTATAATACTTTTCCTTTTCCAAAGGTGTCAGAAGATCAGAAGAAACAATTAATTTTAAATACACAAGCTATACTTGATACACGTGAATATTATTTTGATAAAACAAATGCCTGGCTCTATAATCCTGATACAATGCCTGATAATTTGAAAAAGGTACATGAAGAAAATGACAAATATGTTGAAAGTTTATATAAGCCTTCAGGTTTTAAATCTGATAATGAGAGATTAGAATTTTTATTAGGTGAGTATGAAAAGTTGCTAAAAAAAGAGGGTAAGTAACATGCCAGAAATGATGAGTATAGATTATAATAAGACAGGTGATAGTGTTAAATCAAATGCTATGGGTATGAGAGAGATGCAGGAGAAATCATATGAGCAAAGAAAATCTCAATATCTTCTTTTAAAAGCACCGCCTGCCTCTGGTAAATCTAGGGCTTTGATGTTTATTTCATTGGATAAGATGAATAATCAAGGATTAAAAAAAACTATAGTAGCTGTTCCTGAAAGATCTATTGGATCTTCTTTTGCACCAACAAACCTTTCTGAATTTGGGTTCTTTAAAGATTGGGAACCAGAAAATGAATATAATCTTTGTTATTCTGGTAGTGATAGTAGTACTGGTAAAATAAAGAAATTCAATTCATTTTTAAAAGATGAAAATGCAAAAGTTATTATTTGTACTCATGCAACACTTAGATATGCTTTCAGAGGATTAGACCCCTCTGCGTTTGACGATATTTTCCTTGCTATTGACGAATTTCACCATGTTTCCGTTAATGAAGATGAAAATGTTTTAGGTGATATGATGGCATCAATTATTAAAGATTCTTCTGCGCATGTAATGGCCATGACAGGCTCATATTTTAGAGGGGATGGTCTTCCTATTTTAACACCTGAAACAGAAAGTTTATTTACTAAAGTTACTTATAGTTATTTTGATCAACTTAATGGATATAAATATTTAAAGACACTTAATCTTAATTATAGTTTTTACCAAGGAATATATACTGATTCAATTAAAGCAGTATTAAATCCAAAACTAAAAACTATCGTACATATTCCAAATGTTAATAGTGCTGATTCTACCAAAGATAAATATAATGAAATAGGTCTTATTACAGATATTTTAGGTGAGGTTAAATCTTGTGATCCAATTACTGGATTAGATATTGTTGAAACTGAAGATGGTACTGAATTAAAAGTAATGGATTTAGTAGATGAAACAGGTAGAGATAAAAAATTACAATATATTAGAGAACATCATGATAAAGATGATTTAGATATAATAATAGCGTTGAACCTTGCTAAAGAAGGTTTTGATTGGCCTGCATGTGAACATACTTTAACAGTAGGTTATAGAGGATCTTTAACTGAAATTGTTCAAATTATTGGAAGATGTACACGAGATTTTCCAGGCAAAGAAGTAGCTATTTTCACGAATCTTATTGCCGAACCAGATACTACAAGTAAAAAAGTGGCTGATGCTACCAATGACATGTTAAAAGCAATAACAGCATCATTATTAATGGAACAGGTTATGCAACCAAAATGGGATTATAAAAGTAAAAAATTTGGTGGTAGTGATGTTACGATCGACATAAAAAATCCTCCAACATCAAGAGTAAGAGATATACTTGAAAATGATTTAAGTGATATCTCCGCTTCTATACTAAACAATCAAGATATTAAAATAGCAATGACGGATAAAGATAATGGTAAATTAATTAATAAAGTATTAATACCCAAAATTATTCAAGAAATTTATCCTGACTTAAATACTGAAGAATTAGAATCAGTTCGAGAAAATGTAGTAACAAGTCTCGCGATAGTCGGTAAAAAACCTGAAACTCATGGTGATAATAGATTTGTTAAGTTTGCTGATAATTTAATTAATGTTCAAGATTTAGATATAAATCTTATTGATTCAATTAATCCATTTTATGAATCTTATGAGATACTTTCTAAAAATGTTAATTCTGATGTTCTTGGTATTATTCAAAGAACTATACGAGAACATAAGATCTCAATAACTTTAGAAGATATTAAAAATGAGTGGCATCTTGTAAAAGAGTTTTATAGAGAAAATAACTGTCCACCAAAGTTTAATTCAAAAAATCTTTATGAAAATCACTTAGCAGAAATTTTGTTAAAAGCTCAGGAGCTAAAAAGGAAACAAGTAAAATGAGTTTGAGTTCAGAAGAAATTGATGTATTAAATTTTATTAGTAGAGATGATCCTTTTTGCTTGTTAGATAAAGTTATAGAAGAAGAAAAAAACAAGAAAGCAAAAGAGCAAGAAAGTAATCCTGTAATTAAAGCTTTTAGTGAAATAAATGATTTTTATGATAAAAATGGCAGATTGCCTAAAAAAAATGATAATAATGAAGAACGGAAGTTAGCAATCCATTTTCAAAGTATTCTTGATGATGAAGCAAAGAAAGAAGTTCTTAAAATTTATGATAAATATAATTTATTAGTAAAAGAAGAAAAGGAAATTTCAGGTGATTCTTCAAATATAAATAGTATTGAAGATATTTTTAATGATGAACTTTCATCAAAATTGTTGGATATAGACGATGATGAAAAAGGGCTTTTTGATTTTTCGAATGGTTTAAGTACTTCAAAAGAGAGAGCTGAGGCAGATTTTATTTCTAGACGTAAAAAATGTCATAATTTTTATAAATTTAAACCATTATTTGAATCAGTGCAAAAAGCAATTGAGACAAAAAATAGAGAGTTAATTCCATTTAGTGAAAAAAATCTACATGTAGGCGGTTTTTATGTCATGAAAGGTATGATTTTTTATTTAGAATCAATGGATAGTTTAATTCTAAAAGGAAAAGGCTACGATGGTAGGACTCATTGTATTTATTCAAATGGAACTGAATCAAATATTTATTATCAAACAATAGTTAAAAATTTAACAGCAGGGAAAGGGCAAACTATAACTGAAGATAAAAGAGAAGAAGGCGGAATATTATTCCAAAAAAATAGCTTCGAAATTGGTAAAAATGATAAAGAGGCCGGATATATATATGTTCTTAAATCATATTCTCAAGAAGAAACAATTAAAACAATCCCTAATTTATATAAAATTGGTTTTACAACTAAGTCAGTTGAATCAAGGATATCCAATGCATCAAAAGAAGCAACTTATTTAAATAGTGATGTTAGAATTGTTGCAACCTGGAAATGTTATAATACAAAGACTCAAAAAGTTGAGGATATTATTCATCAATTTTTGAAACCTGCTCAAATTATTTTTACAGTTGCTAATAATGAAAAAAAAGCAGATGCAAATGAATGGTTTTCTGTTCCTTTACCAATTATAAAAGAAACTGTTGAAAGGATTGCTGATGGATCTATAGTTAGATATTATTATGATGTAGAGAATCAATCTATAAAAGGGAAATAATAATATATATTTAATCTGAATTTATCAAAACTAATAGTATTTAATCTGGTATTTTAATTTGTTTTGTGAGATTTGTTTGATGATAATTAATCTAAAGATATAAAAAGAGAAATATAATAGAGGGTAAAGTAATGAAAATTCAAGATATAACTAAAATGGCACATTCAATTATTGAAAGACAAAAAATTGAGAATAGTTTTATTGAGTACAAAAAATCAATTAATTTTAAAGCTTCTATTTTGAAAACTGCTTGTGCTTATGCCAATAATTATATGAATAATGAAATTGGTCTTGTTTTTATTGGAATTGAGGAAATTGATGACAAAAAAATAGGCGAAAAAGCTATACCTAAAAGGCCTATATCTGGTATTAATGAATCAAAAATAGAAGGCATCGAAAATGAATTAAAATCATTGTTATCACATATTATTCCCAAAATTCATTACCATTTATTACAAGATC